>OEIV010000110.1_pt1 | contig 52816 bp, 49 predicted proteins | sample 1539231 | NCBI WGS metagenome assembly OEIV01 (sample SAMN03794762, study PRJEB22550) | activated sludge metagenome | feature: wastewater treatment plant; material: activated sludge; isolation source: Wastewater treatment plant of a petroleum refinery complex | place: Argentina: Buenos Aires ...
CATTGATGCCCAGTTGACCCGGAAGGAGTGAGCGCCATGAGCCCGACCCGTCATCGCGTTGCCGCCCTGCATGGCAAGATATCGATCCACGAGGTGTTGGAGACGGTGATCGCGCTCGACACGGCAGCGCATGATTTCTACCTGAAGCTGGCACCGAAGATCAGCAAGCGCATACGCTATCTGGTGGAGGAACTGGCCGCCGAGGAAGAACAGCATATCCGCAAGTTCAAGGAATTGGCGACGCGGCCCGATCTCGTCGAGGTGATCAAGACCGAGATCGAATGCAATTGTGATGACAGCCAGTTTTCCGATGCGCTGCATATGCCGGACCTCGGCGAACATCCCGACGATCAGGATGTGCTGCACTTCGCGCTGGGCCGCGAGCAGATGGCCATGGAACATTACACGGAACTGGCGCTCAAGACGCCGCCGGGGCCGATCCGCGATCTCTTCATCTATTTGCGGGATGAGGAAACCCGGCACAAGATCGACCTGGAGAAGAAATATTACGAGCTGGTTCACCGGGGCGGCGGTGTTTAGGCGCGTGAGGGAGAGACGATCATGACTGAAGGCAGTCACGGGCCGGAAGTGTTTCGCGGCAAGACCACGGTGAAGGAAATTCTTGAAGTCGCCATCGGGTTTGAAAGGGCGGCGCTGAAATTCTACTCCGAACTGGTGCCCAAGGTGAGCAAGCGCATCCGCTTCCTGGTGGAGGAACTGGCGGAGGAAGAAATGGAGCACGTTCGCCTGTTCAGCGAGCTGGCGGCCCGGCCCGACATCGTTTCCGCCATCGCGACGGAGATCAACCGCACTGCCGCCGACAGCCAGTTTTCCGACTGCCTGCATGTGCCCAATCTCGGCGACCACCCGGATGACCAGGCGGTTTTGCAATATGCCATGGGGCGCGAACATGCAGCCATGCTGCATTACACCGAGTTGGCGCGGACCGCCCCGGAGGGGCCGGTGCGCGACACCTTCATCTTCCTCGCCAAGGAAGAAACCGAGCACAAGACCGAGTTGGAAAAAATCTATTACGAACTGATCCACCGCGGTGGCGGGGTCTAGAGCGGTTTGCGCTTTGACGGCATCAAAGCCGCCGCTCTGACCTATTGTTGGCGAGCAACTTTTCTGACTTTTGCCGATCCGTCAAAAGTCAGGTTGCTCTGGAGCAAGCGGCGGGCCGTTGTCATCCGCTGCCGCCGGCAGGCTGCTCGGAAATTGAAATGTTGGCGCATCTCCGGCTGTGCAAGTGGTTCCACTTGTTCGTCCGGTGCGCAGGGGAAGGACAGATCATCATGCTTTCGAAGTTCCTGGGGGCGATGCTGGCGCTGGCTCTCATGCCGTCGGCGGCCCAGGCCGCAGAGGCGGCAGCCTATTCCACAACACCGGTGGCCCAGGCAGTCGTTGCCGTCCTGCTGGTGGGCCTCTTTGTCTTGCTCATCAAGGAGACCTTCCACAAGACGCTGACCGCCGGTCTGGTGGTGGCGGTTCTGGTGATCCTTGATCTGGTGACGCCCCTCAAGGTCATGGATTTTGACACTGCGGTGCGTGACGTCGACTGGAACGTAATCTTTCTTTTGGGTTCCATGATGATCATTGTGCATGTGCTCATCGAAACCCGGCTGTTCGACTGGCTGACGGCGCGCATGATCGATTTTTCCGATGGCCGGGCCAAGCCGCTGGTCGGCATCATTGCCTCGGGCACGGGCTTCCTCTCGGCCTTCGCCGACAATGTCACGACGGTTCTGTTCATGGCGCCCATGGCGCGCAAGGTGTCGAAGGCCCTGGGCATTTCGGTCTGGGCGCTGGCCATGCCGATGATCATGGCCGCCAACATCGGCGGCACGGCAACCCTCATCGGCGATCCGCCCAACGTCATCATCGGGGTTGAGGGTGGGCTGTCCTTCATGAAGTTCATCTACTTCCTGACGGTGCCCATCATCTTCATGATGATTGCGCTGGTCGCCTTCTCCTTCTGGTTCTATGGCAAGGAGATCGCTCAGGCAGAAGCGCGCGAGGGGCAGGAGGTGGAGCGGGTTCTGCTGGAACATCCGCGCGTCCTGAAGTGGGCCTTGGGCATCATCGCGCTCATCTTCCTCGGTTTCTTCACCACCGGCCTTACTCACCTTCCCGTCGGCGTCGTGGCCTTCATGGGTGCCATGGCTGTCATGGCCGGGCGCTCCTTCATCCTGAAGCAGCAGATGGGGGCGGAACACGCCACCGAAGCCTTTGCCAAATCCTTTGAGCGCGGCATCGAATGGCTGACGCTCGGCTTCTTCATCTTCATGTTCATGGCCATTTCATCGGCCGAGCATACGGGCCTCATTCACAGCGCGGCATTGACCCTGCAAAATCTGGTGGGCTGGTTTTCCACCACCTTCGGGCTTGGGCTCAACGCCAAGCTGCTCACCGCCGCCCTGCTCATCCTGGTGTTCAGCGCGGTCATTTCAGCACTGGTGGACAATATTCCCTACACCATCACGGCGGTGGCCATCGTACAGGTTCTGGTCGGCGCCTTTGTGAAGGACCTCACGGCGGCGGGCGTCGGCGACCCCGGCCTCACGGCAGACGTGTTGTGGTGGGCGCTGTCGCTCGGCGCCTGCCTTGGCGGCAACGCCACGCTCATCGGCGCCAGCGCCAATGTCACCACCGTGGGCATCATGGAGAAGCAGGGGGAACGCATGACCTTTGTGGACTTTCTCCGCTTCGGCGTGCCGGTGACGGTCATTACCATTGCCATCGCGGCGGTCTACCTCACGCTCTACGTCTTCGCCGGGGGCGTTGCCACCAATGTCACGGGGGCGATCGTTCTGGTGCTTCTGGCCGGGATGGCTGCCCTGCGCTGGAAACGGAAACAAGGGGTGGCTGTCCCGCTATAAAGCAACTGACTTTTGATCAAATCATCCGAGGGCAGACCCGTTGTCTGCAATCGATGGTCCGAGCGGTGCTGTTCGCCGTCCAGCCGGTGCCGGTCGTGAAAGTCCGCGATGGCAGCACCTCAGCGGTAGGCCGAGATGTCCGGCACCATGTCGCGGAATACCGGCAGGGCGGCGGCGCCCAGGGCCGCAGCCGAAATGCCGGCTGATCCCAGCATGAGGCGCGGCAGGCTGCGTTTGTTCCGTGCGCTGATGGATTGCGGCAGGGGATCGGCGGCGGCAATGACCCGCGCCATGATGTCAGCCGAGGCCGGGCCGCTCAGAATGATGGTTTCAGGGTCAAAGGCCATTTCCAGAATGTGAATGGCGCGGGAAAGGGGGCCATGCAGGCCCTTGAGCCATTCATCGATGACCGTTGGATCGCGGGAGAACAGCTCATTGAGGCGGGTTGGCGTCTGGCGGTTGGGGTCGGCGGCAAAACTTTCATAGGCCGCGCGCAGCGAAACATAGCGCTCCAGACAGCCGCGATTGCCGCAGCCGCAGGGCCGCCCGCCGGGTTCGATGACCAGATGGCCCATTTCTCCGGCGCTGCCGAAGGCCCCGGTGAAGGGTTGGCCCGCCAGAAACAGGCCGACACCCAGCCCCTCCTCCAGATAGAGCAGCACGAAATTGCCGATGGCGCGCGCCACGCCATAAAGATGTTCGCCGATGGCGGCAGCCACGGCATCATTCTCGATGAGGGTGGGCGCGAAGAGGCCAGAGCCAAAGCGCTCCCGTTCGGCATTGTCGGCCCAGCCGGGAAGACCGGTGGGAAGGGCGGTGGAAATGCCGCCGAGGTCGAAGCGCACCGGCAGTGCGCAGCCGATGCCCATGACCTTGCGGTGCGACACGCCAGCCCGCGCCAGCAGCTTTTCACAAAGCGACCGGACGATGGGCTCGGTGATGGCGGGGGTGGTCGGCTGCTGCGCCCCCTCCTCCACCGCCACGGGCGTGCCGCCGAGATCGACCAGGGCGCCGGTGATGGCGTGGCGGGCGATGTTGAAGCCCAGGGTATAGGCGCCGCGCGGATTGAGCGTGAAGGGCACATAGGGCTGGCCGCGTTTGCCGCGCTCCACCGGTCCGGCGCTGACCAGACCTTCCGCCTGCAGTTCCTCCACGATGTTGAGAATGGTTTGCAGGGAAAGCGAGGTGCGGCGGGCAATCTCGGCCCGGGAAATGGGGCCGAGCCGCCGGATGGCGTCCAGAACCGTGCGGCGGTTGTGCAACCGGGCATGTTCGAGGTTCCGCCCCGCCACCGCCGGCCGCCAGGCCTGGCTGGTTCTGTCCGTGCTGGATGAATCGACCGTCATCTCGGGGGATGACTATAGCCAAATCTTGACAGTCAATCAATTTGAGTTATTAATTGGTCAGCTTTGTCGCGATGGCAGTTGGTTGGGGGCAGGCTGTCCATCCATTTGGTATGGGAGAACCAACGATGCTGACGAAACGCAGTTTCCTGAAAACGTCTGTTGCTCTGGCCGCCTTTGCCGCCGCCGGTCTTCCGGACCGGGCGCTGGCCGCCGATGAGGAATTGAGCGCCCTCTTCATGTCGCAGGCCGCCTATAGCGAGGCCGATGTGAAGGCCATGACCGACGACTTCGAGAAGGCCAATCCGGGCGTCAAGGTGAAGCTCGAATTCGTGGCCTATGACGCGCTCTACGACAAGATCGTGGCCGCCAAGGCCGCGGGCGGGGCTGGCTATGACGTGGTGCTGTTTGACGTCATCTGGCCCGCCACCTTCTCCGAGAACGGGGTGTTGCTGGATGTCACCGACCGGCTGAAGGACGTGGACAAGGCCACCGTGTTCGACGGTGCCTGGGCCACCGTCATGTACAAGGACCGCTACTACGGCATGCCGTGGATCCTTGATACCAAGTATCTCTTCTATAACACCGAGATGCTGCAGAAGGCGGGCATTGCCGAACCGCCCAAGACCTGGGACGAACTGATCACCCAGGCCAAGACCATTCAGGACAAGGGCCTGGCCAAATATCCCATCGTGTGGAGCTGGGCCCAGGCTGAAGCCGTGATCTGCGACTACACCACGCTGGTCGATGCCTACAAGGGTGCCTTCTTCGCCGACGGCAAGCCGGTGTTCAACCAGGGCGGCGCGCTCGATGCGCTGAAATACATGGTGGAAACGCAGAAGGCGGGCGTGACCAATCCGCATTCCACCGAATATCTGGAAGAGGACGTGCGCAAGGTGTTCTCGGCGGGCGACGCCGCCTTCGCGCTGAACTGGACCTACATGTACAACATGGCCCAGAAGCCGGAGGAGAGCAAAGTCGTCGGCAAGGTGGGCATTGCGCCGGCCCCCGGCGTGAAGGGCCTGACCGAACACTCGGCCATGAACGGTTCCATGGCGCTGGGCGTCACCACCGGATCAACCAAGCCTGACCTGGCGTGGAAGTTCGTGAGCCACATGACCTCGCAGCCGGTGCAGAACAAGTATGCCCAGCTCAGCCTGCCGATCTGGAAATCGTCCTACAGCGATCCGGCGGTGGTGAAGGGTCAGGAGGCCATCATCAATGCCGCCAATGTGTCGATCGGCGTGATGATGCCGCGGCCCATGTTCCCGGCCTATCCGGAACTCTCCACCCTGCTGCAGATTGCCATCCAGAAGGCGCTGACCGGCAAGGCAACACCGGAGGAGGCGCTGACGGAAGCGGCCACTGCCGCAGCCCGTCTGCGCTGAGCCGGAACGGCCAGGCCTGGGGCCATGACCGTCACAGACACGACATCCGGCGCCGCACCCCGGCGCCGGACCCTAGGCCGGGTGTGGCCGGCGGGGGCGCCGCCGCCGCTGCTGCTTCTGGCGCCGCTCATTCTCGCCATGGCGGCCATCGTCGGCTACCCCTTCATCCAGACCGTCATTCTATCTTTTACCGATGCGCGGCTGCTCACCGGATTCAATGCGTCGCGTTGGGTTGGCCTTGAAAATTTCGCCTATGCCCTGACCGACCCGGAGTTTCGCGCCGCCGTGGGCCGCACCTCCTATTTCGCCTTCGTATCGGTGGGCATCGAGGTGGTGCTGGGCGTGGCGGTGGCCCTGCTGCTCAATCAGGATCTCAAGGGCCGCATGCTTTTCCGGGCGCTGCTCATCGTGCCCTGGGCGGTGCCCACCATCGTCAACGCCCTCATGTGGCGGCTCATCTATCAGCCGGATTTCGGCGCGCTCAACGCCGCCCTCACCCAGCTCGGCGTCTTGTCGGAGTATCGCTCGTGGCTGGGCGATGACGCCGTCGCCATGAATGCCATCATCTTCGCCGATGTGTGGAAGAACTATTCACTCGTCGCCATGATCGTGCTGGCCGCCCTGCAGAACGTGCGGCCCGAACTTTATGAGGCGGCGCGCATCGAGGGGGCCAATGCCTGGCAGTGCTTCCGCCATGTGACGCTCCCGGTCATCATGCTGCCGCTGACCATTGCGGTGATCCTGCGGCTCATCGAGGCGCTCAAGGTTTTCGACATTGTCTACGTCATGACGCGCGGCGGCCCCGCCAATGCCACCAAGACCATCAGCTTCTTCGTCTATCAGGAAAGTTTCGCCTTCAACCGGGTGGGGTCGGGCGCATCCTATGCGCTGCTGGTGGTGTTGATGGCCATGGTGCTGGTGCTGGTCTATGTGCGCATGTTGAGCAAGGCGGAGGCCAACCAATGAGCCGCCGCACGAAGCGCCGCACCTGGGCCAGCATCCTGCTGTATGGCGCGGCTGCCGCCTATGTCCTGTTCACGCTGTTGCCGGTGGCCTGGATGGTCATGGTCAGCCTGTCGCCGGCGGGCGACCTCACGGTGCGGCCGCTGCGCTTCATCCCGTCGCAGATCGAGTTCACCAACTATGTGAAACTCTTCCGTTTCGACGCCAACAGCGCGGGCCATGCCTTCCTCATGGCGCTGCGCAATTCCACCGTGGTGGCGGTGACAGCAACGGCGGTTGCCCTGGGCGTGGCCGTGCCGGCGGCCTGGGCCATTGTGCGCAGCCGGGGGCGCTTCAACGCGCTGCTGATGACGGTGCTCGCCACCTATATGATGCCCGCTGTCGCCCTGCTGCTGCCGCTCTATTTCGTGCTGTCGAGCCTGGGGCTTCTCAATCATCTGCTTGGCCTCATCCTCGTCTATTGCGCGGTGCTGGTGCCCTTCGTTACCTGGTTTGCCACCTCGGCCATTGCTGCCGTGCCGGATGAAATCGAAAACGCGGCGCGCATGGATGGTGCCTCCTTCCGCGACATGCTGCGCTTCGTCACCCTGCCGCTGGCCAAGGGCAGCCTTGCCACCACGGCGCTCTTCGCCATTCTTCAGGCGTGGGACGAATTTTTCTATGCCCTGCTGTTCACCTCCAATGCCAGCGCCAAGACGCTGCCGGTAACAATTGCCGACTTTGCTGGAGGCCGCGCCACCGACTTCGGCCTGATTGCGGCCTCGGGCCTGCTCACCGCGCTACCGCCGGTGGCCATTGCCGTGTTGCTGCAGCGCTCGCTGGTGAAAGGTCTGACGGCGGGGGGCGTGAAAGGATAGATCATGACCGCCACAAGCCCGCCCACCGGATTGCAACGCATCGCCGCCGAGATGGCGCGCCAAGGCCGCGATGCCGACATCACCTTCGCGCAGACCAGGGCGGCGGCGGAGATTGCCGCCGACATCGGGCGCACGGGCCGCTTGCTTCTGCTGGGCATGGGCGGCTCGCATTGGGTGAACCGCACGGCGCTTTTTGCCTATCGCCGGCTCGGCATCGAGGCTCAGGCCGAGGTTCTGTCCGAGGCATTGATGGTGCCCCCGCCGACAATGCCGCGCACAGCGGTGTTGACCTCGCAATCCGGGGACTCGGGCGAAATCGTGAAATATCTGGCCACGCCAAAGCCGCAGGAGAACCGCTTCGGATTGACGCTGAACGAAACAGGCGCCCTGGCCCGTGGTGTTCCCTGCCTCATTGCCCATGGCGGCATGGAGAAGGCCTTTGCCGCCACGCGCTCCATCGTGCTGTCGCACACGCTGCATCTGGCCATCCTGTCGCATCTGGGATTTGACAGCGCTGCCGCCCTGGCGCGGCTGCATGATCCTGAGGTGCCGATGCCCGATGAAATCATCCGTGTTCTGAGCACCTGCCGCACGCTCATCTTCACCGGGCGCACGGAACTTGCCGGCATTGCCGAGTCCCTCATGCTGGCCTTCACCGAATTGGCGCGGCGCCCGGCCCTGGGATTGGAAGGCGGGCAATTGCGCCACGGCCCGATGGAAATGCTGTCCCCCGACATTGCCATCATCATGCTGGCGGCGGCGGGTGAAGACGGCCGCCACGATGCCAGCCTGCTCGCCGCCTGCCGCGCCACGGGTGCAAGGACGGTTGTGTTCGATGCCTCGGGCGACACCCTGTCGGCGGATCATCGCATCGGCTTTGCCCCGGCTTCGGGCTATGGGGCGGTCATGGCGCTCCTGCCCAGCCTGTTGCATATGGTAGTGCAGACTGCCGCCAGGCTGGTGCCCAATGCCGGAGAGCCGGTTCACTCGCAAAAGGTGACGCGCGCGCTATGAGTCCTGCCCTCACCTGCATCGGCAATGTCAACGCCGATCTCATCATCGGCCCCGTGATGCCTTGGCCGCAGCCGGGAACTGAAGTGCTGCTCGACCATCAGGATCTGCGCTTCGGCGGCAGCGCGGGAAATTCGGCGCTGGCGGCCCATGGCTTCGGGGCCGAGGTGCGGCTCATCGCCAATCGCGGAAGCGATATCCTGGGGCAGTGGCTGGCTGATGCCATGCCTGAACACTCGGCGGGATGGGCGGTGTCGGCCAGGCCCACGGTGATTTCCGTGGGGATCAGTCATCCCGATGGCGAGCGCACCTTCCTGACCCCCGCAGGACATCTGGCAGACTTCTGCCTCAAGGATGTGCTGGCGCAATTGCCCGCCGCCGCCCGGCCCGGCGAAGTGGCCCTGCTCTCCGGGGTCTTCGTCACCCCCGCACTCGCACCGGATTATGACGGGCTGATCGCAACGTTGAAGCACCGCAGCTTCCGGGTGGCGCTGGACACGGGCTGGCCGGATGGCGGCTGGACGGCGGCGACGCGCGCACGCGCGCTGCCCTGGGTCCAGGCCTGCGATATCATCCTGTTCAACGAAGTGGAGCTGTTGGGTCTGATGCAGATGGCGGCAGCAGCGGTGGAGCGGGCCGGCCATTCGCTCATGGCCATGCTTGGGGCCGATGCCATTCTCGTCGTCAAGACCGGGCCTGCCGGGGCACAGGGTTTCACCCACTCAGACCATGCGGTGGCGTCCGCTCCCACGGTGGCGGTCATCGACACCATCGGCGCGGGCGATGTGTTCAATGCGGCTTTCCTCATGGCGCTGGCGGCAGGCCGGCATCTCGGTTCCGCGGTGCAGGAGGCGGTGCAGGTGACATCGCGGATCATTGCCAGCCATCCCCGCCGGTATCAACGCATCAGCAAGGCAGCGGAATAGGGCCATGGCGCAAGTTTCCCTCGACCGGGTGAACAAGAGTTTCGGTGCGGTGCCGGTGCTGAAGGATGTGAACATCACGGCGGCCGATGGCGAGTTCCTGGTGCTGGTCGGCCCCTCGGGCTGCGGCAAGTCCACGACGCTGCGCATCGTCGCCGGGCTGGAAACCGCCACCGAAGGACAGGTGTTCATCGGCGGCAAGGACGTGACCGATCTCGGACCGGGTGAGCGCAACTGCGCCATGGTGTTCCAGAACTACGCGCTCTACCCCCATATGACCGTGGCCGAGAACATCGGCTTCGGCATGCGGCTGCGCCGCCGGTCCAAGGCTGACATTGCCGTGGCCAGCGCGCCCGTGGCCGAACTTCTCGGCCTTGGCGCGCTCATGGACCGCTACCCCCGCGAGTTGTCGGGTGGCCAGCGCCAGCGTGTGGCCATTGGTCGGGCTCTGGTGCGCAACCCGGATGTGTTTCTCTTCGACGAGCCGCTTTCCAATCTGGACGCCAAGCTGCGCGGCGACATGCGAACCGAAATCAAGGCTTTGCAGCGCCGGGTGGGCAAGACCACGCTCTATGTTACCCACGACCAGGTGGAGGCCATGACCATGGCCGACCGCATCGTGGTCATGGACCGGGGCATGGTGGTGCAGGTCGGCTCGCCGCTGGAGATCTATCACCAGCCGGTCAATCAATTCGTTGCCGGTTTCTTTGGCTCGCCGGGCATGAATTTCATCCGTGGACGGAGCGGTGACGGCCACTTCGTCACGGCGGGGCGCCAGGGCGGTCGCGTGCGGGCGCCGGCCGCCTCCGGCCGCCCTGCACAGTCGGGGGGGAGCCTGTGGGGCTCCCCCCCCCACAGCCGACTGGCCGATGACGGTCTCGCCATGACGGTCAGGGTCGTGGAACCCCTCGGCATTCACACCATTCTCGTCTGCAACTGCGAGGGCCACGAATTCAAGCTGGTTTTGCCGGGTGATGCCATGGCGGCACAGGGTTCGCCAGTGCGGGTGCGTTTTGATCCCCAGCGGGCCCATATCTTTCCAGCGTAGGCTATTCCGCCCTTCCGCCGCCCCGGGCGCAGGGCTATGGTCGCGCCATGGCAAGTGCGTTGGCGCGAAAAAACAACAGGTGAATGCATCATGCAGAAGGTAGCCGTTCTGGGTTTGGGAAAAGTGGGTGCGCTGGCGTGCCAGTTGCTGCATGACTGCGGCTTTGCGGTGACGGGCTTTGACGCCGCGCCGCATGGGGCGGACCTGCCATACAAAGTGGTGCGGCTGGACGTGAGTGACCATGGAGCACTGGATGCGGCCCTGACGGGTTTTGATGCCGTGCTGTCCTGCCTGCCCTATTCCTTCAACATCGGCGTCGCCAAGGTGGCCCATGCCAGAGGCATGCATTATTTCGACCTCACCGAAGACGTGCCCACCACCAAGGCCATCATGGAAATGGCGAAAACTTCCAAGGGCCTGATGGCGCCGCAGTGCGGCCTCGCGCCGGGCTTCGTGGGCATTGTTGGGGCCGATCTCATTGCCCAGTTCGACGAGTGCCGCTCCTGCCGCATGCGGGTCGGCGCTCTGCCGCAGCACCCGTCAGGGCTGATGGGCTATTCCTTCAACTGGTCGCCGGAAGGTGTGGTCAACGAATATCTCAATGACTGCGAAGTGCTGGAGGACGGCCAGATCAAATGGGTATCGCCCATGGAGTGGGTGGAGAAGATCTTCATCGGCGGCATCGAACTCGAGGCTTTCACCACCTCGGGCGGGCTTGGCACCATGTGCGAGACCTACAAGGGCCGGGTGCCCAACATGGACTACAAGACCATGCGCTATCCCGGCCATGTGAAGCTGATGAACTTCTTCTTCCATGAATTGCTGATGCGCGAGCGGCGCAAGGAAGCGGGCGACATTCTGGTTCATGCCAAGCCGCCGGTGAACGACGACATCGTCTATATCCATGTGGCGGCGGAGGGCAAACGCCACGGAAGACTGGAACGGCGTGAATTCGTGCGCGGCCTGAAGCCCATGGAAATTGCCGGCAAGCATCGCACCGCCATCGCCTGGACCACGGCCTCATCCGTGGCGGCGGTTCTGGAAATGGTGCGCGACGGCACCTTGCCCAGGCGCGGCTTCCTGAAGCAGGAGGACATTCCCCTCGCCCATTTCCTCAAGACCACGAACGGTTCGCGCTACGCCGAAGCCTGAGGGAGGCAAGGGAGTGAAGCCCCTGAACCCCATCACCCTGGCGTGGCCGCGCCGCGCGCGGCGGCAGCGCAGCCCATGGTAAGCGTTTCCTGCCGGTCGTTCAGCCGCTGCACCGCGATCGTCCGGGCAAGTCGGGTGTCAAAGGCCGCCGGGACATGGTGGATATAGGCGTGGGTGACAGGCTGACGGAGGTGAGCAGCGAATAGGCGGCCTGATGCTCAGCCCTGACGTCCTCGGTGTGGCTGGACATGGCGCCGAATTTCAGCTTGGGCTTGGGCAGAGCCTTGATGAAGGCCTTGACCAGTTCCTCCCGCTGTTCCTCGGCGAGGGTGGCCGTGACATTGCGCCCGCGTCTTAATTCAGTTGAAGTTGCTCTGGCCTTAACGGAATAACAGGGAGATGGAGCGGCGGCGGCCACCAGGGAACCACGCCGGCCGCCCCTTCTTCTCTCACGGTTTTAGCGTCTCTGTCATGCCGCGCTAAGGTCAACCGAGGCAGAACCCCGAACCTCCGGCACGATTCCGAAGGCCCTGAAACTCCATCAAAATGGCACGGCTGAGTGGCTGGGGCGGGAGGGATCGAACCTCCGAATGCCGGAATCAAAATCCGGTGCCTTACCGCTTGGCGACGCCCCAGCAATGGCGCCCATATAGCCAGCCAATTTGCCCGCCGCAATGACTTGCGGAGGGCGGCGCGCGTGGCTATAAGGCGCCCAACCCCGGCTTCGCGCCGGGTGATTGGTGACGGAGTGTAGCGCAGTCTGGTAGCGCACCTGCTTCGGGAGCAGGGGGTCGGAGGTTCGAATCCTCTCACTCCGACCATCTTGAGACCTTCACACGAAAAAGCCCGGTCACCAGACCGGGCTTTCGTCTTTTCAGCTTCTGCCGGGGATCAGCGCAGCCACTTCCACGCCGCCGGGAAGGCCAGCGCCGCGATGGCGGCCTTGACCACGTCGCCCAGCACGAAGGGGGCAACGCCGAGAGCGAAGGCCTTGTCCAGCCCGCCGACGAAGCCCGAAAGCCAGAGCGCGCCCGGCACATAAATGAGGGCGGCACCGACGAGCATGGCGGCGAACATGGTGGCCGCGTTGCGGTCAAAGCCGCGCTCGGCCAGCTTGCCAACGGCAAAGGCCGCGAGCACGAAGCCCAGAACATAGCCGCCGGTGGGGCCCATGAGCTTGGCCAATCCGCCGCCCATGCCCGCCATGACCGGCAGGCCAAGGGCCGCCTCGGCCACGTAAAGCAGAAGAGTCGCTGCCGCCAGCCGCGCCCCGAAGGCCGCGCCAATGGCCAGCACCGCCAGCGTCTGCAGGGTCATGGGCACCGGCAGCATGGGCACCTGCACCTGGGCCGAAAGCGCCACCAGCGCCGAACCCAGAACCACCAGCGCGGCCTGGCGCGGCAGGCTCATGGCGGCATCAGACCAGAGATGACGGACAAGGGTGGAGTGCGACATGGAAGACCCTTTCAGTGTTGAGCGTTGCCTGCGCTTTTACGGGTTCGCCGCCCCCTCCGCAACGGCAACGATGGGCCAATCCCCGGCCTGCTTTTGGGGCATAACTGGCCCCATGACGGCGGTTGCCGCCGCCCTTGGCCCCGCGATAGACTTAGGGCCAGCAAACGGACAAGGGAGACGAACATGAGCGCGAAGGGCAAGGCCGCGGGCACCAACAAGGAATGGGTGGAGCGGCGCGCCAGAATCGTGCCGCGCGGCGTGGGCATGGCCGTGCCGGTCATGGCCGACCGGGCGGAGAATTCCGAACTGTGGGACGTGGAAGGCAACCGCTACATCGATTTCGCGGGCGGCATTGCGGTGTTGAACACCGGCCACCGCCACCCGGCGGTGATGAAGCGGGTCATGGACCAACTCAACAGTTTCACCCACACCTGCGCCATGGTGGTGCCCTATGCCGGCTTCATCGAGGTGTGCGAGAAGATCGCCGAGGTGGCCCCCATCGCCGGCGACAAGAAGACGCTGCTGGTCACCACCGGGGCCGAGGCGGTGGAAAACGCGGTCAAGATCGCCCGCGCCCACACGGGCCGGTCGGACGTCATCGCCTTTCAGGGCGGCTTCCATGGCCGCACCCTTCTGGGCATGGCACTGACGGGCAAGACCGTGCCCTACAAGGTGAAGTTCGGCCCCATGCCGGCCGGCATCTGGCATGTGCCCTTCCCCGTGGCCCACAAGGGCGTCACGGTTGATGACACCCTCAATGCCATCGAGCAACTGTTCAAGTGCGATGTGGAGCCGTCGCGCGTCGCCGCCATCATCATCGAGCCGGTGCAGGGCGAAGGCGGCTTCTATGTCGCCCCCAGGGAATTGATGCAGCGGCTGCGCAAGCTGTGCGACGAACACGGCATCGTGTTCATCGCCGATGAAATCCAGACGGGCTTCGGCCGCACCGGCACCTGGTTTGCCATGGAGCAGATGGGCGTGGAGCCGGACCTGATGACCTGCGCCAAGTCGCTGGCGGGCGGCTTCCCGCTGGCCGCCGTCACCGGCAAGGCCAGGATCATGGACGCGCCGGAGGCGGGCGGGCTGGGCGGCACCTATGCCGGCAACCCCGTGTCCTGCGCGGCGGCCCTGGGCGTGTTCGAGGCCTTCCAGCAGGACGACCTGCTGGCCAAGGCCAAGGCGCAGGGCAAGACCATCATGAACCGCCTCAACGCCGTGAAGGCCAAGGCCAGGGGCATGGCCATCGGCGATGTGCGCGGGCTGGGGGCCATGTGCGCCTTCGACCTGGTGACCGAGCGCGGCGGCGCGGCGCCGGACGGCGCGGCGGCCAAGGCCCTCGTCACCAAGTGCTACGAGCGGGGCCTGCTCATCCTGTCCTGCGGCGTCTATGGCAATACCATCCGCCTACTCACGCCGCTGTCGGTCTCCGACAAGGTGCTGGACGAGGGGCTGGACATCCTTGAATCGGCGCTGCTTGGAAATTAAGCTCTTTTAACAGGACAGCCCTCGCCCCGAGCGCTATGCCGGGCGAGGGTTTTCATTTGGAGCAGCCCCAAAAGCAGAGAGACATGGATCCGAAACTTCTTCCCTTCGCCACGCAGGATGTGCCGCGCTACACGAGCTATCCCACGGCGGTGCAGTTCCAGAGCGAGTTTTCCCCGGCCATTGCGGATGGCTGGCTGGCGGCGCTGGCGCCGGAGGCGGTGCTGTCGCTCTATGTCCATATCCCCTTCTGCCAGCAATTGTGCTGGTATTGCGGCTGCCACACCTCGGTGCCCAATACCTATGACCGGGCCGAACGCTATACGGCAGCGCTGCTCAGGGACATCGCGCGGGGCGGCGGCCTGAAGGGCACCCGGCACGGGGCGGTGAAGCACTTCCACTTCGGCGGCGGCACGCCCACCTACCTCAAGAACGACGACCTCAGGAGCATCGTGGACGCGGTGGACCGGGCCTTCGGCATCGCGGCGGGCGCGGAGGTGGCGATCGAATCCGACCCGCGCGGCATGACGCCGGAGCGGGCCCGGGCGCTGACCGCCATGGGCTTCAACCGCATTTCCTTCGGCGTGCAGGATTTCGCCCAGCCGGTCATGGACAAGATCAACCGCCAGCAGCCCTATGACCTGGTGGCGCGGGCGACCGAAGACCTGCGTGCGGCGGGCTTTGTCTCGGTCAATTACGATCTCATGTATGGCCTGCCGGGCCAGACGGTGGCAAGCGTCATCGAGACGGCCACCCAGTCGGCGGCGCTGAAGCCCAACCGCATCTCGGTCTTCGGCTATGCCCATGTGCCGTGGTTCGCCAAGCACCAGAAGATGATCAGGGACGCCGACCTGCCGGATATTCCGCAGCGCTACGATCAGGCGGTGGCCATCAACGAGACCCTGACGGCGCAGGGCTATGCGGCCATCGGGCTTGACCACTATGCTCTGCTGGACGACGACTTGGCCAGGGCGGCGGAAGCGGGCACCATGCACCGCAATTTCCAGGGCTATACCACCGACACGGCGGATGCACTGGTGGCCTTCGGGGCCTCGGCCATCTCGGAATATCCGCAGGGCTTTGCCCAGGCGGCGCGCGACACGCTGGCCTGGTCCATGGCCATCGAGAAGGGCGAAAGTCCGGTTAACCGCGGGCTTGCCACCACGGCGGAGGACCGCATGCGGGCTGCGGTGATCGAGCGGCTGATGTGTGATTTCAGCGTGGACTATGCGGCGGTGGCGGCGCGCCACGGCTTTGATCCCGCGGTTCTGGAGCCGGGGCTTCACCGGCTGGAGCCGCTGCTGGCGGCGGGGCTGGCGGAGTGGCGCGGCACGGTCGTTTCCGTGCCGAAGACGCACCGACTGTTCCTGCGCTCGGCGGCCTGCGCCTTTGATGCGCATTACAAGGTCGTGGCCAACCGCCACGCCAAGGCGGTGTGATCAGCTATAGAGATAGGCAATGCCGGCAAACTGGCAGCCCGCCGCCGTGGCGACAAAGGCATGCCAGATGGCGTTCTGGAATTTCAGCCGCTCCCAGACATAGAAGATGACGCCCACGGTATAGAGCAGCCCGCCCACGGCGATGAGAATCTGCGTGGTCATGGGCAGCACCGCCATGAAGGAGCGGATGGAGAAGACGCCGGCCCAGCCCATGCCGAGGTAAACCGCGATGGCGAGCTTGTCGAAGCGACCGGGCAGCGCCACCTTCAGCACAATGCCGAGCGCTGCCACACTCCAGATGACCAGGCCCAGCACCACGGCCTCGGTGCGGCTCGTCAGGAAGGGCAAGAGCGCCGTATAGGTGCCCGCGATCAGGAGATAGATGGCGGAGTGATCGAAGCGGCGGAGAATCCATTTCACCGGCGTGGCGGGCCAGAGATTATAGGTGGCCGAAAAGCTCAGCATGGCGAGGAGGCCCAGCACATAGACCATGAGCGGCACCCAGGCCCCGCCCGTCAGCACCACGCGGGTGAGCAGGATGGCGGCGGCGATGACCCCCGCCGACAGGCCCAGCACATGCACCACCGCATCGGCCCTGATTTCTGACGGACTATAGGGACGCGAGCCGTGATAGCGTTTCATCTCATTCTCCTGCGGCGGCGGAACTCAAAGCCGCGCCAATGCCTGTTCGATGTCGGCGATGAGATCGGCGACATTCTCGATGCCCACCGAAATCCGCACCAGATGATCGGGCACGGGACTTGCCGGACCTTCCACCGTCTTGCGGTGTTCGGCCAGCGTCTCCACACCACCCAAAGATGTCGCGGGCACGACGGTCGTGAGCGACACACAGAATTTTTTTGCCGCATCAAAGCCGCCCCTGATGAGCAGGCTCATCATGCCGGAATAGCCGTCCACCATCTGGCGTTTGGCCACGGCATGACCGGCATGGCTTTCCAGACCGGGATAGAGAACGGCTTCCACCTTGGGGTGGTTTTCAAAGTGGCGGGCGAGGACCAGCGCATTGGCGCTGGCCTGGCGGTAGCGCACAAAGAGCGTGCGCAGTCCCCGCAGCAAAAGCCAGGCGTCATGGGGGGCAAGCGGATTGCCCTGCATGGTGCGAAGCTTTGCCACCTGTTGCCAGCGCGCATTGGTCTCGCGCGTCACCAGAACGCCCGCCAGCACATCGGAATGGCCGTTCAGATATTTCGTGGCGGAATGAAAGACCACATCCGCGCCCAAAGTGAGCGGCCGGGTGGTGACGGCGGCGGAAACCGTGGCGTCGACCGCGAGAATGGCACCGGCGTCATGGGCGGCCCTGGCCGCCGCCGCAATGTCGATCACCTCCCAGGTGGGGTTCAGGGGCGTTTCGATCCAGACGAGATCGGTGCCGTCCGTGATGCTGGCCTGAAGGTCGCCCTGTTTTCCGGGATCAAAGAGCGTGAGGCGGATGCGGCTCATGGCTTCCAGCCGCCGCAGCCAGTCGCGCGTGCCGTAATACATGACCTGCGGGGCCACCACATGGGCCCCCGGCGGAATGGTTTCAAAGAGCGTGGTGGAGGCCGCCATGCCGGAGGAGAAGGCGAGTGCTGCCGCCCCCTGCTCCAGCCGCGCCAGCGTGTCTTCCAGCTGCCACAGGTTGGGGCTGCCGCTGCGGATATAATTCTCGCGCAATCTGGGCAGATAGTTTTCGTCGCGGGCATAGGTGGTGGCAGCATGAAGCGGCGGCACCACCGCGCCCGTTTCCCGGTCCACTGCATGGCCGCCCTGGGCCGCGATGGTCTCATGACGCAGGTTCCGCTCAGACATGCTGGCCGCCGTTGATGTGCAGTTCCGAGCCCGTGACGTAGGAAGAACCTTCCGTGCACAGATAATAGATGGCGCGGGCCACCTCCTCCGGCTGGCCGAGGCGGCGCAGGGGAATCTGGGGGATGATCTTCTCGGTGCCGGGCGACAGGATGGAGGTTTCAATCTCGCCCGGCGAGATGGCGTTGACGCGCACGCCATGGGGGCCGAAGTCGGCGGCCATTTCGCGGGTCAGCGCGGCCAGCGCCGCCTTCGAGGTGGAATAGGCCGCACCGGCAAAGGGATGAACCCGCGACCCGGCGATGGAGGTGACATTGACCACCGCCCCCCTGGCCGCCGTCAATTCAGTGATCAGGCCGCGCGCCAGCATGATGGGAGCGAAGAAGTTCACCTGGAACACGGTCTTCCAATCCTGCTCGGAGGTGTCGAGGGTGTTGAGCCGCCCACCCGCCGGCTTCTTGGGGCTGATGGCGGCATTGTTGACCAGCGCATGCAGCCTGCCCCCTTGCGCCTTCAGCTTGTCGTGCATGATGGATATGGCGCGGGCCGTGTCTTCGGACGAGGCGAGGTCCACCTGAATGTGATCCTCCTCGCCCGCGTCCCAGGGGCAATCCTCCGGGAAAGGCTGGCGTGAACAGGTGATGACGCGCCAGCCGGCGGTGGAAAAGCGCTTCACCGTGGCGTGGCCAATGCCGCGAGAGGCACCGGTGAGGATGAGGGTCTTGCGTTCGGCATCGGGGGTCTGGGTCATGGGCATCTCACGGATAAAGCCTTGCCTTGGTCCAGGCGGACTCTGGCGTATCGCGGCGGAAGACCACGCGCTCATGCAGGCGGAAGGGCCGGTCGTGCCAGAACTCGATGGCAAGCGGCTTCACCCGGAAGCCCGACCAGTGGGGCGGGCGGGGCACTTCGCCGATGGCATATTTCGCCGCCCAGACGGCCACCGACTGCTCCAGCGCATAACGGTTTTCCAGCGGGCGCGATTGTTTCGATGCCCAGGCCCCGATGCGGCTGTCGCGGGCGCGCGAGGCGAAATAGGTGTCGGCCTCGCGGTCGCTCACCTGGTCCACCAGGCCGCGCACCCGGACCTGGCGGCGCAGCGACTTCCAGTGAAAGTTCAGCGCCGCCTTGCCGGTGGCCAGAATTTCCTGGCCCTTCTGGCTTTCAAAGTTGGTGTAAAAGACAAAGCCGCGATCATCCGCTCCCTTGAGCAGCACCATGCGCACATTGGGCAGGCCCGCCTCATCCACGGTGGCCAGCGCCATGGCGTTGGGGTCGTTGGGCTCGCTCTTCTCCGCCTCCTTCAGCCATTCGGCGAAGAGTTCATGGGGGTCATTGCGCTGGGTGAAACCCATTTGCGCGGTGAGGGTCGGGATGTCAGAAAGGTTCATGCCGCCCACTCTAGCGTGACTCGGCACGATGCGACAGGCCCAGAGGCCGCGCGTCGCATGGGGCAGCAGCAACGGCGGCACTGCGCCTGTTGGAAATGGTGACAAAAGTTGAACGGGCGGGGATGGACCGGCAACCGGCTTTGTGCCAATTAACCCACAACAGTCTGGCGATTTATCCGAAACAGGTGATATTCATGAGCGATAACAAAGGTTTGATGGCGGGCAAAAAAGGCCTCATCATGGGCGTGGCGAACAATCGCTCGATCGCCTGGGGCATTGCCAAGGCGTGCCACGACCAGGGTGCGGAACTCGCCTTCACCTATCAGGGCGATGCCCTGAAGAAGCGGGTGGAACCGCTGGCCGAGGGCATCGGCTCCACGATCGTGGTGCCCTGCGATGTCACCGACATGGCCTCCATCGACGCCACCTTTGCCGCCATCGAGAAGGAATGGGGCAAGCTCGACTTCGTGGTGCACGCCATTGCCTTCGCCGACAAGGACGAATTGACCGGGCGCTATGTCGACACCTCGCCCGACAACTTCAACAAGTCGCTCTACATCTCGTGCTATTCCTTCACGGCCATTGCCCAGCGCGCCGAAAAGCTGATGACGGAGGGCGGCGCGCTGCTGACGCTCACCTATTACGGGGCGGAAAAATGGATGCCGCACTATAACGTCATGGGCGTGGCCAAGGCGGCGCTGGAAGCCTCGGTGCGCTATCTCGCCGCCGACCTCGGCCCCAACAGCATCCGGGTCAACGCCATCTCCGCCGGGCCGATCAAGACGCTGGCGGCGTCGGGCATCGGCGACTTCCGCTACATCCTGCGCTGGAACGAATACAATTCGCCGCTGCGCCGCACCGTCACCATCGAGGAAGTGGGCCAGGCCGGCATGTTCCTGCTCTCGGACCTCTCCCGCGGCATGACCGGTGAAGTCATGCATGTGGACTCGGGCTATCACGTGGTGGGCATGAAAAACCCAACCGCCCCCGACATGTCGGTGGCCCAAGAGGGCGAGTAAGGCTGGATTTGACGGGTTTTGCGAAGCGGCTTAAGCAAATCCCATGTCACACAACACCTTCGGCCATCTGTTTCGGGTCACCACCTTCGGCGAGAGTCATGGCGCGGCCATCGGCTGCATCATTGACGGCTGCCCGCCCCGCCTTGGCATTTCAGTCAAGGACATCCAGAACTACCTCGACAAGCGCAAGCCCGGTCAGTCGCGCTTCACCACCCAGCGTCAGGAAGCCGACGAGGTGAAGCTGCTCTCCGGCGTGTTCGAGGATGAACGCACCGGCGGCCTCATCACCACCGGCACACCCATTGCCATGGTGATCGACAACACCGACCAGCGCTCAAAGGACTACGCGGAAATCCGCGACACCTTCCGTCCCGGCCATGCCGATTTCACCTATCAGGCCAAATACGGCATCCGCGACTATCGCGGCGGCGGCAGGTCGTCGGCGCGGGAAACGGCGGCCCGCGTGGCGGCTGGGGCGGTGGCCCGCCTGGTCATTCCGCATGTCACCATCCGGGCCGCCCTGGTGCAGATGGGGCCGCACAGGATCGACCGCGGCCGCTGGAGCTGGGCCGAGGTGGAGAACAATCCCTTCTTCTGCCCCGATGCCGTGGCGGCCAGGCAATGGGAGAGCTACCTCGACGGCGTGCGCAAGGCAGGCTCGTCGGTGGGGGCCGTCGTCGAGGTGGTGGCCGAGGATGTGCCCGCCGGCTGGGGGGCGCCCGTCTATGCCAAGCTCAGTCAGGATCTGGCCTCCGCCATGATGAGCATCAATGCGGTGAAGGGGGTGGAGATCGGCGACGGCTTTGCGGCGGCAGCGCTGACGGGCGAGGAGAATGCCGACGAGATCCGCGCCGGAACGGACGGCGCGCCGCAGTTCCTCACCAATCATGCGGGCGGCATTCTGGGCGGCATTTCCACCGGCCAGCCCATCGTCTGCCGGTTCGCGGTGAAGCCCACGTCATCGATCCTGACGCCGCGCAAGTCCATTACGGTTTCAGGCGAGGACACGGAGGTGCGCACCAAGGGGCGGCATGATCCCTGCGTGGGCATCCGCGCCGTGCCGGTGGGCGAGGCCATGATGGCCATGGTGCTGGCCGACCATTACCTTCGCCACCGCGCCCAGGTGGGGTGAGCCAGGCGACCCCTGCGCAGCGCCGGTGGCGCTTCGCCGCCTGGCGAACGCGGGGGAGCTGCCGGTGGCAGGGCGCACCGCCGGGCCATGCTTCCCGTGAGATCAGGACTTCCGGGCCGCGATGAGGAATTCCCGGTTGCCGTCGCCGCCCACAAGGGGCGAGTCGGTCAGCCCCAGAACCTCCCAGCCCTGGCTGTGCAGGAAGTCGGCGATCGCGTCGCAGGCGCGCTGGTGCTGAACGCGGCTGGTGACGATACCGCCCTTGCCGAGATGCGCGCGCCCGACTTCGAACTGCGGCTTCACCAGCGCCAGCAGGTGCGCGCCCGGTGCCGCCAGGGCGAGGGCGGGCGGCAGGCCGAGTTTCAGCGAAATGAAGGACAGGTCCGAGACAATGAATGCCGTATCCTCCGGCACCTGACCGCGGGTGAGGCTGCGGGCATTGACCCCTTCATAAACCGCCACACGCGGATCAGCGCGCAGGACTTCGGCCAACTGGCCATGGCCGACATCGATGGCGACGACCCGCATGGCTCCGCGCTCCAGCAGAACCTGGGTGAAGCCGCCGGTGGAGGCGCCGAGATCGACGCAGGCCTTGCCCGCGGGCGACAGGCCGAAATGATCCAGACCATGGCTGAGTTTCAGCGCGGCGCGCGAGACATAATTCCGGGCTTCATCGCTCACCTCGAAAACCGCCTCCGGCCCCACCATGCGGGCGGGCTTGGTTTCCACCCTGCCGTCGACCGACACCGTGCCGCGCAGCACCGCATCCCGCGCCCGGGCGCGCGCGGCGAACAGCCCCGCCGCCACCAGAGCTGCATCCAGCCGTGTGCGGCTCACTCGACGTCCAGCGGCGTGGTCCCCGTGGGCTTGCCGTCGGCCCCCAATGTGATCTTCTCGATGCGCGCCTCGGCCTCGGCCAGCTTGGCGGCGCAATGAGCCTTCAGCGCCTCGCCACGCTCATAGATCTTGATGGATTCCTCGAGATCGACCTTGCCCGCCTCAAGGCGCGCCACGATGTCCTCAAGCTGGGACAGGGCGGCCTCGAAGCTCATGGCCGTGATGTCGTCGGTCTTGGCAGCCATGGGTCAACTCCGGTTGGCGGTGGGGGCGGGATTGGCCGCGCCATGCATCAGGGCCTGCACGTGAATGCCTGCCGATGAGGCCAGTCCGCGCAGATCATAGCCGCCCTCCAGCAGCGAGACAACGCGCCCGCCCGCCTTGCGGTCGGCCACGTCCATCAGGTTCAGCGTCACCCAGGCGAAGTCCTCCTCGGTCAGTTCCAGCCCGCCGATGGGATCGCGGTGGTGGGCATCAAAGCCCGCCGAGATGATGAGCAGATCCGGCGAGAAGTCATCGAGGGCGGGCAGGATCACGGTGCGCATGGCCTCGCGGAAGGCGGCACTGCCGGTGCCTTCCGACAGGGGCGCATTGAAGATATTGCCGACGCCCTGTTCATGGGCCTCGCCGGTGAAGGGATAGAGCGGCGCCTGATGGGTCGAGCCATAGAACATGTCGGCGTCGGTCCAGAAAATATCCTGCGTGCCATTGCCGTGGTGAACATCGAAATCCATCACGGCCACGCGCGCGGCCCCGAAGGTCTTGCGGGCGTAATAGGCCGCCACCGCCGCCTGATTGAAATAGCAGAAGCCCATGGCGTAGTCGGCCCCGGCATGGTGGCCGGGGGGGCGCAGCGCGCAGAAGGCATTGTGGGCCTCGCCCTTCATCACCGCATCGACCGCCGCCACCGCGCCACCGACCGCATGGAAGGCGGCTTCCAGCGTGCCCGGACTCATGGTGGTGTCGGCGTCGATATACTCGAGGCCGGAGGCAGGCGAGAGCTGTTCGAGATGGCGGAGATGTCTCTCCGGGTGAACCAGCAGGATATCCTCCACCCGGGCGCGCGGGGCCTCGCGGCGGACGAGCTTGGCGAAGGGCGGGGCCGCGAGAATCTGTTCCACCGCGCGGATGCGGTCGGGGCGTTCGGGGTGGCCCTCGGGGGTGAGGTGATTGAGCGAGGCGGCGTGGGTGAAGAGCAGCGTTGTCATGATGGCCTGATGGTAGCCCGAAGGGCCTTTGCCTGCTATAGGCCTCGCGCATGGGTGCGACTTTTGAACCTGAAATGGCGGAAGTGGCGGCGGCAGCGGCGGCCCTGCGCCGGGGTGACCTCGTGGCCTTCCCGACCGAGACGGTCTATGGGCTGGGGGCGGACGCCACCAACGACCGGGCGGTGGCCGCCATTTTCGCCGCCAAGGACCGGCCCAGCTTCAATCCCCTCATCACCCATGTGGCAACGCCCGATGCCGCCTTCGCCCTGGGCGACTTTCCGGCGGAGGCCCGCAGCCTTGGCCGTGCCTTCTGGCCCGGCCCCCTGACGCTGGTGGTGCCGCGCGCCGCCCATTGCCCGGTGTCGCTGCTGGCCTCGGCGGGCCTGCCGTCGCTGGCCATCCGGGTGCCGGCCCATCCGCTGGCGCTGGCGCTGCTGGCCGCCGTGGGCGGGCCGGTGGTGGCCCCCAGCGCCAACCCTTCAGGCCGCATCTCGCCCACCACGGCGGAGCATGTGCGCCAGGGGCTTGGCGGCAGGGTGGCGGTCATTCTCGATGGCGGCCCGGCGCATGTGGGGCTTGAATCAACGGTGGTCAGTTTCATGGGGGCGCGGCCCACCCTGCTCCGCCCCGGCGGCCTGCCGCGCGAGGAAATCGAGGACCGGCTGGGCATCCGCCTCGGCATGAGCGAGGACGATGAGGACCAGCCCCATTCCCCCGGCCAGTTGCCCAGCCACTATGCGCCGCGCGCCGCGCTTCGCCTCAACGCCGAGGCCCCGCAGGCGGACGAAACCTACATCGGCTTCGGGCGCTATGGCGGCGGCGACTACACCCTGTCGGCCACCGGCGACCTGGCCGAGGCGGCGGCCAACCTGTTCCGGCTGCTGCATCTGGCGGATGCACAGGGCCGGCCCATCGCCGTTGCCCCCGTGCCGCAGTTCGGCCTGGGCGAGGCCATCAACGACCGGCTGGCCCGCGCCGCCGCCCCAAGGCCCACAGCATGACCCGCGCGCCGACGCCCGAAACCCTGGCCCGCCTTGCCGCCGTGGTGGGGGACAACAACGCCATCACCCATCCGGCGGACATGGCACGTTACCTCACGGAGTGGCGCGGCCTGTGGCAGGGCAAGGCCGCCATGGTGCTGCGCCCGGGCAGCACGGGCGAAGTGTCCCGTCTGCTTGCCATCGCCCATGAGACGGAGACCGCGGTGGTGCCGCAGGGTGGCAATACCGGGCTGGTGGGCGGGCAGATTCCCCTGGGAGAAGGTGACCAGATTGTGATCGCACTGGAGCGCCTGAACCGGGTGCTGGCGGTTGATCCCGACAATCTCACCATCACGGCCGAGGCGGGCGTCACCCTGCATGGGTTGCAACAGGCCGCCGCTGACGCCGACCGGCTTTTCCCCCTGAGCCTCGCAGCGGAGGGCACCTGCCAGATCGGCGGCAATCTCTCCAGCAATGCCGGCGGCCTCAACATGCTGGCCTATGGCAATGCGCGCGATCTCTGTCTTGGCCTCGAGGTGGTGCTGGCCGATGGCCGGGTGTGGAACGGTCTCTCCCACCTGCGCAAGGACAACACCGGCTATGACCTCAAGAACCTGTTCATCGGGGCGGAAGGCACGCTCGGCATCATCACCCGATGCGTGATGAAGCTTTACCCGCAGCCGCGGGTGCATGAGACCGGCTTTGCCGCCGTGGCCTCGGTTGCGGCGGCGGTGGAACTGCTGGCGCTGGCCCGCGACCGCTCCGGCAACCGCGTGGTGGGGTTTGAACTGCTCCATGCCAATGCGGTTGATTTTGCGGTGCGCCACATGGGCCAGCGCCAGCCCCTGTCGGCAGCGGCGGAATGGTCGGTGCTGGTGGAACTGGCGGACCCCGCGGCTGGCGCGCTCATGGACATCATGGAACAGGCGCTGGAGCGCGGGCTGGTGACGGATGCCATGGTGGCCCAGTCGGAAGCGCAACGCGGCGACCTCTGGGCCCTGCGCGAGGCCATTTCCGAGGCCCAGAAATTCGAGGGCGGCTCCATCAAGCACGATGTCTCGGTGCCGGTGTCGCACATCCCCGCCTTCCTCACCGAAGCCATGGCGGCGGTGGAACGCGTGGTGCCGGGAGCGCGGCCCGTGCCCTTCGGCCACATGGGTGACGGCAATATCCATTTCAACATCACCCAGCCCCAGGGCGCCGACAAGGATGAGTTCCTGGCGCAATGGCACCATATGAGCGCGGCGGTGTTCCAGGTGGTGCTGCTCCATGGCGGTTCCATCTCCGCTGAACATGGCATCGGCGTCTTGAAGCGCGAGGACATGCGGGCCATCAAATCGCCGGTGGCGCTGGACCTGATGCGCGGGATCAAGCAAGTGCTCGACCCCAAGGGCATCATGAATCCCGGCAAGGTGCTGCCGGAGCCATGAGCTTTGCCCCCGCCACGATGGACGACGCGGAAGCCCTTGCCGCTCTCTGGCAGGCCTGCGGCCTCAGCCGGCCATGGAATGATCCGCACAAGGACATTTCCTTTGCGCTCGCCGGGCCTGCCTCCACCATTCTGGTCGCCCGCGCCGAAGGCCGGATCATCGCCAGCGTCATGGCGGGGCATGATGGCCATCGCGGTATGCTCTACTATGTGGCGGTGGACCCCGCCCACCAGCGCCGGGGCCTGGGCAAGGCAGCGGTGCGCGCGGCAGAGGCGTGGCTGGCGCAGCACGGCGTGTGGAAGGTCAATCTTCTGGTGCGGGCCGAGAATGCTGCGGTGAAGGACTTTTACGGGGCCCTGGGCTATGAGGTGAACCCGGTCCTGTGCATGGCCCGGAAGATCACAGCAGACGCGGCGCCTCCGGTCGCGCCCGCTTCAGGCCCACCGGCTCGGCGGTAAAGACTTCATCATCCGGGGCGGCCAGCAGACGCAGGGCCTCGGTCTCAGCCACACGATCGACATCGAGCCAGCGGTCAAAATCCTTCTCGGCCACCAGCGCGGGATTGCGCTCGTGAATGGCGGCGAGATGGCCCAGCGCCGGCAGGGTGATGATGGCCGCCCCCTCGACCTCGCTGCCATCGGGGGCCATCCAGTGCTCCCACAGGCCCGCCATGGCGAAGAGACCGCCATCAAACCGCGCCATGAACCATGCCTGCCTGCGGCCCTTCTCGCCCTGCCACTCAAAGAAGCCATCGGCGGGAATGAGACAGCGGCGGCGCTTCAGCGCATGGCGGAAGGAGGGCTTCTCCGCGATGCCCTCGATGCGCGCATTGAGAAAGGGCCGCGCCGCCATCTCCACCTTGCCCCAGGAGGGAATGAAGCCCCAGCGCAGCAGCGCAAACTGACGTTCCCCGCGCGCGCCACGAATGACCGCGATGGGTTCCATGGGCCGGATTTCGGGCCGGGGCGGAAAGCCGTCGGCGCTGTGATGGCGAAACCGGGCGCGCAGTTCCGCCGGAGACTTGCGCAAACTGTAGAGGGTGCACATGGGGCGCAGTCTATGCCGCCTCCCCCCCATTGCAAGTATTTGAAGCAATAGTGCTTCCCGGCATTAACCTTTTCTTAAGGATGGACTCGAAGGCGGTTAACCGGCTGGCTAAGGTGCGGTTCAGGGATGGGGAGACGGCAGTTCAACACCGCCGCCTGCCTGAGTTTTGAAAGTTTCACATGCACCGCAATCCGCCCAAGGAACTGGCCGCGTCGGTAACTGACGAACATCGCCGCATGGAGGCGAAACACGCCGCGCTCCGCCATATCATGGATGCCTGGGAAGAGGCGGTTTACGAGGGGCTGGACCCCGACGCCATCGCCACGGCGGCAATTTTCGCCGCCCTCTCCGACATGATCGGCAGCTATGGCGAAGAGCCGGTGGCGGTGATGTGCGAGCGCCTGCCGGAGCGTATCCGCCACGGTGAATTCACCACCGTGAAGACACGGCAGTAGGCGCCACTCACTTCCTTACATCCACGACCACCCGGCCCCGCACCTTGCCCTGCACGATGTCGGCGGCAATGCGCGGCACGTCATCGAGCGTCACATGGGTGGCGAGGCTCGCCAGCCTGGCGCGGTCGAGGTCGCGGGCGATGCGCGCCCACGCGGCTCTCCGGCGCGGCATGGGGGTTGTCACCGAATTGACGCCGATGAGCTTTACCCCGCGCAGGATGAAGGGTGCTACAGTGGTGGGCAGGTCCATGCCCTGGGCATTACCGCAGGCCACCACGGTGCCGTCCTGCATGATCTGGGAAATGACATGGGCCAGCGTGGTTGACCCCACCGAGTCGATGGCCGCGGCCCAGCGCGCCTTGGCCAGGGCCTTCACCGGGCCGGAGAATTCCTCGCGGCCAATGACCGTTTGCGCACCCAGGCCCTTGAGAAATTCCGCCTCCTCCACCCGGCCCGTCACCGCCGCCACGCGATAGCCGAGCCTGGCCAGGATCGACACGGTGACTGAACCGACGCCGCCCGCCGCCCCGGTCACCAGCACCTCGCCCGCGCCGGGGGCAACACCCTGTTCCTCCAGCGCCATGACGTTGAGCATGGCGGTGTAGCCGGCCACCCCCACGGCCATGCAGTCGGAGGCCGTCCAGCCCTGGGGCACGGCCACCAGCCAGTCGCCCTTCACCCGCGCCACTTCGGCAAAGCCGCCGTCATAGTTCTCGCCATGGCCCCAGCCGTTCAGCACCACCTGATCGCCGGGCTGCCAGTCGGGGTGGTCCGAGGTCAGGACCGTGCCGGCGAAATCGACGCCGGGGTTGAGCGGATAGTGGCGGATGATGGGCGCCTTGTTCATCAGCGCCAGACCATCCTTGTAGTTGACCGAGGAATGGGAGACGGCAACCGTCACATCGCCCTCGGTCAGATCGTCCTCGGTGAGGGTGACGAAGCGGGCCTCCTGGCCATCGTCGGTCTTGAAAATCCTGAGTGCGCGAAACTGGGTCATGCGGTCCTCGTCAAGGCTTCGCCGAAGCGGATGGGCTGGCCTGCGGCCCGGCCCAGGATTTCACCCTGCCACATGGCGAGCCTGCCCCGCACCATGGTGCCCACCGGCCAGCCGGTGACCTTCTTGCCGTCATAGGGCGTCCAGCCGCAGCGGCTTTCAATCCAGCGGTCGGTGATGGTCTCCCGGCGCTTCAGATCGACGATGGTGAAGTCGGCATCATAGCCCAGCGCCACGCGGCCCTTGCTCGCGATGCCGAAGAGGCGCTGGACACCATGGGAGGTCAGATCGACGAAGCGTTCGAGTGTCAGGCGTCCGGCGTTCACGTGGTCGAGCATGATGGGCACCAGCGTCTGCACCCCGGTCATGCCGGAGGGCGAGGCCGGATAGGGCCTGGCCTTTTCCTCCAGCGTGTGGGGCGCATGGTCCGAGCCCAGCACATCGACCAGTCCATGGGCGAGAGCCGCCCACAGGGCGGCGCGATGCTCCGGCCCCCGCACCGGCGGGGTCATCTGCAATCTGGTGGCGAGGCGGGCGTAGTCATCGGCGGAGAGGGTCAGGTGATGCGGCGTCACCTCGACGCTGGCAAGATCGCGGTGCTCGGCCAAAAGCGGCAATTCCTCGGCAGTGGAGACATGGAGCACATGGATGCGCTTGCCCGCCGCCTTCGCCAGGCGCAGCAGGCGCTCGGTGCAGAGGCGCGCGGCCTCGGCATCACGCCACACGGGATGGCTGGCCGGATCGCCCGCCACCTGATGGGAGACCCGCGCCTTCAGGCGCGCCTCGTCCTCGGAATGGAAGGCGGCGCGGCGTGAGATATGGGCGAGAACGGTGGCCACGCCGTCATCGTCATCGACCAGAAGGTCGCCGGTGGACGAGCCCATGAAAACCTTGACCCCGGCGCAGCCTTCGCGTTTTTCCAGTTCTGCCAGTTCCGCCGCGTTGTCGCGGGTGCCCCCCATGTAGAAGGCGAAGTCGCAGTGCATGCGGTCGCGGGCGCGGGCCACCTTGTCGGCCAGGGCCGCCGCGCTGGCGGGGAGCGGCTTGGTGTTGGGCATCTCGAAAACCGCCGTCACCCCGCCCATGACGGCAGCCCGGCCCCCGCTCTCCAGATCCTCCTTGTGGGTCAGGCCCGGTTCGCGCAGGTGAACCTGGGTGTCGATGACGCCGGGCAGAATGTGCAGGCCCGCACAGTCCAGGGTTTCCCGCGCCGCCAGATTCGACACGTCACCGATGGCCACGATGCGGCCTCCGTTCACGGCGATGTCGCGCGCGCCCACGCCAGCGTGATTGACGAGGGTGCCGCCCTTCAGGATCAGGTCAATGTGACGGGCCATGGCAGTTCCTTGATTGTCGTCCCTGTCCTACGTAAATGGGGATGATGAGTGACGCAACCCGCCGCCCTGATTTTCCGCTGCAACATCTGCCCCGGCGTGCCGTTCTGGCCGTGTCCGGGGCGGAGGCCCTGCCCTTTCTGCAACGGCTGGTGACGGCGGATGTGGCCGCACTGGCCGAGGGGTCTGCGGCCCATGCCGCGCTGCTGACGCCGCAGGGCAAGATCCTGCACGACTTCTTCCTGCTGCGACGGGGCGAGGCGGTGCTGATCGACTGCGCCCTGAGCCAGCGCGAGGCACTGGCGAAACGGCTCACGCTCTACAAGCTGCGCAGCGCGGTGGACATCGCGGTGCGCGATGACCTCGATGTCGGCGTGGCCAGCGTGGCATCCGCCGGGGCCTATGCCGACCCCCGGCTGGCGGCGGCGGGGTTCCGGCTCTTCGCGCCGGCGGGCAGCCTGCCCCAGGGCGGGGCCTATGAGCCGGCGCGGCTGGCGCTGGCTCTGCCGGACAGTGACGCCGACATCGGTTCCGGCGTGCTCTTCCCGCATGAGGCCAATCTCGATCAGCTCAACGGCATCTCCTTCAGCAAGGGCTGTTATGTGGGTCAGGAGGTGGTGTCGCGCATGGAGCATCGCGGCACGGCCAAGGCGCGCATCGTGGCGCTGGGCTTCACCGGCCCTGCTCCCGGCGCGGCGGCGATCACCAGCGGCGACACGGCCATGGGCGAGCTTCTGTCGGTGGGCGATGGCCGGGCGCTGGCGCTGTTGCGCCTCGACCGGCTGGCAGAGGCAACGGCCCCGCTGATGGCAGGGGCCACGCGGCTGCACCCCGAGAAGCCCTTCTGGGCCCGCTTCGACATGACCATTCCTGAGGCAGCGGTATGACGGCGGTGACACATGAGGACGGCGTCTGCCGCTGCGGCTGGTGCGGCACGGACCCTCTCTACATGGCCTATCACGACACGGAATGGGGCGTGCCGGAGCGTGACGCGCGCGCGCTTTATGAGAAGCTCATCCTCGATGGCTTTCAGGCGGGCCTGTCGTGGATCACCATCCTGCGCAAGCGCGACAATTTCCGCCGCGCCTTCGATGACTTCGATCCGGAAAAAATCGCGCGCTACACGCCGAAGAAAGTCGAGCGCCTGATGCAGGATGCGGGCATCGTGCGCAACCGCGCCAAGATCGAGGCGGCGGTGACCAGCGCGCAGGCCTATCTCGCCCTGCCGGATTTTTCCGGCCACCTCTGGGGCTTTGTCGACGGCCAGCCGATCCAGAACCGCCATGCCCACCTGCATGAGGTGCCCGCCGCGACCCCGCTTGCCGAAAAAATCGCCAAGGACCTGAAGGGCCGCGGCTTCCGCTTCTGCGGCCCCACCATCGTCTATGCCTTCATGCAGGCTGTGGGCATGGTCAACGATCACCTGGTCACCTGCCACCGCCACGGGGCGGTGAGAGAGATCGCCCGGCCATGACCGCACCCCGCGCCTGGCAGCGCATGCTCTCGGGGCGGCGGCTCGACCTGCTCGATCCCTCGCCGCTCGACATCGAGATCGCGGATATTGCCCATGGTCTGGCGCGCGTGGCGCGGTGGAACGGCCAGACCAGAGGCGACCATGCCTTCTCGGTGGCGCAGCATTGCGTATTGGTGGAGGCGCTGGCGGCGCATGTCACGCCGGAGCTGACGCGCGAGGACCGGCTGCTGGCGCTGTTGCATGATGCGCCGGAATATGTGGTGGGCGACATGATCTCGCCCTTCAAGGCAGCACTCGGCCTTGACTACAAGGCCTTCGAGAACCGGCTGATGGAGGCGATCCACATGCGCTTCGGCCTGCCGCCCCGCCCCAGCGCTGAGGTCAGCACCCGGATCAAGCAGGCCGACAAGATGGCGGCCTTTCTGGAAGCAACGCAACTCGCGGGCTTTGCGGTGGTGGAGGCAGAGAAGTTCTTCGGCAGGCCCAGGGGACTTTCCGGCCCAGGCTCGCGCGCCTTCACCCGGCTTGTGCCGCTGGCCCCCCCTGAGGCCTCGGCCCTTTACCTTAAGCGGTTCAGTAAATTGCTGGGCTAAAGCTCATGCCCCGCCATGCTGCCGCATGGCCCGCTCAGCCTGGCAGCGGGTGGGCAAGCGCTACATGCCGAAGCGGCCATGGGCATAATCCCAATAGAGCTGGCGGGCCTTGGCATAGACGGGGCCGGGCTGAAGATGGCGCTGCTCAATGCGGGTGATGGGTGTCACCTTGGCGTAATTGCCGGTGGTGAAAATCTCGTCCGCCTCGAGAAAGTCGGCCCAGCGCAGGGTCTTTTCCTCGACCGGCACTCCGGCACCGCGCAACAGCTTGATGACGCGCTGGCGGGTGATGCCGTTGAGGAAACAGCCATTGGGCACCGAAGTCATGGCCACACCGTCCTTCACCATCCAGATGTTGGAGGTGGCGAGTTCGGCGACATTGCCGGCGGGGTCGAGCATCACGGCATTGTCGAAGCCGCGCGTCTTGGCCTCGCGCACGGCGCGGCCCGCATTGGGATAGTGACCCGCCGCCTTGGCACCGGTGACGGCACATTCCGGCGAGGGCCGGCGGAAGGGCGAGAGGGTAATGGACCCGCCTGCCTCGGGCCGGGGAATCGGGGAATGATGGACCACGGCGGCAAAGCGCGTGGTGGCGGGATCGGGGTCAACGCCGCCGCCCGCCGCCCAGAACATGGGCCGGAGGTAAAGCTCGGTGCCCTTGGCGAACTTGCCCACGCCCTCGCGCAGAATGGCTTCAATGGCCTGCGCCGTAAGTGGCGGCTCAAGGCCCATGGCCCGGGCCGAGGTGACGGCGCGCTGGCAATGCAAGTCGAGGTCCGGCATCACCCCCTCGAAGGCGCGGGCACCGTCAAAAATGAGAGCGCCAAGCCAGGGGGCCTGATCCATGGTGCCAAGAAAGGGCACATTGCCTTCGTGCCATTGGCCATCGAGCCAGGTGATGGAGTGGCCTTCGCCGTGCTGTGACATGATGATTCTCGCTTCTCTCGCGTCCATGCCAAAATAAAAAGGGCGCCGCAAGGGCGCCCAACATGGCTGACCGGTCCGGTTACGAGTCGGAATAGAAAATGTGGGTGCCGATCTTGACCAGGCGGCGCAGGCTCTTGGCCCAGCGCGGCTTGACGTAATCGGCGTGGTAGTTGGTGGCGCGGGCCAAGGCACCGTTGTTGCCGTGACCGGCGATGGCCTTCTGGGCCACGCGCTTGGCATTGGCCCAGGCCCCGGCCTGGCGCACGTCGTCCGGCAGGCCGTCACAGGCGAAGGAGAACTGGCAGGAGTTGCGGCGGTTGGTGCCCTGGTAGACGACGCCGCAAATGGTCTTGGGATAGTCCGGCGAGCGGGTGCGGTTCAGGATGACGCGGGCCACGGCAAGCTGACCCAGTTCGGATTCAGACCGGGCTTCGAAATAGATGGCGCGGGCCAGGCAGTTTTCTTCCGCCAGGCGAATGCGGCGCTGGGCCGTCACCCGCTTCTTCTCTTCCGGGTTGAGGCTGGCGAGTTGCACCGGCTTGGAGGCGGGCGGCGCGGCGACCAGCCGCTTGGCGGCAGGCGCCTGGGTGTCGGTCTTCAGGTTCACGGCGGCGGGCTCAATGTTCACCACCTTGAGCTTGGCCGGCTTGGGCCGCACCACGGCCACGGGCGCCACCGGCGGCTCGGGAATATCGAGGTTGCCCTTGCCCATGGCCACCACCTGCTGGGCTTCCAGAACCCGCAGGTTGACGATATCCATGGTCTCACCCTCGGGCAGAAGCGAGCCCTTGGTCAGGATCATGGAGCTGGGGGCCACCAGCACCGGCGCATCTTCCGGCGCGGCATTATGGGCGATGGCGTTCTGGCCCATGTAGTGACCGGCAAAGGCAAAGGCGGCAATGAGCATGACCCCGCCAAAGAGGAAGGGGCCATATTCGCTGGCGATATCCCGGCGGCGGGGAGAACTGCGGCGCATGGGTTGCGGGGGCAGGTCCAGCCAATCGTCGTCATAGGGATAGGGTGAATGCGTCAATGAACCGGTTTCCTGTCAAAGATCACAGAAGCGCCTGTTATGCGTGCGCCAGCATAGCTCTCAGGCGTTTAACATAGGTTAACCATGTCGGCAACCCAAGGCCGCCTGAAAACGGCCCGTTAACCACCACAATTGCGGCACGGTTAACGGGCCTCGCTCACGCCAATTTTTCCTTTGACTTTCTGATACTTGCCTGAGCCGCCGCGAGGCGGGCAACGGGCACGCGGAAGGGCGAGCAGGAGACATAATCCAGCCCCACGCTGTCGCAGAAGGCGATGGAGGCGGGATCGCCGCCATGTTCACCGCAGATGCCGAGTTTGAGTCCCTTGCGTGAAGCCCGGCCCCGTTCGGCGGCAATCTTCACCAGCTCGCCCACGCCATCAACGTCGAGGGAGATGAAGGGATCCTGCCGGAAGATGCCCTTGGCGGTGTATTCGCCGATGAAGCGGGCAGCATCGTCGCGGCTGATGCCGAATGTGGTCTGGGTCAGGTCGTTGGTGCCGAAGGAGAAGAATTCGGCGTGTTCGGCGATCTCGCCCGCACGCAGCGCGGCACGGGGCAGCTCGATCATGGTGCCCACGAGATAGGGCACGGTGACGCCCGTCTCCCTGGACACGGCCTCGGCCACGGCGACGATACGCTCCTTCACCAGGTCGAATTCAGCCCCGGTGGACACGAGCGGGATCATGACCTCGGCCACCGGCGGCTTGCCGCCAGTCTTGTGCGAGACTTCCACGGCGGCCTCGAAGATGGCGCGGGCCTGCATCTCGGCGATCTCGGGATAGGTGACGGCGAGCCTGACGCCGCGATGGCCGAGCATGGGGTTGAACTCATGGAGCTGCGACACGCGCGAGCGCACGACCTCGAAGTTCTTGTGCATGGCTTCCGCCACCTCTTCGATCTCGTGATCGGCGTGGGGCAGGAATTCATGGAGCGGCGGATCGGGCAGGCGGGTGGTGGCGGGCAGGCCCGCCATGATCTCGAACAGTTCAACGAAGTCGCCGCGCTGCATGGGGAGAATCTTGGCGAGCGCGGCCCGCCGGTCCTTCTCGCGGTCAGCCAGGATCATCTCGCGCATGGCAACGATGCGTTCGGCATCGAAGAACATGTGCTCGGTGCGGCACAGGCCGATGCCTTCCGCGCCGAATTCACGGGCGTGGCGCGCATCTTCCGGCGTTTCGGCATTGGCGCGCACATGCATGCGGCGGAACTTGTCGGCCCAGCCCATGAGGGTGGCGAAGTCGCCGGTGAGCGCCGGCTTCACGGTGGCCACGGCCCCCTTGAAGATCTGGCCGGTGGTGCCGTCGACGGTGATGAGGTCGCCCTTGTGAAGGGTGACATTGCCCGCCGTCAGCGTCTGTTCACGGTAGTTGACCTTGAGCGTGCCGGCGCCGGAAACGCAGGGCTTGCCCATGCCGCGCGCCACCACGGCGGCGTGGCTGGTCATGCCGCCACGGGTGGTCAGCACCCCTTCCGAGGCATGCATGCCGTGGATGTCTTCCGGCGTGGTTTCAATCCGCACCAGAATGACGTTGCGGTCCATGGCGCGCAGCCGCTCGGCCTCGGTGGCGTCAAAAACGATCTCGCCCGAGGCCGCCCCCGGCGAGGCCGGCAGACCGGCCCCCAGAAGTTCACGCGGGGCGCGCGGGTCGAGCGTGGGGTGGAGCAATTGATCGAGGTGCAGGGGATCGATCCGCATGACGGCGGTTTCCTCGTCGATCAGGCCCTCATGGGCCATGTCCACGGCGATCTTGAGGGCGGCGGCGGTGGTGCGCTTGCCGTTGCGGGTCTGGAGCATCCAGAGGCGGCCCTGCTGGATGGTGAACTCCATGTCCTGCATGTCGTGGAAGTGGTCCTCCAGCGTCTGGAAGGCCTGGCGCAGCTCGACAAAGCGTTCCGGCATCAGTTCCTCAAGGCTGGGCGCATCGGAACCGGAGTCGAGGCGGGCCTGGCGCGTCAGGTTCTGCGGGGTGCGGATGCCCGCCACCACGTCCTCGCCCTGGGCGTTGATCAGGAACTCGCCGAAGATCTGCCGGTCGCCATTGGCGGGGTTGCGGGTGAAGGCGACACCCGTGGCGGATTGATCGCCCATGTTGCCGAAGACCATGGCCTGGACGTTGACCGCCGTGCCCCATTCATGGGGAATGTTGTTGAGCTTGCGGTAGGTGTTGGCCCGGGCCGAATTCCACGATTTGAACACGGCACCGATGGCGCCCCAGAGCTGGTCCTCCACCTTCTGCGGGAAGGGCTCGTCCGTGTGCTTTTCCACCACGACCTTATATTTGCCGATGATGTGCTTCCAGTCCTCGGCCGTCATCTCGGTGTCGGAGGCATAGGCCTTGTCTTCCTTGTAGCCGCCGAGAATGTCCTCGAAGTCGGCATGGTCGAGATTCAGCACCACCGAGGAATACATCTGGATGAAGCGGCGATAGGAATCCTGGGCGAAACGGTCGTTCTGCGAATGGCGCGACAGGCCCTGCACCGTCTCGTCGTTGAGGCCGAGGTTCAGCACCGTGTCCATCATGCCGGGCATGGAGGCGCGGGCGCCGGAGCGGATGGAGACGAGGAGCGGATTATCCTTGTCGCCGAAGCGGGCGCCCACTTCGGCTTCCACCTGCTTCAGGGCGGCCATGACTTCCGGCTTCAACGCGTCGGGGATGCGATTGCCCGCGGCGTAGAAGCGGCTGCAGACCTCGGTGGTGATGGTGAAGCCCGGCGGCACCGGCAGGCCGAGATTGGCCATCTCCGCCAGGTTTGCGCCCTTGCCCCCCAGAAGATTCTTCATGGCGGCGGTGCCGTCGGTGATCTTCTGGCCAAATCGATAAACGAGCTTCTGTGCCATGACTCACTCCGTTGTTGCATCGCAGCAAAGACCCGGAAAGAGATGGGGTCAAGTGCCGATCCGGCACTTACGATGCGTTCATTAGCAACGGACTATATACCCGTCGCGTGAGTCCCGGAACGGGTGTGAATCAACCCTCGATTTTCGAGAAGTCGGCCACTTCCGCGGTGGCTTCCCGGATGCGGTTCAACAGCTTCAGCCGGTTTTCGCGGAAGGAGGGGTCGTCGGCGTTGACCGTCACCTGATCGAAAAAGGCATCGACCGCCGGCCTGAGCTTGGCCAGCGCCTTCATGGCGGCCTCGAAGTCTTCCGCCGCGATGGCCTTGTGGGTCTGGGCGGCGGCGGCGTTGATGGCCGTGAACAGCGTCTTCTCCTCGCCCTGGATGAGCAGGTTCTGCTGCGGCAGGCCGTTGTAGGTCTTGCCGTCCTTCTTTTCCTCGATGCGGAGAATGTTGGCGGCGCGCTTCACCCCGGCCAGCAGGTTCTTGCCATCGTCACTGGCGAGGAAGTTGGACAGGGCATCCACGCGCTTCACGATCATCAGCAGGTCATCCTGATTGCCGAGCGAGAACACGGCATCGATGAGATCGTGGCGCGCCCCCTGATCGCGCAGATAGACCTTCAGGCGGTCGGCGAAGAAGGCGAGGAGATCAGCAGCGGAGAAGCCGCCGGCGAAGTCCGCACCGCGCTGGGCGTCATGGAGTTTTGCCCCCTCCGTGAAGGTGGCCAACAACGGCAGGCGCAGATTGTTTTCGATGAGAATGCGGATGACGCCGAGGGCGGCACGGCGCAACGCGTAGGGATCCTTCGAGCCCGTGGGCTTTTCGTCAATGGCCCAGAAGCCCACCAGCGTGTCGAGTTTTTCAGCCAGCGCGGCGGCGATCGCCACGGGTTCGGACGGCACCCGGTCAGACGGGCCTTGCGGCTTATAATGATCCTGAAGCGCCTGGGCGACATCGGCGGCATAGCCTTCGGCGGCGGCGTAGTATCTGCCCATGAGGCCCTGAAGCTCGGGGAATTCCTCGACCACGCCGGTCTTGAGGTCGGCCTTGGCCAGGCGCGCGGCCAGCACCGCCGCCTTCTCGTCGGCCTTGACCGGCTTGGCCAGAAGCCTGGCCCAGTCCTGAAGCCGCGCCACGCGCTCCCCCTGTGATCCGAGCCTGGCATGGAAGGTCACGTTGTCCAGTTTCGGCAGCAGGTCTTCCAGCCTGGTCTTGCGGTCCTGGTCCCAGAAGAACTTGGCGTCCGACAGGCGCGCGGCGATGACCTTGTTGTTGCCGGCCACGATGGTCTTGCCGCCGTCCGCCGCCACCATGTTGGAGACGAGGAGATAGCGGTTCGCCAGCCTGCCGGTCTTGCCGTCGCGCAGGGCGAAACACTTCTGATGGTTCTTGATGGAGGTGATGATGACCTCCGGCGGCACGCCGAGGAAGGCCTCATCGAAGGACCCCATGAGCACGGTTGGCCATTCCACCAGCCCGGCGGTTTCCTTGAGCAGGGCCTCGTCCTCGATCAGTTCCAGCCCCTGTGCGAAGGCAAGGTTCCTGGCCTCGGTGCGGATCATCTCGGCGCGCGCATTGGCATCGACCATGACCTTGGCGGCATGAAGCTTCTGGGCATAGTCCTCGAAGCGGCGGGCGGTGATTTCACCGGCGCTGAGGAAACGGTGGCCGCGCGTGACATTGCCGCTTTCGATGCCGTCGACCGCGAAGGGCACCACCGCGCCATCGAAGGTGCAGAGAATGGAATGCAGGGGCCGCACCCAGCGCAAGGCGCCCGAGCCCCAGCGCATGGACTTGGGCCAGGGGAACTTGCGGATCACCTCCGGCACCAGTCCGGCGATGATGTCAGGGGCGGGGCGACCCGCCTTCCTGATGACCGCGATATAGACCTTGCCCTTCTTGTCGTCCTGCACGGCAAGGTCGGCGAGCGTGAGGCCCGTCGATTTCAGAAAGCCGTCGATGGCGGGCTGGGGCGCATCGACGCGCGGCCCCTTGCGCTCCTCGCGCACGTCGGCGGCCTTGTCGTTCAGGCCCTCGACCGAGAGGACGAGGCGGCGCGGCGTGGCGTGGACCTGCGCGCCCTCATAGGTGAGGCCTGCTTCCACCAGGCCATTGGTGATGAGGGCTTTGAGATCCTCCGCCGCCTTCACCTGCATGCGGGCGGGAATTTCCTCGGAGAAGAGTTCGAGCAGAAGTTCAGCCATCACACCGCTCCACCGCCTGCCGTCTTGCTCCAGGCCAGGCAACAGCCCTTGGCCAGTTCGCGCACGCGCAGGATATAGGCCTGGCGCTCGGTCACCGAGATGACGCCGCGCGCATCCAGGAGGTTGAAGGCGTGCGACGCCTTGATGCACTGGTCATAGGCGGGCAGGGCCAGGTGGTGACGGCCCTCCGTCTCGCCCGCCTGCAACAGGGCGGCACATTCCTTCTCGGCGTCCTTGAAGTGCTGAAACAGGATTCCGGTGTCGGCATGCTCGAAGTTGAAGCGGGAATATTCCTGTTCGGCCTGAAGGAAGACATCGCCATAGGTGATGCCGCCCTGCCCTTCCGGTCTGCCGTTGAAGTTCAAGTCATAGACATTGTCGACGCCCTGCACATACATGGCCAGCCGCTCCAGCCCATAGGTCAGCTCGCCGGAAACGGGATTGCAATCAAGCCCGCCGACCTGCTGGAAGTAGGTGAACTGCGACACTTCCATGCCGTCGCACCAGACTTCCCAGCCCAGGCCCCAGGCGCCCAAGGTGGGGCTTTCCCAGTCGTCCTCGACAAAGCGGATGTCGTGCAGCGTGTGGTCGATGCCGATGGCCGCGAGCGAACCGAGGTATAGCTCCTGCAGGTTGGGCGGCGACGGCTTGATGATGACCTGATACTGGTAATAGTGCTGCAGGCGGTTGGGGTTCTCGCCATAGCGCCCGTCCTTGGGGCGGCGCGAGGGCTGGACATAGGCGGCAGCCCAGGGCCTTGGCCCCACCGAGCGCAGCGTTGTGGCGGGGTGAAAGGTGCCCGCGCCCACTTCCATGTCATAGGGCTGAAGAATGACACAGCCCTTTTCACCCCAGTAATTGTGGAGCGTGAGGATCAGGTCCTGAAAGGATTTTGTCGGGTGCAGCGTCATGGTGCGGCGCACCCTAGAGCAAAACGGCGGGCGGTGGAATCGTCAATTTGGCGCGCGGCTTAGAGCGGTTTGAGGCCCGGTCAGAGGCCGAAACGGCTCCACAGGGCGCGCACCTCCAGGGCCTGCAGGGCAGCGTCCGCCACCTCGCCCGAGGCACCAAGGCCAAGGCGCCGCAGGCTCAGGCCCTGGGCCGGTTCGACGGGCTTCAGCGTCATGTCCTTGCCATAGCGGGCGCGCAGCACCTCCGCCATGTGGCCGAGGCCGTCGATGAGGCCCAGGTCCAGCGCGCGTTGCCCGGACCAGAAGGCCCCGGAGAAAAGTTCGGCCTCCTCGCCCTTGAGTTTGCCGGCCCGGCGCTCGCGCACATGGGCCTTGAACACGGCATGGGCGTCCTCCTGCAGGGCCGTCAGGCGCGCCACGTCCTCGGGCTTTTCGGGTTCGAAGGGATCGAGGATGGATTTTGCTTCGCCGGCGGTGTGGATGCGCCGTTCGATGCCCAGCTTGGCAATGGCCTCCTGAAAGCCGAAGCTGGCGGAGATGACGCCGATGGAACCGACGATGGACATGGAGTCGGCATGGATTTCATCCGCCGCCGAGGCCAGCCAATAGCCGCCGGAGGCCGCCACGTCCTCGCAGAAGGCATACACCCGCACGCCATGTTCGGCGGCAAGCTGCCGGATGCGCCGGGCGATCATGGCTGACTGCACCGCCGAGCCGCCGGGCGAATTGATGGCGAGGGCCACGGCGGGCACACCCTTTTTGAAGGCGCGGATGAGCAGAGGGTCCACCGCCTTGAAGGTGATGGCCGGGCGCAGGGGCGAGCCCACGCCGATGGCGCCATGCAGGCGGATCAGGGGAATGGTCGGCGCATTCTTGCGAAAGCGTGCGGGGAGAAGGGCCTTGAGTTTGCTCAGCATGATGGCTCCCTAGCGCAACGGACGATCAAATCGAAACGATTTGAGAGAAAAAAGTTGCGCCAACATATTGATTTTCGAGCAACTTGTCGGCGGCAGTTGATTCCAACTGACCGCCGGTTGCTCTAGATGGGAAGCCGGGCCGCCGGGCGCAAGGGGATCAGCGCAGCCGCCAGGCCATGCCGTCGCGCAGGACGGCGTTGGCGTCTGCCGTGAACTGGGCGTCATCGCCGTGGAGCATGAGGCCGGGCAGAAGCTGCAAGGGGGCCTTGGAGCCCTTGACGCCCTGGATGATGATGCGCGAGGCCGCCGTGCCGGAACGGGCATAAAGGGGCGCAATGCGGATGTCGCCGAAGCGGTCTTCCATGGAGGCCAGAAGCTTGCCCAGCGAATCGGGCCGGTGAATGAGGGTGACCGTGCCGCGCAGACCGACCATGGCGTGCATGACCTTGATCCAGAGGTCAAGATCATCTGGGCCGAAGGCATGGGCCTGGGCCTTCAGCAAAACCGGCGACGGCGTGACCTTGCCTTCCTCATAATAGGGCGGATTGGCGAAGGCGTGATTGAAGCTGCCGTGTTCCGGCATGTTGACGAGGTCGCGGCGCAGCGCGTCCTTCACATCGTGATGCATGACGCGCAACTGGGCGGCAAAGCCGTTGCGCTTGGCGTTTTCCTCGCACAGCATGGCATAGCGCGAGGTGATCTCCATGCCCAGAACCTGGATGGCGGGATTGCGCGCGATGAGGCAAAGGGAGGCCACGCCCGCGCCCACGCCCGCCTCAAACACGGTTTCGCCGGGCTGGGCCGGAATGGACGAGGCGAGGAAAACCGCATCGATGCCGGCGCGATAGCCCTTCTCCGGCTGCAAAATGCTCAGCCGCCCACCGAGGAAGGAATCCTCCGTGAGTGTTGCCGGAACGGCAGCAGGCGCGGGTTGCGGGACCGCTGCGCCTGGATTGGTCTGGGCCGCGAATTGCATCACAGGCTATCCTTAACCATCGATGGTTAGCGACACGTTACCAGCGGGGACAGCGGGTCCCAAGCGTTAACCGCCCTTTACCGGCCCAGGTTGCAGGCGCCCGGTGCGGGCCTTGCCGTTCACGGGCAAAAGCCTCTATCCTGTGGCAAAGTGTTAACGCCGGGTGTGATGATGGGTGTGGTGGTTCCCTTCGAGGGTGGTCAGGACAAGCCGGGAGCCAGCATCGACACGCTGGTGCGGCTGGTGACGGCCGACATGGCTCTGGTGAACGAGGCCATTTTGGAAAAGGCCCAGAGCCATGTGGAACTGATCCCCGAACTGGCCGGCCATCTCATCAATTCCGGCGGCAAGCGCATTCGCCCGATGCTGACGCTGGCGGCCGCGCGCATGTGCGGCTACGCCGGGCCGCACCACATCCGCCTCGCCACGGCGGTGGAATTCATGCACACGGCCACCCTGCTCCATGATGACGTGGTGGACGAAAGCGACCTCCGGCGCGGCAAGCAGGCGGCGCGGGTCATCTGGGGCAATCAGGCCTCGGTGCTGGTGGGTGACTATCTCCTGGGCCAGGCCTTCAAGATGATGGTGGACACGGGTTCGCTGGAATCGCTCCGCATTCTGGCCAATGCCGCCGCCGTCATCGCCGAAGGCGAGGTGTTGCAGCTTTCCGTGTCGCAGGATACCTCCACCACGGAAGATTCCTATCTCAAGGTGGTGGGCGCCAAGACGGCGGCCCTGTTCTCGGCGGCGGCGGAAGTGGGCGCGGTGGTGGCAAACCGGCCCAAGACCGAACAGGCGGCACTCGAGTCCTATGGCCGCAACCTCGGCATCGCCTTCCAGCTGGTCGATGATGCGCTCGATTATTCCGGCAAGCAGGCGCTGCTGGGCAAGGGCGTGGGCGATGATTTCCGCGAGCGCAAGATCACCCTGCCGGTGGTGCTGTCCTTCCGCCGCGGCAATGCCGATGAGCGGCTGTTCTGGAAGCGCACGCTGGAAGAGGGCAAGCAGGAGGACGGCGACCTTGCCCATGCCCAGAAGCTGATCGAGCGTCACCGCGCCATCGAGGACACCATCGACCGCGCCACCCACTATGGCGACATCGCGCGCGATGCCCTGGCCATCTTCCCGGACGGCGCATGGAAGGCCGCCCTGTCGGAGGCCGTCGATTTCTGCATTTCCCGGGCCTATTGAGCCTTCAGGCGAGGGTTGCGGCGGCGACCCACCACTGCGGGTGACTGTGGCGCAGGCGCGAGGCCGCCTGTTCCGCCGCAGCCAGAGACGGCGCGAGGCCGAAGCAGGTGGCGCCCGAACCCGACATGGCAACGCGGCTGAAATCCCCGGCCTGACGCAGGGAGGCCAGCACTTCAGCGATGACCGGAACCACGGTGCAGGCGGGTGCTTCCAGATCATTGCGCCAGTGCGCGGGATCCTCCGCGGCAATGGCGCCGGCACCGGTCTGGCCGGGGGCAAGGCCCAGGGCCTGGAACACCGCCGCCGTGGCCAGGGGCTGCATGGGATTGGCGAGAACGATGGCCGGCGGCAGAGACATCGTCAGTGGGCTGATGGTTTCGCCAATGCCGGTCATGCGGCAGGCCCGATCCCGGAGGCAGACCGGCACATCGGCCCCCAGCGCCAGGGCGGCGCGGGCCACATCTTCCCGCAGCGCCGGATGATCGGCAGCCAGCCCGGCGAGATGCAGAAAACCGCGCAGCGCCGCTGCCGCATCGCCGGAACCACCGCCGATGCCGGAGGCCACCGGCAGGTTCTTGGTGAGAGCCACAGCCACGCCGGGAAGCTTGCGGCCGTGGCGCGCCGTCAGATCACGCGCGGCGTCATGGGCCCTGGCGATGATGTTGTCGATGATGTTGTCATGGCCCGACAGACCGGCGGCGAAGGGTCCCTGCACCGACAAGGTGAAGTCGCGCGCCAGGGTAAAATCGAGGCGATCCCCCACCGCGGCAAAGGCGACGATGGAATCCAGTTCATGGTAGCCATCGGCCCGGCGGCCCAGCACCTGCAGCGCCAGGTTGACCTTGGCGCGCGTGGTCAGGCTGAGGGGTGCGACCATCAGGGACCGGGCGGCACCTGACCCGGTGCGGGCGTGATGGGCGGTGGCGGCACGGCGCCCGCGCCTCCGGGCGTTTCCTTGGCCTGCATGGAAGACGGCGTATCGGCCTGGGCGGTGGGCGGCACGGCATCCAGCCCGCCGGCAATCTTGGCCTCGACGCGGGCGAGGTCGGCAGGCTCCGGCTTGTTGTCCTTGGCGTGCTGCCACTGGAACTTCGCTTCCAGCTTGCGGCCCACCTGCCAATAGACATCGCCCAAGTGCTCGGCGATGGTGGGATCGGCAGAGGCCAGTTCCACCGCGCGCTCGAGATGCGGCAAAGCCTCGTCATATTTGCCGAGCTGGTAATAGGCCCAGCCCAGACTGTCGACGATGTAGCCATCGTTGGGCCTGACGTCGACCGCCTTCTTCACCATGGCCATGGCCTCGTCGAGATTGATCTTCTTCTCGATCATGGAATAGCCGAGATAGTTCAGCACCGGCGGTTCGTCCGGCGAGAGTTCCAGGGCCTTGCGGAAATCGGCCTCGGCCTCGGGCCAGCGCTTCAGGCGCTCGCGGGCGATGCCGCGATAATAGAACAGGCGCCAGTTGGCCTTGCCGGGCTTGGCCACCTGGGCCACGGCGCGGTCATAGACGGCGGCGGCCTTGTCGAAATTCTCATTGTTGCGATAGACATTGCCCAGGGTCATCAGGGCCGTCAGGTCATCGGGACTGCGCCCGAGAACCTGGTTCAACTGTTTTTCGGCCGCTTCCGTCTTGTCCATGCGTTCATAGTTGGTGGCGATTTCAATGTCGGCATTGTTGCGCAGGACCGAGGCGGCGGGCACGCGGTCGTAGGCGGCATTGGCTTCGTCATAGATTTTCAACTCGCCGAAAATGTCGCCGAGCAGGGTGTTGGTCACCGGCTCATCGCCGCCGAAGCTCAGGGCAAGCTGACCATACATGAGGGCGATGTCGGTGGTCTGGTCGCCGTTGGTGGCGGCGGCGAGCGAGAACAGGGCCTCGGCCACGCCTGCCGCAACATCGGGAATGAAGCGCCTGGGCTTCACGCCCGCCCTGGCATTTTTCAGGTTCTCCGCCACCAGCACATTCTCTTCGTTGCCGCTGGCGAGGAAGCCGGCGTAAACCGCTTCGGCCTGATCCCGGCGGCCCTGGCGCTCCAGAAAATTGCCATAGGCCTGGGCCACGCGCAGCGAGGTGCCCGCCTGTTCATTGGCCTTGCGGTAAAGCGCATCGGCACGCATGGAATTTTTCAGGAAATCGGCAATGAGCGCGCCGTGGAAGGATTTGAAGTTCGCAAAACTGTCGGTCTTGTCGAGTTTGTCCAGCTCCTTCAGCGCCGCATCAAGCTTGCCGTCGCCCGCCCAGGCCCAGGCCGAAAGCAATGCCGCCGTCAGTTCACCGATGGGCGAATAGGCGGACTCGGCAAAGTGCGCCCTGGCCCTTTCGAAACGATGATTGCGCAGGGCATCAAGCCCCGCCAGGGTCCGGGCCAGGCGCTGCTGGCTGTCGAAGCGCAGGACCGACTTGGCCAGAACCGTCGCCTCGGCAATCTGGCCGGCCTGCACCCGATACTGCATCAGGCGCTCGGTCATGGTCTGGTTGCCGGGGTCCAGTTCCAGCGCCCGGGCCAGGGCATCGGCGGCGGTGCGGGCATCGCGGTCGGCGGCGGCGGAACGCGCCACCAGATAGGCACCGGAAAGTGATTCCGCCCCGGTGGACAATGCGGCGGCGGGCGTGGCCGACAGAAGAAGCAACAGGACAAGCGAAGCGATGGGCCGGTTCATGAAAACTCACCTGAAATGGGATCTGCGGCGGGGCCGCGATTCATCGCCGGAAAATGCGGCCTTTTTCGGCAGGCCGCAATGAAAAAGGCGGGAGCCCTGCGGCCCCCGCCTGTCGCCGTTTGGAATGCGCTATCAGCGCGCCACGTAAAGCACGGTTTCGCGCAATTTGGCGCCAATGGCCGAGAAGGCGGTATCAAGGGCCGTGGTGTTGGCCGCGTCATAATAGTTGGTCGAGGCATTGGACGAGCAGTTCTGCAGCAAGGTCTTGGTGGTGCTGCTGCCCGACGACATGTTGAAGGCCACGGTGTAGATCTGCACACCCTTGTCCTTGATGGCCTTGCACAGGCCGGGCATGGCCTCGTCGGTGCGGCTCATGTTGCTGTTCATGGTGGCGGTCCAGCCCGCCTCATTCCAGTGATCGCCGGACGACATGGGATCATCGGACACGCCGCTGCGGTTATATTCGGCCGGATCGAGGGCATAGCCGTTGGCATTGTACTTGGAGCCAACATAGGAGAAGCCTTTGCCGGTGGTGCTGTCGCCGTCGGTCATCAGCACGATGACCTTGTTCCACTGCCGGTCATTGTAATTGGCAATGGTGCCTTCGCCGATGGTGCCGACGCCCGCCACCTTGGTGAAGGGTTCGCCCGGCGAAATGGCGCGCCAGCCCCAGGCCAGGCCCTCGGGAATATTGGTGTTGCCACCGGACGCCAAGGCATCGATGGCCGTTTCAGCGGCGGTGCGCGAATAGGTCATGGGCGTGATGACTGATTTCGCCGCCGGGCAGTTGGTCTCCACATCCGACAAATCAACAGAGCCGGAAGCCGTGGTATATTTCTTGTAGTTGTTGGCGAGCTTGCCCCAATAGGTGAACCATTTGGCCTTATCCGCCGCCGTTACTGAAGGCCAGGAATCGGAACTGAAAGCGACGTCCACCATATTATACCTGCTACAGCTCCAATTAAGACACTGTTTCTCCTGGGGCGGCGTTGGTTTGGCAAACGTCACGCTCGTGGTGTCGCCGCCGATATAGTTGGAGGGCCAGGACCCCCAATTGGAGCTGGAACTGGGCGAATCGGGCACGAAATAGGCTGGGAACAGGGAAGCCCCCGTGCCGGGCAGCGGCGGCTCGTCGCTGTTCTTATAATCCGTGCTGTTGATGGAGGTGACCGGCGAGCGGGCTTCGACACAGCCGCTCCAGCTCAGCCCGAGTTTCTTGTAGGCCTCGTAATTGCTCCAGCCGGTCACGGCAGCATCAGTGACAGGGTCGCGGAAATGCAGCGTGGACAGGGGGTTGCTGGCGCTGGTGTCGATCCAGTCGAGATTGAAGTCATTGGCATAGGTGATGTTGCCGTTCGCATCCTTCACCACATTGCCGGTGGAATCCTTCTTCGGCGCCACGTTCAGGCGGACAGAGCCGGAGAAGGGCACCACGGAAACGCGGATTTTCACATCGCTCGTGGTGGTTTTGTCGCCATAGAGATTCTTCAGCAGATTCTTGGCCGCCGTTTTGGCGGAACTCATGTAATCCTTCATGGAGCCGGTCACGTCCATGACCAGCACCAATTCGATCTTGGAACCGCCCTTGGTGATCTGGGTGCTGGCGGTCATGGGAATGGTGGAATTGCCCAGGAAGCCGGAGAAGATGTTGCTGTGGTTGTGGGTGACGCCCAGGGTGACATCGGTGCTGGTCACCGTCAGTTCGATATTTTCCTTGGTGATGTCCGTGGCACCGGGGAAATTGGTCTTGATATAGTTATGAGCAACGGTCTTCAGGGCGTCGTAGTCCACCTTGCTGGCATCGGCGCCGGGGTCGCGCGCAACCGCCAGGGCGGCCGTGTCCACGGCAACCTGGAAGTGGGCCTTGTCGGAGTTGTAGCGTTCCATCTCGATGGCGGCGGCACCCATCATGAAGAGGGGGACAGCGGCAAGGCCGGTGGTCAGGGCGACCTGCCCGGACTGGTTCGAGAAATAGTGGCGCAGCTTGTGCACCAGAGACTGTGACGCAACCCCGAAACGCTTGGACATGGTATTCCCCTGTTTGTTTGGGGAACACTTAGGCCAGCCTCATAAAGGGGGGCTTTCGGCAATCGGTGCAATTTTAGCAATCCCGGCCCGCAGCCAGAAATGGGCAGAAAGCCTGCGGAGATGGTGAACAAAAGCCTGCCAGAACCCATGGGCTTTGACAGGCTTAAATTTGCGTGAAAATCTCACATGTTGGGATAGTTCGGGCCCTCGCCGCCCTGCGGCACCACCCAGGTGATGTTCTGCGACGGATCCTTGATGTCGCAGGTCTTGCAGTGGACGCAGTTCTGGGCGTTGATCTGGAAGCGTTTCTCGCCCTTGTCGGTGGTCACGATCTCGTAAACCCCTGCCGGGCAATAGCGCTGGGCCGGTTCATCCCATTTCGGCAGGTTGACAGCAACAGGGATTGACGGGTCGGCCAGAACCAGATGGCAAGGCTCGTCCTCCTCGTGATTGGTGGCGGAGAAGGCCACGTTGGTCAGGCGGTCGAAGGACAGGACGCCATCGGGCTTGGGGTAGTCGATCTTCGGACATTCAGAGGCGGGCTTCAGCGTGGCCCAGTCCGCCTTGCCATGTTTCCAGGTGCCCAGGCCGAAGCCGAAGAGGCTTTGCAGCCACATGTCCAGCCCGCCCAGCGACAGGCCGCCCCAGAGTCCCAGTCTGGACCACATGGGCTTCACGTTCTTCACCTTGCGCAGGTCGTCATAAATCCACGAGTGCTCATAGGCCGCCTGATAGGACGACAGTTCGTCGCCTTCGCGGCCCGCCTGCAGGGCCGCGTGCGCCGCCTCGGCCGCCAGCATGCCGCTCTTCATGGCGTTGTGCGATCCCTTGATGCGCGGCACATTCATGAAGCCCGCCGCGCAGCCCAGCAGTGCGCCGCCGGGGAAGGGCAGCTTCGGCACCGACTGAAGCCCGCCTTCGGTGAGGGCGCGGGCGCCATAGGCGACCCGGCGGCCACCCTCCAGCACCTCGGCGATGAGCGGGTGGTGCTTGAAGCGCTGGAACTCCATGTAGGGAAAGAGGTGAGGGTTCTCGTAGTTCAAGTGGACCACGAAGCCCACGGAGACGAGATTGTCCTCGAGATGGTACATGAAGGAGCCGCCGCCGGTCCTGCCGTCGAGCGGCCAGCCCATGGTGTGGGTGACCTGGCCGGGCTTGTGCTTCTCCGGTTTCACTTCCCACAGTTCCTTCATGCCGAGGCCGAACTTCTGCGGCTCGCGGCCCTCGGACAGGTTGAAGCGCTGGATGACCTGCCTGGACAGCGAGCCGCGCGCGCCTTCGGCCAGCAGGACATATTTGCCGCGCAACTCCATGCCGGGCTGATAGTCGGCCTTGTGCGAACCGTCGCGCGCCAGGCCCATGACGCCCGCCACCACGCCGCGGATGGAGCCATCGGCGCGGGTCAGCAATTCCGAGGCGGCGAAGCCCGGATAGATTTCAACGCCCACTGCTTCCGCCTGGGTAGCAAGCCAGCGGCAGACATTGCCCAGCGACACGGCATATTTGCCGTGATTGTCCATGAAGCGCGGCATGGTCCAGTTGGGCAGCCTGATCTTCCAGTTCTTGCCGAGGAGAAAGAAGCGGTCCTCCTTCACCGCGGTCTTGAGCGGCGCATCCTTTTCCTTCCAGTCGGGGATCAGCTCCGTGAGCGCGATGGGATCGATCACGGCACCGGAGAGAATGTGGGCACCGACCTCGGAGCCCTTTTCCAGCACGCAGACGGTGGTGTCGGGCGAGAGTTGCTTGAGGCGGATGGCAGCGGCGAGGCCAGAGGGGCCGGCCCCCACGATCACCACATCATAATCCATGCCTTCGCGTTCAACCTGTTCCACAGCCTGCTCCATGGGATGCCGTCGTTTCGGAAACCTGTTATAGGGGGTGGAACCCGCTTTCAAGGCAACAATTGACGCGCATTTCCGTGACCTCGAGTGAACCATCCCTGTCTGCCGCCGCTGCGGCCCGCGCCCTGCTCTGGCTTGCCGAGGCGGGGGCGGACGAAAACATTCTGGACGCCGGGCAAAATCGCTTTGAGGTGGCGACGGAAGCTGCCAGGCCCGCATCTCCACCGGCAAAAGCTGCGGTAGTTTCCTTCCCTGCCTCGGGCACGCTGGCCGAACGGGCGAGCGCTCTGGCCCGGGGCTGCGCCACCCTTGCCGAACTGCAGGATGCCCTGCGCGGTTTCGCCGAACTGGGTCTTTCCAAAAGCGCCAGCAACCTGTGTTTCTGCGCCGGGGCGATGCGGCCCAGGGTTCTGGTGCTGGGCGCACAGCCGGGCCGGGACGAGGACCTGGCGGGCCTGCCCTTCGCCGACAAGCGGGCCCTGTTGCTGGAGCGCATGCTGGCCGCCATCGGGCTGTCGGCGGCGGAGACGGGCGATGCCCTGCTGGCCAATGTCGTTCCCTTCCGGCCGCCGGGCGACCGCAAGCCCTCGGACATCGAGATGTCCCTGTGCCTGCCCTTCGTCACGCGGCTCATTGCCCTGACCCGGCCGCGCTTCATTCTCTCGCTGGGGGCGCTGCCGGCGCGCCATCTGGCGGCGGGCGACGAGGCCGTGACCCGGCAGCGCGGCAGATGGCTTGCGCTTCAGCCGGAAGGGGCCCCCCCCATCCGGGTCATGACCACCTTCGCGCCCGACTATCTGCTGCGCCAGCCGCAACACAAGCGCCTGGCCTGGGCTGACCTGCTGGCGCTGCGCGAGGCCATGGATGGTGATTGAGCCCGGCGATCTCGCACTCTTCTATATGGCGGCGCTGGCGCTGAACCTGACGCCCGGCAATGACATGATGTATGTGCTGGGCCAGAGCCTGAAGGCAGGCGCGCGCGCGGGGCTGGCGGGGGCGCTGGGCGTGGGCGCGGGCGGATTGGTGCATCTGGCGCTGGTGGCGCTGGGGGTGGCCGTGGTGCTGGCCGAGCACCCGATGGCCTTCGACCTGTTGCGCTATGGCGGGGCGGCCTATCTTCTCTGGCTGGCCGTCAAGACCCTGCGCCAGCGCCCCGACTTCGCGCCGGCGGCGGCAGCGGGCGGCAGCCTGTTCAAGGCTTTCCGCGACGGGCTGGTGGTCAATGTCCTGAACCCCAAGGTCATCCTGTTCATGTTTGCCTTCCTGCCGCCCTTCGTGAAACCGGCCAACGGTGCTCCCCTGCTGCAACTCATTGGTCTCGGGCTGATCTTCACGCTGAATGGCACAGTGGTGAACGGACTGGTGGCGCTGGCGGCAGGCCGCATCGGCGACCGGCTGGCCCGCGATCAATCCCTGGCCCGCTGGTTTCAACGCGCCTCGGCCGGGGTCTTCGGCCTGTTGGCGCTGCGTCTTGTGATGGAGAGAAAATGACGGCCAATCCCGCCCCCCGCCCCTTCATTCCCGTGGGCTTTGCCGTGCTCACCATTTCCGACACGCGCGCAGCCGGGAACGATGTCTCCGGCGATACGCTGGCCAGGCGCATCGAAGCCTCCGGCCACCGGCTGGTGGCACGCGCCATCGTGAGGGACGAGGTGCGCTCGATCCGCGCGGCGGTGAAAGGCTTTGCCGCGCGCCAGGAGGTTCAGGCCATCATCACCACCGGCGGCACGGGGCTGACCGGCCGCGATGTCACCATCGAAGCGGTGAAGCCGCTGTTCGACAAGGAGATGGACGGCTTCTCCGCCATGTTTCATCAGGTGAGCTTCGGCAAGATCGGCATGACCACCATGCAGTCACGGGTCAGCGCCGGGCTGATCAACTGCACATATGTCTTCTGCCTGCCGGGTTCGCCCGGCGCCTGCAAGGATGGCTGGGACGAGATTCTGGTGAAGCAGTTTGACAACCGCACCCTGCCGTCAAACTTCGTGGACATCATGCCCCGGCTGGATGAACACCGGCGGCGGAACCCCTCTCAGACGCGGCGCGCAAAGGGCAAGCGCACCACATCGTAAACCACCGCCAGACCAAAGAGCAGGATGAGGCCGCCCATGACCTGGACCCTGTTGATCTCTTCACCGAGCACCAGGGCGGCGGTGGCGATGCCGATGGGTGTCATCAGCAGGATGAAGGGCATGGCTTCATCCACCCGCACCCGGCGCAACAGCGAAAACCAGGCCTGATAGGCAAGATAGAAACCAAAGACCGCGACAAAGGCCAGGGCCGCCCATTGCACCACATTGGCGCTGGTGAGCGATTGCCACTGGCCCTGTTCCAGCAGGAAGGTTGCCAGGATCAGTTGCGGGGTGCCCGCCAGTGCATTGGCGCGCAACATGGTCAGGCCATCATCGCGGCCGTGCATGCGGGTCAGCACCTGACCCATGGCCCAGAACACGCCGCTGGCAATGACGGCAAGAGTCGGCAGGAGCGGCGGCTTCTCCACCGGCAGGCCAATGACGATGACCACGCCGAGCAGGGCAATGAGCGTGCCGATCAGCTTGCGGGCATTCAGGGCCTCGCCCGCCAGGAGCCAGCCCATGAAGACCGCCGCCGGCACCTGAGCCTGCAACAGCAGATTGGCCGTGGCGGCGTTGAGGGTTTTCAAGCCCCAGAGCGCGAGCGCCCCCTGAATGGTCACGGCGAAGGCCGAGATGATCACGACATGACGCCAGGGCGTCTTGATCGCGGTGCGGCTGGTCAGGGTGGTGGCCAGGGCAATGAAGCCATAGATCAAGAGCATCATGAAGAGTGGCGGAAAGTGCTGGGCCGCCGGTTTGGCCAGCGTAAAGCCCGCGCCCCAGCACACGGGCGGCAGGAGAGCAAGCAGCAAGGTCCGGGGCGGCAACATGAATGATGGCCCTTGCAGGAGTTTTCATGTTCACGCAAGTTTGTTCTTGCTTTGTTCTCATGGATGCGGCAGTATTTCGCCATGGCAAAACCACAGAACCAGCCCCGCTTTGAGCAAAATTTCCCTACCCGCCTGCCCCAGCAGACGCGTGGCCGGGGGGCAGGCTACAATCCGGCGGCGCGATTCGAGCGCCATCACGGGCAATATGTCGATGACGGCTGGGAGTCGCTGGCCGAGCTGCCGCGCCTTCTGACCACGGTGACGCTGGAAACGCCGCGCCAGATCATCACCACCAACCAGTCGCCCGATGTGGGCTTTGACCGCTCCATCAATCCCTATCGCGGCTGCGAGCATGGCTGCATCTATTGCTATGCCAGGCCCTCTCACGCCCACATGGGCCTGTCGCCCGGCCTCGACTTCGAAAGTAAGCTCTTCGCCAAGCCCGAGGCGGCGGAGCGGCTGCGGGCGGAACTGTCCGCCCCCGGCTATCGCCCGCGCACCATCATGATCGGCGTCAACACCGATGCCTATCAGCCCATCGAGCGGCGCTATCGCATCACCCGGTCGCTGCTGGAGGTCATGCTGGAATTCCGCCATCCGGTGGGCCTCATCACCAAGTCGGCGCTCATCACCCGCGACATCGATATTCTGAAACAATTGGCGGCGCAGGGGCTGGTCAAGGCGGCGGTTTCGCTGACCACGCTCGATCCCCCGCCCGCCCGCGCCATGGAGCCGCGC
>OEIV010000111.1_pt1 | contig 52544 bp, 39 predicted proteins | sample 1539231 | NCBI WGS metagenome assembly OEIV01 (sample SAMN03794762, study PRJEB22550) | activated sludge metagenome | feature: wastewater treatment plant; material: activated sludge; isolation source: Wastewater treatment plant of a petroleum refinery complex | place: Argentina: Buenos Aires ...
AATAAGTTTGATATGGAGTTAGTCCCGAAATAAAAAAACTCTGTCCTCAGGATAGTAGTGGAAAGCCCGCACCATGCGCCTCGCATGGGTGGACTTGGAACGAATAGCGTGTGCGCCGCCCAAAAAAAATGAACCCCCATTCAGTGATGAAAAAATTAAAAATAAATGGACTCTCAACTTAAATTTTATAAAAAAAATTAACGGACTGAATATAATGTATCAAAGGTATACCAAACAAAACAAGTAAGTTTGTACCTTTATCTCATATGGAACGAATTGACAAACTCAATCAAATGTTGCAACAACACCCAACTGATTGTTTTTTAATGCATGCTTTAGGACTTGAATATTTAAAAATAAACGATAGCCCAACTGCCCTAAAGTACTTTGAAAAAGTGATTGCAACCGACAACCAATATATAGGCACTTATTATCACCTTGCCAAAACCTATGAAAAAATGCAAGAGACTGCAAAAGCAATCAGCATTTATGAAAAAGGCATTGAAATAGCCCAAAAGTTAAAAGACAATCATGCAAAAAATGAACTCCAAATGGCCTTAGATGAAATCATTGATGACTAAACATAGGCCCTAACAAGCACGTAAGAGAAAATGCTACTACAACACATACATAAAGAACAAAAATACCTATTGGCTGTCAGCGGTGGCATTGACTCCATGGTGATGTGCGATTTGTTTTTAAAAAACAAGATTCCATTTGCAGTAGCACATTTTAATTTTCAACTTAGGCAACAAGAATCAATGGATGATGAACGCTTTGTACAAATGTGGTGCGAACAACATCATATTCCATTTTATGTAAAAACCATAGATACCAAATCCTACGCAAGTGAAAATAAATTATCTATTCAGGTTGCAGCGCGAACATTGCGGTATGATTTTTTTCATACATTGCTTCAGCAGGAACCTTATGATGCCATTGCCACAGCACATCATCAAGATGATAATATAGAAACGGTATTGTTTCACTTTTTTAGGGGTACTGGTCTACGTGGACTTACAGGCATACCTTTGGAAAGTCCCTCATTGGTAAGACCCCTTTTGCATGTCACTAAAAAAGATATCGTACAGTATGCCTCCAAACACCACATTACCTACAGAGAAGACAGTAGCAATGTAAAAGTGGATTATACCCGCAATAAATTGCGCAATGATATGATACCGCAATTGGAAGCCATTTTCCCTGCCTTCAAACAGAATATAGCCCATAATATACAATATCTAAACGAGGCCTATACTGTTTACGAAAGACAAATAGCCCAATATAAAAAAAAGCTTATTGAACAACGTGAACCTGATTATTATATCCCTATACGCAAACTCAAACATATAACCCCTTTAAAAACCGTGTTATATGAACTTATAAAAGATTTTCATTTTGGTTTTGAACAAGCTGAGCAACTGATAACCATGATGAACAGCCTATCAGGAAAACAAATCGAGAATACACAATTTAGTATTTTAAAAAACAGGGAATTTTTTATCATAACAGCAAAAAAAACAAGCGAATCAGCGATGATATTGATTGACAAATCAATGGACACCGTTACAACAAGCGATTTTACTTTACATTGTAAACAACTTATTACTGATAACTATCAAGTACAAAATGATACAACAATCGCCCAATTAAATGCATCTATGCTTGAATTTCCGCTCCTCCTTCGCAAATGGCGACCGGGAGATTATATGTATCCTCTGGGGATGAAAAAAAAGAAAAAAATTGCCCGTATCCTGATTGATTTAAAAATACCAATGCATGAAAAAGATCAAACCTGGGTATTAGAATCAAATAAAAAAATTGTGTGGCTCGTAGGATTGAAAACAGATGACAGATACAAAATCACCCCACAAACGAAAGCATTCATGATTATAAATATTAAAAAGTAAGGTTACAAAAACATGTCAACAGAAAAATACCAAGAGCTGAAGAATAAATACAATACCCTTCAAAACGAAAAAGACAAAATCGATTGTCTGGTAGATATTGTACTCGAAATCAGAAATTATGATATTGAAGAAGCCTATCAACTAACGGAAGAAATCATTGAACGCTCTGTAAAAATAAATTACAAAAAAGGAGAAGGACGCGGACTCAATAACAAAGGAGCCATTTATTGGTTGAGGGGTGAATATGACAAAGGACTAAGCATCTTAAAAGAAGCCCTCAAAATTGCCAAAGAATATGGACTGGATGCACTTAAAGCACGTATCTACAACAACTTTGGCAACATTTGCCGCGACCTGGGCGATTTGTCTGATGCGTCAAAATACTATCAATGGGCCCTTGAAATCAATGAGGACTTAGGTGATGAATTGGCCCAATCAGCTGTGATGATTAGCATTTCAAATTTACATTTTGATTTGTTTGATTACGACAATGCATTAGAATATGCCAATCGTTGTTTGAAAATATTTATAAAATATGAAGATAAAAACAGACTCATCAGTGTATATCATACCCTGGGAAATATTTATTTAAAAAAAGAAGACAATGACAATGCATTGATTCATTTTAAAAAAAGCCTTGAACTCACAGAGCCCAATACCGTTGGTCACATGTTGGCAAACAGTGGCATAGGAAAAGTGTATTATAAACAATTGAAATTTGATAAAGCCAGAAAGTATTTAAATGCAGTCCTCATACAATCTGCCGAACTTTCAAACATTGAAGGCCTTATCATCTCTGAATTTTATTTGGGTAGAATCAATTTTGATGAAGGTAATTTTAATGAAGCACTTCAACATTTAGACAAGGCTTTTGATGCCGCAAATGAACATTCACGCAAACACGATATCATGAGTATTCATGAAATTTATGCTAAAGTATATGAAAAGATTGGGGACATCACGGAGGCCTATGAAAATTTGAAAAAATACGAAACCCTCAAAGAAGAAATATTTCAACAAAACACCATCAATAAACTTCGAAATTTACAAATCAGGCATGAGATAGAATTTGCTGTAAAAGAAAAAGAAATTGCAGAGCAATCAGCTAAACTAAAACAGCAGTTTATTGCCAATATGAGTCACGAAATACGCACGCCTATGAATGCCATTGTAGGGATGACTCGCTTACTGCTTGAAAAAAGCCCACGGGCAGACCAACTTAAATACCTGCATGCCATTACACAAAGTGCCGATAACTTATTAGTCATCATCAATGATATTTTAGACTTTTCAAAAATAGAAGCCGGGAAAATAACCATTGAAAATATTGTATTTTCTTTAAAAAGTGTGATCCAAAATGTGGTGCACTTATTGAAATTTAAAGCTGAAGAAAAAGGCATTGAACTGCGTTTTGACATCGAAAATAACATCAGTGATACATTGATAGGCGACCCCACCCGACTGTCGCAAGTGCTGATGAACCTTGCTGGCAATGCAATAAAATTTACAGAATATGGAAGTGTTAATATTCGTTGTCAACAAATATGGCAAGAACAACAACATGTAAAAATTGCCTTTAAAATAATAGATACAGGTATAGGTATATCTGAAGAATATGTACATAATATATTTGAAAGCTTTACTCAGGCAGGTACCGATGTAGCCCGCAAATATGGTGGTACCGGATTGGGACTCACCATTTCAAAACAATTGGTAGAACTCATGGATGGCATTATAGAAGTAGAAAGTACCATGGGTAAAGGAACGACCTTTACATTTACCCTTCCGTTTGAAATAGGGCTCGAAGAACAACTTTTACAAAAAGAAGAATTTGTATTTTCAGATACGGATGTCGACATCCTCAACAAAACAAAATTATTGCTGGTAGATGATAATGAGTTTAATACGATACTTGCAGTTGATACCTTAAAAACAATTGCCCCTCATATCCAAATCACTGAAGCCTGTAGCGGATTTGAAGCCATCGAACTTTTAAAATCAAATACATTCGACATCATCCTGATGGATATACAAATGCCCAAGATGAGTGGAACAGAAGCAGCAAAAATTATTCGAAATGAGTTGGAACACCCTGTCAATGAAACGAAGATCATAGCCATGACTGCCAATGTGATGAAAAACGATATTGAACATTACTTAGCCATTGGAATGAATGACCATATACCCAAACCTTTCAAAAAAGAAGAGCTTATTCGTAAGCTGTTGAAACATTTAGACAAATACAATATCTCGCTTCGATTGATTGAAAAAATATCTGATGTTACATCCGATGAAATCGTTGCAAAAGAAATTCCTTCTCCTAAAATCAATGCAACAGTACAAGCCTTTGAGGGTAAAATTACAGACCCCCGTTTCCTCATATCATTTGCTGGAAACGACAAAGAAAAGCAAAAAAAGTATGTCAATATTTTTTTACAAAATGCACCCAAACTGCTTGCACAACTTGTGAATGGTATTGAAATAAACAATTACGAAATCATTAAAATATCTGCCCACTCGCTCAAAACACAATTAAATTATATGGGCGTTAAAGAAGAACTTTCGCATGTATTTGAATTAGAACAAATGGCAGCCCATGCACACAAGCATGATGAGATTGCTGATTTAATCAAGAACCTTCAAAGGGTGTGTGAACAAGCCTTTAAAGAATTGGCCGAATTTGTGAAATAAAACATATTAATCTGTAATCAATCATTGAATGGCAGTAATTATAAACATTCAATGATCTATACAACCATAGAAAACACGCTAAATCAACATCCTTTAAATACCGGTTTTCTTTTTTCTAAGAAGGCATTTACCCCCTCCTGATAATCTTCGCTTTGTGAAGCCTCTACTTGTATTTGACCTTCCAGTATCAATTGTTGTGATAAAGTATTTGTATATGTCTCGTTTAATAATTGCTTGGTCAATGCCAATCCTTTGGTAGGCATGTTAGCCAGTTGTAGTGCCAGGTTCCAGCAATCATCAGTAAATGATTCATCATTAAAACATTTATAAATCATACCCATTTGCACAGCATCTGAAGCGCTTACTTTATCACCCAACATCATTAAGGCGCTTGCTTGTTGTAAACCAATCAAACGAGGCAAAAAGAAGGTTCCCCCACTATCAGGGATCAATCCTATTTTGCTAAATGCCTGAATGAATGTAGCACTTGCAGTAGCTACTACAATATCAGCAGCCAAAGCAATATTTGCACCTGCACCTGCAGCCACCCCGTTTACTGCACAAACCACAGGTTTAGGAAGTGCACGCATTTTTTCAATGATAGGGTTGTAATGTTCCGTTACGATTTGTGACAGGGCTATGCCATTGTCTTCGATAGCTTCTGCCAGATCCTGACCTGCACAAAAAGCCTTTCCTACCCCAGTGATTAATATACATCGGATATGCGTATCCTTTGCGGCATCATCTAAAGCTGCTTGCATGGCAAACGCCATTTCGCGACAAAAACTATTGTATTTGTCTGGACGGTTTAAACTGATTTTAGCAATCGAATCTATTTTTTCATAAAGGATAAAAGACATATACCATCAATTTATTTGAAGTGTAAATATCGTCATTTATTTCAAAAAGTGAAAACGATGTTGTGGAGTCGGAAAGTAAAAAAGAGTGGTTATTGATTCAATTCACCATGATACATACCTTAAACTTATGCTGTAATGTCATATAGAATGTGTATTTGCGAATAAATCAGGAATCCTTATCTTTGCCTACCAAATATAAATTATTATGCCTTCATTTGATATTACGAGCAAAGTTGACTTACAAACCTTAGACAATGCTGTGAATACGGTAAAAAAAGAAATCACCAATCGATTTGATTTTAAAGGCTCGCATGTGGTTATTGAGCTTCAGAAAAAAGATTTTAAGGTATTGCTTGAAGCTGATAGTGATATGAAAATGGAACAAATAGTAGATGTACTGATTAGTCGCTCGATGCGTCAAGGTCTTGATGGCAATTGTTTCGACCTGAGTAAAGATGTATACCCATCTGGCAAAATTGTAAAAAAAGAAGTCCCAGTGAAAAATGGTTTAGCCCAGGATGATTCAAAAAAAATAGTAAAATTGATAAAAGACAGTGGTTTAAAAGTACAAGCTGCTATTATGGACGATATTATTCGCATCACAGGAAAGAAAATTGACGATTTACAAGATGTGATACAACTTTGTAAAACCAATGATCTTAAAATACCCCTCCAATACGTAAACATGAAAGGGTAATGGGGTTACTCAAAGCGGATTAAATTTAGTTGATTTGCATCCTAAAAAGCTGATTTTAAGTCGAAAACCGGGGTTTAAACAGTTTCATACAGTTAAAAACACCTTATAAAAAACATATTCCCTATCTTTTTTGTGTTTTTCTAAAAAAACCCATACATTTGCACTCCAAAATTTATTCACAGCATGGTTAGTATCATGCATTAAAAACAAAAACAACATGAAACAAGGTATTCATCCAGAAAACTACAGACTTGTAATCTTTAAAGATATGAGTAATGAAACAACTTTTTTATCACGCTCTACTGCCAGGTCAAGCGAAACCATGCAATGGGAAGATGGAAACGAATATCCAGTGATTAAATTGGAGGTTTCAAACACTTCACATCCATTTTATACTGGTAAAAATGTTTTGCTTGATACAGCAGGTCGTATTGATAAATTCAACAAACGTTACGCTAAAAAGAAATAATTTTTTCTACACGATATTTATTAAAAAAGAAGTCCTTGATCGGACTTCTTTTTTTTGATTGAAACAGGATATATTTTATTCTTAGACCAAAGACACATTAAAGGTAGTTCATTTGTTATTCGCTAAAATGGAATGTGTGTGGGCATAATACCTCACTTTTTCAGACTACATCGTCATTACATTTGGTATAAACAGGTATTACGGGACCAATCATATTTAGACCTAAATGATCAATGAAATGCCATGCAAAACAAATTGATTATTGTTTCTCTACTTTCGTATAAAAAGCGCCTTTACTATTTTTGATCAACAATAAATAGTTTCCTGTTGAAAAAGGTTGTAAATCGATACGATTCATGCCTTGAGCAATATTTTGACTCACTAACAAACGACCATACATATCATATATACTGAGCAAACTTGCTTCTTGCATTTCAATATTTAAAAGGTTGTTTGCCGGGTTTGGATATACATTTCCGTTTAAACGCACATGCTGCTGTATACTTGATGGAATGATTGTTTTGGTACATATCTCATCTACATTTACCGAATCAGAAGGCCAGTTCCATACGCGGATATCATCTAATTTCCCTTTAAAGAAATCGTTGTTCCAAATATCGAATGAAATATGTAAGGGATAGCAAAAGCCAGGTTCACAAGCCCTGCGCAACGATTTGAAATTAGCGGTGCCTGCTGGGTATTTTACTTTGTTAAAATAAAAATTTACGTCTCCATAATCAGTGCAGGTGACCACCGTACAAAACCATTCATTATTGGGAATATTGCATGGAGCCCCATAGGTATGATCAACATTGGCTGTGTCGGTGATGGTGATAAACATACTATCATGTAAAGCATAAATCATAAAAGTACCTTTATAAAAATGTAAGATGCCGTATTGAATACTGTCACTATCAAAATTTTTGTTCATATAAAAACTGGTACTAAAGCCATTATATGCAGTGTTGGTCATACTAAACGAATCGGTTTGCATTCCACACAATCCATCAAATTGATAGGCATTGTTTGCATTACCCGAAGCGTCATCACAAAATGTAAGGGTATTGCCACAATGATTTGTGTCAATCAAGTAATGATTGATGCTTGAATCAAGTAAGTTATTTGCAAAATTGATTCTGATTTGCTGGGCTTGGGTTTGAAAAAATATACCCACCATTAAAAGTAAAATAGATAGCTGTTGTTTCATATTCATTATTTAGTAAGTTGCAAATTTAATACAATAACCATCAGTGTTAAATACCCTTTATGAGGTATTTAATCGAATGGCTCTTTTGTATGAATGATTTTATATGATTATGTACAAGGGTGTTATTCACCACGTCTTTTTTCCTTTTTGGGGATACAAAGGGGTGTAGGTTCAAACATGCCACAAGCATCTCTCACCACCCATGAAGCCATATTTAAACCAAACAAAGCTGGGATATACGATATAGTGCCATAAAATGAACGTTTATAATTGAGTCCTTCGGTTACTTTGATCGATTCCCTGATTGGTTTTTCTTCTGAAAAAACGGTCATTACACCTCCATAAATGCCTTCATGACGAAGTCGCTTTCGGATATAATAGGCAAATGGACAAATATGAGTTTTGGAAATATCAGCATACTTTATCATCATGGAATCTACTTTACCTCCTGCACCCATACTACTAATAATTTTACATCCTTTTTCCTTGGCCGCTTTGATAAGTAAAAGTTTGGGAGTCACTGAATCTATACAGTCAAGTACATAGTCATAAGCTTCACTGTTGACTAAATGACTGCTTTCTTCAGGATTGATAAATTGATTGATGGTTCGCAAACGAAGTGCAGGATTGATATCGAGTAAACGTTCCTGCATCAGTACCGCTTTGCTTTTACCGACAGTAGAATGCATAGCAGGCAATTGACGATTGGTATTTGTAATATCTACTACATCGCCGTCTACAATGGTCATTATACCAATGCCTGCGCGTGCCAAAAATTCGGCGGCAAAACTACCTACCCCACCCAATCCTACAATAAGTACATTAAGCTGGGCTAATTTTTCAAGATTTTCGTTGTTTATTAATAATTCAGTTCTTTCAAGCCAAATAGGAGATGATGTCATGTCGCAAAAATAATCAATTAAAGAGCATCTTTTAGCTTTCGTCTTTAATCTTTAGTCAACAATATCTACAGTCTATTTTTGATACACACGAAAACAATCTTATCGGGGTGATCTTCGTTCAGGTGTTGAATTATTTGGGCGGTTTTCTATTCGTTGGGGTGCAGGGCGAGGTGCTGGTGTTATGGGGCGTGGCGAGGGCCGTTCAATTTGCCTTGGCGCTGGTGCTGGCTGACGTATAGGCTGTGCAGGCTTAGGTTCTACATTTCGTATTTCTTGTTTGGGCGTTATGGGTTGACGTATCACAGGTTGTGGATTTCTATCTATTTCTCTATCCATAGCGGGTTGCGTGCGCACAGGCGCTTCAATGCGGTCATTCTTTTCTTTGATTCGATTATTATTTCTATCTATCCTTCCCGGGTTAATCATGGCTGGACCACTTTGCATGGGCTCATTGGCAACGGGTTTTCTAAGAGGGGGTTTCCCCTGATAGGTTTTATCATAAAGGCCATTCTGTCTATTTTGGTTATAGGTATTTGCACGTTTTCGGTTTTTGGTATACCATCCATTGTGGTGATGCGAAAAACGGTTTCTGTTTGAAAAGTAATAATAGGGTCTATACCATCTGTAAGTATGATAACAATAGAAATAGTAATCGTTCCAAAAAAATGGGCTCCAACTATACCAATGCGGTGGGTAATAACCCCAACTCCATGGTGAATACCAGGGATTATAAAATGGATCATACATGTACACAACGATGTTCCAATTGCTTACAGGAGAGTAATTATTATAATCATTGGTATTATTGTCATAGCCATTGTAGCCCGGATTTGGCGTACCTTCATTTGATGTATTGTTGACATCTATTACATAATCTTTTCCATATAAATCTTCATCACCTACAATTTGAATATCGATCTCACCCCGATTATTTTTTTCAACATAAATCACTGCAAGGTCTTGCGACTCGTTGTGATTGAGATCAGTTTGTAAAACGATTGAATGCAAATTGCCATCCACATAATCCTGCACTTTGATATAATCAATTTGACCATCGTTGTTTAAATCGAGGTTGTTGATTTTATAGTCGTCTGAATTCAGGGCTTCTTCAAATACCTCCAGGGTTTTTGATTGTTGAAAAACATCCAGCACAGCCGATAAATTGAGGTTATCTCCTGGCATGCCTATGCCTTCGTTGCTTTGTGCTTGGGTGTTGCTGATATGCATAACAAAAAGCACTACAAGAGCAATGATACTTTTAAATTTCAAAAAAGGATATTTCATGATGATTCATTTTTATAAAGATACGAAACAATCGATAAAATACCTACGATACCTTTTTTTGAAAAATCACTTCATAAATCCTTGGTTTAAAATGAGGTGAATCATTACGTTGATTGAATTAAATCATGCAATCATTGCACGCATGCGTATGGTTTTTAAGGAAACCAAAACGGAAATAGCTATGACGAAAAATGGCAAAGGCTTCACTTAATGTTTTTTCTTTCTGTCGAACCAAACCAACAAAGCGGGTAATATGGTTAAATTAGTAATCATTGCCAAAAACAAGGTCAATGCAGTAAGATAACCCAGGGCTTTAGTACCGTCAAAATCGGAAACCAAAAATACGATAAACCCTGCTGCTAATATAAGTGAGGTATATATGATGCTAATGCCTGTTTCTTGAATGGTTACTTGTACTGTTTTTTCAATATCATCATTACATAATGGAAGGTCTTGCTTATAGTTTACCAAAAAACGTATGGTTACATCAATCGCAATGCCTAAGGCAATACTAAATACCAATACCGTAGAAGGTTTTAAAGGAATTTTACAAAATCCCATGATACCTGCAGTGATGATTAAAGGAATTAAATTGGTAACAATAGAGATTAGCACGATACGCCACGATCTGAATAAAAATATCATACAAATGATAATCATCACCAAGGCTAACAAGAGACTATCGCGCAAACTATTGATTATAAATTTACTCCCTTCCAAAAACACAATACTTGTGCCCGTATATGAAATGCCATATCGGGTAGTATCAAATATACTTGTCGCACTTTGATGTATGTTTTTTAATATTTGAGGCAGCTTTACTGAACCGACATCCTCGATACCTACACTGATACGAGCAATTTGCTTGTTGCTATCAATAAAAGAACTGATAAGCTGCGAAAATTGCGATTTGCCGGTATCGGCTTTCATACGTAAATAAGGCAATAAAAAGGCTACATCAAAACTGTTTGGCACCCCATAACTGCTGCTATCGCCGTCATAATAGGCCTGTCGAGCAAATTTGATGGCTTCTACAAACGATAAAGGCTTAGCCAATTCGGGTATTTCATTTAATGAAGTGGTAAGCTGATCAATTTTTTGAATGGCACTTAAAGTAGTAGCCCCATTCTTCTTTCTGGTATCTATCAGTATTTCAAGAGGCATCACCCCATGAAAGTTTTTTTCAAAGTATTTTAAATCAATATATAAAGCATTGTCTTTAGGCAAATCATCTACAATATGACCGACACTTCGCAATTGCAAAATACCCACAACCGACACCACCACCAGGGTAAGGGTCAATGCAAAAACCGTTTTTCTATGATGCGAAACCCAATATTCAAACTTCATCAAAATACCTGTCAAAAATTTATTATCAAGGTATTTGGTATGCTTTGTTTTGGGGGCAGGTAAAAAACTAAAGATCGAAGGAATCGTCAATAAGGAAATAACAAAAATAACCAAAATACTGATGCCTGCTACCAAACCAAATTCTTTTAGCACCTGGCTTTTGGTAAAGTAAAAAACACCAAATCCGATGGCAGCGGTCAAATTGGTAAACAAAGTAACAATACCCATACGCTCTACCATACTGATAAGGGCCTCATTTTTATTTTGCAGTATTGCATATTGCGTATGATACTTATTGAGGAAATAAATACAATTGGGAATACCAATTACCACCACTAATGGGGCTATTAAAGCTGTTAAAATTGAAATTTTATAATCGCACAGATAAATAATACCGACGGCCCAAATAACTCCTGCAAACACAATGATGATAGAAAACAAAACGGCACTAAATGAACGAAAGAAAATAAATAAAATGATAGCCGTGAGTAAAAGGGATGCAATTAAAATCAGCTTCATTTCATAACGTACGCTTTCTGCAAATTCAGTTCTGATAAAAGGTAATCCTGAATAATGCATTTTGACCTTTTGCTCTGCGCCAAATTTTTCAGTCACTTCTTTGATAGCTTGTATCAATGCAATGCGTTCAATCGACTTAATTTTTTTTGCATTGAGATATACCGCCGTCAAGTTTGCATGGGTACCAGGATTATAAAGCAGGTTTTTGTAAAAAGGTAAATTTTGAAAGCTTAACACTGAAGTATCAAAATTTTTATTCGATGCAAAAACAGGTTCAGTGATTAATTTGGTCGTACTATCGCCTTCTTGTTTTTTTACCATCACCGCTGAAGGTATACTGAGGATATTCACGACACCATCAATTTTTTTTAATGCCAGCTGCCAGTCTGAAAACGCCTTAAAAAAAGTAGGTTCAAATACATTTTCTTTATCAAAACCCACTACAAGCATAGTACCATCTTCGCCAAAAGTCTTCATGAAGTTTTGATGCTTGATATACTCTGGATTGTTTTCGGGAATAGCGCTTGTGAGGTCATAACGCATTTTGGCTTGCAAAGCAAAGTAACCCATTCCCAGGGTCAACAAAGTAACTATAAGTAAAATGGGTAATCTATATTTAAGGATCCATTGTGCTAAACGCTGCCATATCATAACGCAAATATATCTTGATATTAAAAAATAGTGGTAATTATTTCAAATATTCTTTCTTTGCTTACGTTATTAATTCATGTATTTTTGATGTATGATAAAGAAAATCATCTACTTTATTGGTTGCCTGTATGCTGGTTTTTTACCAGAAGTCAGCTTTTCGCAGCAAGTGCCTGTAGGAAGTTGGCAAAGCTATTTTTCCTATAACAACGCTTCAACACTTGAATTGGTAGGCGAACAACTATTTTCGGCGAGCACGCATTTACGTTCTTATTCACTTGTTGATCATGAATTTACTACCTATTCAAAGGTAAATGGGTTGCATGATGTAAATATCAAATTGATACGATATGATGTGGCCACCAATTATATGATTATTATCTATAATAATAGCAATATAGATTTGATGCAAGGCAATACCTTTTATAATATGCCCGATATCAAAAATCTCAACATCACTGGTAGTAAAAAAATAAATACTGTTTATTTTAAAAATAAAAAAATGTACCTCAGTACCGATTTTGGTATAGTGGTACTTGACCCTATTAAAAAGGAAATCAAAGAAACCTATGTATTACAACAGAATGCGAAGGTATTAAGCATCAATGATCTTACTGCTGAAAATGGATACTTCTATGCTGCTACTTCTGATGGCATTTACAAAGCAGATGAAACAAACCCCATCTTGCAAAATTTTGCCAACTGGCAATTGATTGATAATCATGCCTGTTCATTTATTTTTCAACACCAAAATAAATTATATACCTGCACTTCCGATTCGCTTTTTGTTATTCAAAACAATGTGCTGAATGGATTTTATCGAAGCCATGCGCCCATTTTAAATGTAAGAACTGGGGTAAACGATTTTTACCTTTGTGAATCAGACAATAACAAAAGGGCTATTAAGATATTTGACAAAAATGCCCTCTTGATTGACTCAGCCAACAGCATCAACCCAAGAGATGTAATAGAAATCAGTGATAATGAAATATGGGAAGCCGATTTTTGGGAAGGTTTGGTAAAATTTCATAACCGAAAAAACAAAGAATTGATAAGACCCAATGGTATTTATTCGAATGCGACTTACAACTTACAAATATTAAACAATGAGTTATATGTGATTGCGGGTGGACAAAACGGTTGGATTTATACTTTTAATGGTGATGGCTTTTCAAAATACAGCAATGGTGAATGGACACCTTATAATCGAAGTGTGGGCACCAGCAGTATGGATACTATCTATGATGTGATGGATATTGCTTTAGATACGCGAAATAACTATGTATATGCCGCTACATTTCAAAGTGGCTTACTCGAATTGCATCCTGACAATACTTCTGTAGTGTATAAAAACACCCCTTTTATACAAGCCCAATTAGGTGATAACTCATATCGTTTAGCAGGGCTCGCTATGGATGAAAACCATAATTTATGGATGAGTAATTATGGTGCTCCCGATCAACTGGTGGTTAAAAAAGCAGATGGAAGTTGGCAAAAATTTTCATTCCCCTATACCGTAAGTGAAAAAACAGCCAGTCAACTTGTAATTGATAATGCGAATCAGAAATGGATGGTAGCCCCACGTGGCGTAGGCATTTATGTACTCAATGACAACAACAGTATCGACAATAAAAACGATGACCAGATTAAATATTTAAGAACAGGATTAGGTTATGGCAATTTACCCAACAACGATGTAAATTGTATTGTAAAAGATTTGAATGGAAAAATATGGGTGGGAACAAGCGATGGCATTGGCATCTTTAATTGTGCTGAAAGCTTGATGACAGCAAGTGGTTGTGATGCCGAACTTAAAATTGTAAAATATGATTTAAATGCAGGATTGCTTTTTCAAAGAGAAAATGTAAAAACAATTGCTGTAGACGGTGCCAACAATAAATGGATAGGGACCAACAACGGCGTATGGCTTATCAGTGATGATGCCGAAAAAATATTACAACATTTTAATATTGACAATAGCCCATTGCCCAGTAATGAAATCAATAAGATCGTTGTACATCCAATAACTGGTGATGTATTTATTGCCACCAATGCAGGACTTGTATCTTATCGTGGAGTGGCTACACAAGGGAGTGAAAACAATGACAACCTGGTGGTATTTCCCAATCCAGTGCCTTCACAATATGGCGGTATCATTGCCATTAAAGGCTTGGTGGGCAATGCTGATGTACGTATCACTGATGCGGCCGGGCAACTTGTGTATCGCACCACAGCGCAAGGTGGACAAGCTACATGGAGTGGTCTCAACTATTTAGGTCAACGTCCCCGAACAGGTGTATTCTACGTATTTGTGACCAATGCAGATGGCAGTGAATCAAAAGCAGGTAAGTTTATTTTTAATGAATAATCAATGGCTTACTGTTTCAATATTTCATAACCTATACTGCACGCCAAACATTTTTTAGCATCACAATATTTATTATACAATTGCAGCAAGGCTTGTGTATCTGCTGCATGCTGAGCATGTGGGTAAAGTGCTTGCCATCGTGTGAGTATATGATTATTTTCGGCGGGCAATTGTTGCAAGAGTTCTATGGCTTTGGTACAGTACGATTCGTTTCCCTGCAACTTGCCATACATATACATGGTTGGAATGATGGCATTAATGATTAACGTATGTATAAACGATTTGCCTAGTGCTTTTTTGCGTGGCACAGAAGGTTCATACAAAGTAAAATGGGTTAACCAAAATCCTGACACGTCAATATGAAAAAGCTGTTCAATATCTTTTAATGTATCTGCTGACATTATTTTTGAAAACAATCCAGCTGATTGCATCATGAGCTTTGCAAATTGGGCTATTCTAATGGTAGGAAAGTTAGCGGGTCGGAGACGCAAAAACTTCCAGGCATTTTTTGCGATGGGTTGAAGTTGGTACAATTTTTTTAGGTATAGATATTCTTGCTGCAAAAGCAAGGGATAAGCTTCATCAAAATACTCATCTAATAATCCAGCTTGTCCAAATAGCAATGCTTCGATTTGCAGTAAGTTAAATTGATGTTTGGCAATCACTTTAAGGGGTGTTTGTATGGCAAGTTGTTCAAATGCATCTTGATTAATATGTAAGCCAAACCCTCTGGCAAGCTGCACATACATTACATGTTGCCAATCCTGTTGATTTTGTTTTAGCAAGTGTACAATACGAGTTGATTTTTCTTCTAAACGCTCTGCCAGCATACGTTGCAACTGAGTTTGTATGGTAATTGACTTTACCATTGACAGGTTATTGGCACAGGGAATAAAAAGACTGCTTTGCATCATCAGCTCATATTTATTTAATACACTGATGGGCAGATGAGCATGCAACGCTAAGGTGTAAAATGAAGTATTGTTAAATGTTTTGACGGGTGCATCATTGTGATAAACCACATGTAAAATGATTTTTCCATAAGCTTCATTTTCTTCATGTTTGTGTTTATTCCAATCGCTGCTTTTGATATGTATTTCAACATTCCCGACCCAAATGGTGTTACCGATTTTGATTTTAGCTTCTAAAAAATCGGTTCCTGCATGGGTGTTTTTAAAACCGGGATTCAAAACGATAATAGGTTCACCATCTGTTGTGAGCAAAGGAATAGCAGTATCATAGAGTCTATGCTGCCAGATAAATTGTAGTAGGTTTTCTGTCATGACTTTTTCAATATTTTTTGTTGATATAATAATGTTGTTCAAACATGTTTATATTAACATTAGTTAAAGATATTATTTTAACAAATAAGTTTTTAAATTTTGTAGAAATATTTTTTAAACCATTTAAATAAACAGCTATGAATTTCACCAAATTTTTAATCGCGTCTCTTGTTGGCGCAATCGTATTCTTCTTTGCAGGTTGGCTAATTTATGGTATCCTCTTAAGCGATATCATGGCCAAAGCAATGACACCTGAAGCCAATGCACTCAACAAAACAGAGCCTAATTTAGTTGTCATGTTTGTGAGTAATCTGATGTATGGATTATTGTATGCATATATATTTGAGCGTTGGGCAAAAATTACCACTTTCATGGGAGGTGCTACAGCAGGAACCTTGATTGCTGTACTCATTGCAGCAGCGTTTGACTTGCAATTTGTGGCTATGACAAATATGATTAACGATATCACTTTTGTGTTTATTGATATTGCGTGCAGTGCAGTCATTGGGGCTATGGTTGGTGGTGCCATCGGATTGACATTGGGTTATGGTCGAAAAGATTAAGCCAGTTTCAATCTTTTTAAAACGGCTTCACTTTCGAGCTCTTTAATAGCACCTGATGCAATCCATCTGGCGGCAGCACTCCCTTGTTGCCTGATGCGATATGCACATGCCAAAGCTATCGGATGCAAATAGGCATTTCGTTTCCCTATTTGCCTCAGACACCAGTTAAGTGCCTTTTTTACAAAGTTGCGATTGTCCCATGCCTCAGCTTCTATGCGATCTAAAAATTGCAAACAAAGTGCATCATCTGCTTTTTTATGATGCACCGTATATTGCACCATGAGCACAAAACCGGTTCGCTTTACAAATGGCTCTGTAGCATGTGAATATTCGAATGCTTTTTCGATAAAGTAATTCGTTTTTTGAAATAAATTGCCACATACCTGATCACATAAATCCCAACTATAGAACACATGTGTCCATGCATCCATCTCTTTGGCTGTAAATCGTTGCGGGATGGCTAACATGGAAGCCAATATCATGGCTTCGTGTATATTGCTTTTCCAAAGCTCCATGGCAATCTCATGTCTTGCTGGATTTTTATTATACTCCTTAGCTAAGGTTCTTAACACGGGCATGCTTACCCCTAAAGTGTTATTGTTACCAATGGCAAAGCGTTTCATACCCGCCTGATTTTCTATATTTTCAAGCGATTGAAGATATTCGATGATGGCTACTGACTCTTTCATTTATGATAAATAAGTCGACATTTCCTGTTGAATTTGGGAGGCAGCCTCTCTAGCTTTTTGGGCAAAATCGCTCCCATTTCCCGCATAAATAATTTGGCGTGATACATTTACCAATAAACCAATGCGGTCATTCATCCCATTGATACATACTTCCTGCAAACTTCCACCCTGAGTTCCCACGCCCGGTATAAGTAAAAAGTGATTAGGGATCATTGTTCTGATATCCTTGAGCTGCGCTGCTTTTGTGGCTCCGATTACAAACATAAGATTATCTTCGTGACCCCATGAAGACACTTTTTTTATCACTTTTTCAAAAAGTTTTTCACCTTCTGAACTCGTATACTGAAAATCATAGGCTCCCTCGTTAGATGTCAATCCTAATACGATGGCCCACTTACCATCAAAAGCCAAAAAAGGCTGTACACTATCGGCACCCATATAAGGCGCTACGGTGATACTATCAAAATCCATCGTTTCAAAAAAAGCCTTTGCATATTGGGTACTGGTATTGCCAATATCGCCACGTTTGGCATCGGCAATCGTAAAAATGTCTTTGGGTATATAGGCTAAGGTTTTTATCATGCTTTGCCAACCCTTTAGGCCTTGTGCTTCATAGAATGCAGTATTGATTTTATAGCTTACACATAAATCTTTGGTAGCATCAATAATGGCATTATTAAAAGCAAACATTGGATCTTCATCCCCTAACAAATGGCTGGGTATTTTTGTCAAATCAGTATCGAGTCCGATACATAAAAAACTTTTTTTGGCTAAGATGTTATTTTTAATTGTATTGCTATCCATTTCTTTTGGGAGTATTTATTCATCACATAAAGTGTCCAACCAGGCAGGTCGATTATTTTTGCATACAAAAAAGTAGTTGGCCCTTCAATGGGTGCTAATGTAGCAGAAAATCATTGATTATTCCAATTTTTATGTATTAAAAAAAATGACAATTCTATGATATATCTCATCCGTACTATCAAGAATATTTGCATAAAATGGAAGATATTTGTAACTTACAATGAGCAAACCCTATTCTATACTTGTTTTTTTATTTATAGCTGTATTACTCAGTTCATGTGAGAAAAAAGACACCTCTATCATATTACCACCCAAAGGCAATGGTACTGCGATGCAGGTAGATATGGGTGAAAATTACGACTATCAGTATTTTATTAGTTTACAACAAAACAGTATTGTTCATATCAGCCCTACCAAAAATTGGGATTTGGCCTTTAGTTGTGACCCTAATAGCCATGCCATTTTTTTAAATGGCGCTAAGCTAATGTCGGGTATTAATACGCACAAATTAAAAATGACAGATGTTGGAAGTAGTGACACAACCGACAAATCTAAAAGCTGGACCTATGACAATGCATCTGGAAATATTGATTCAACGGTGATTGGCGATTGGAAGCAAAACAATGAAGTGTATATTATCAAATTGAGCAATACCAATAACCATGTCAGAAAAATAAAAATAATATCCTCCGATATTTTTGAATATACCCTACAAGTAGCCGAACTGAATGCCACAAATTTTACGACCATCAAAATTCCTAAAAAGGCAACACAAAATTATACTTATTTCTCCTTTGATTTATTAACAGAAGTACCGAATGTAGAACCTGATAAAGATACCTGGGATTTACAGGTAACCTTATTCAATTACACCTTTTATGATCAAAACCCAATATTACCCTATGTAGTAAATGGTGTATTAATAAATCCGAATGGCACCACAGCTTACAAAGACAGTTTATCGGTTTATAATAATATAGATGCCGCTTTTGCTTTATCAGTGCCGCTAAGCTCAGCTAAAGATGTAATTGGTTTTGATTGGAAAAAATACGATATTGATAAAAATCTTTATACCGTCGACAATAGATATTCCTATATTGTCAAAACAAAAAGTCAAAGTTATTTCAAGCTTCACTTTTTAGATTTTTATGGCCCTACAGGTATTAAAGGCAGTCCGAAGTTTGAATTTGAGCAACTAAAATAGGCCCCAAGTCTTTGCCCCCCTTTTTTTTGTTATTTTATCCTTACCATATTTGTATACATTGCTATAGTTTTGCAATCTATGCAACGAATTTATTTTGACAATGCCGCTACTACCATGCTCGATTCGGAAGTATTAGCCGCTATGATGCCCTACCTCAGCACACATTATGGCAATGCCTCCTCTATTCATAGCTATGGCCGTGAGGCACGAATGGCCATTGAAAAAGCACGCAAAAGTGTTGCATTACAATTAAATACCAAGCCTGGCGAAATTTTTTTTACCAGTTGTGGCACTGAAAGCAGCAATACAGCCATTCACACCGCTATCAGAGACCTTGGCTGTACTCATATCATCACTTCAGCTATTGAGCATCATGCCACCTTGCATACGGTACAGTATTTGGCATCGAAACAGTTATGCTCCGTTAGCTATGTAAAGTTGACTTATCAAGGACATATAGATTTAGTAGATTTAGAACATCTGCTGGAGACCACTGATAAAAAATGCCTGGTAACATTGATGCATGCAAATAATGAAATTGGCAATGTCACTGACATCGAAACGGTGGGTATCTTATGCCAAAAACATCAGGCAATTTTTCATACAGATGCGGTGCAAACAGTCGCACATTTTCCGATAGATTTACAAAAAACAAAAGCTCATTTTTTAAGCGCCTCAGCGCATAAGTTTCATGGCCCCAAAGGAGCTGGCTTACTTTATATTAATCAAGAAGTGGTGGTCAAACCCTATATTACGGGTGGTGGTCAAGAAAGAAATATGCGTGCAGGCACTGAAAATACGGCAAATATTGTGGGTTTTGCCACTGCGCTCACATTGGCCTTAGAGCATCTTGATGAAAATAGCGTATATATACAATCTTTGAAGACCTATTTACAGAAATTGCTCACGGAAAAAATAAGTGATATTCGATTTCATGGTGACTTAGCAGAAAGCAACTTATATACGGTATTAAATGCTGCCTTTCCGGTCAATGAAAAAACGTCTTTGTTGAGTATTAATCTCGACATTGCAGGCATCTGCGTATCGGGTGGCAGTGCTTGCACGAGTGGAGCCGTGGGTGGAAGCCATGTGATAAAGGCGGTTTACCCTCATGAAAACAGCGTCCCACTGCGGTTTTCGTTTAGTAAACATAATACTTTCGAAGAAGTAGAGCAGCTTGTCAATAAAATATTATCGCTTTTATAAATTTGTATTTGTTAGTTTTCAAAACCTTCTTATATTTGCACCCCATTATTGCCTGATGGTGTAAAGGTAGCACAGCAGTTTTTGGTACTGTTAGTCTTGGTTCGAATCCAGGTCGGGTAACAAAAAATCAGAGTGAGTGTGAGCACAAAGTGCGAATGCGAACTCTGATTTTTTTCTTCACACTCACTCTCATTCTCACTCTTTTTCCAAACATAACCTACCTCCCATGTTTGATTTTCAAAATCTTGAAGTTTATAAAAAAGCAAAGGCTTTTCATAAATATTGCAAGCAAATTATGAAGTTAAATTAGTTAGATCATTTCGTAAATAATCATCTGGGAAGAGCCTCATTTAATATAGGGATGGGCAAACCAGAACCATTACCTCATAAAAACAAAGGCTACTGCACAAGAAGATATGATCATGAACATCGTTTAATTTATAAGATTGAAGGGAAGCATATACAATTTGTGAAATACAGATTTCAATAGGATTAAAAACGATTACGAGTACCTGTTAAGCTCAATGCTAAGACTAAAAACTGTGTTCGTTTTTTAATGTGACCCTGAATCGGGATAGACTGCAAGGAATAAGGATTCGCATTTCATTGATAATGATCATAAAATAATGCCGAACATTATATGTAAAAAAGTAAAACGCCCCGATGAGGCGTTTTACGTATATTTTATTCAAAAATTTGTTTCTTATTCTACTATAAGTTTGTTTACATAGATCATGCCGTTTGCATTAGCCAGATTGATCTGATACACACCAGCAGCTATACCTTTCAATGAAACAGATGTCACTGACTGATCCAGCTTTTGCGTATAAACCACTTTACCCATCGCATCTGTAAGCGTCAAAGTCACATTTGTGAAATTATTCGTATTGAGGGTAAAATGAGTTTTAGCAGGATTAGGATAAATTTCTACCTGAGTAGATTGTGCATTGTTAAGCAGTGTGACCATATTGCTGTATTTCAATTTGTTGTCATTATCTGAAACCCTGATTCTATAATAATTTTTAGCATTCATATTATTTCGGTCAGTATAATTGAATGTTTTCATTTCTTTTCTGCCTTCAGAAGTTACAGTATAAATGGCATGCCATGATTTAGCATCTGTGCTGTTTTCGAGGGTATAAACATAGTTCGCATTTGGCTCTTCATTATTGATCCAGGTCAGCTGATTTTCATTATTGCCTGATTTCCCTTTCAATGATAATGCTTCAGAAGCTAATGGGAATAAGGTGGATCCTACGTTCATTCTGAGTACATATCCTTTATTAAAACTAGGAACTCCAAATGCCTCTACATTTGCCCAACCTCCAAACGGAGTGGTAGGCCAGTTAACCCATGTTTTACCCAAAGTAAATATTTCATCAGTGAGTGATACCTGTACGGTTGAATCAAACTCAGTAGCTGTTACTACATAAGTACCTGCAGGCAACAAAACGGTACCACCCGACATAGGTACAGTAGTGAAAATTGGATTATTATCAGGGTATTGAAGGGTATCTGTTGAAGCGAGTATGGTCGTTGGCGTACCAGCTCCGTCTGTATTCCAGATAATGCTTGCATAGTTTTCGCCGGTATAACCCACATTGTAAGCTGTACTGATTGAATATAAATAAGCTGGTGCTGTTAATGTAAATGATTGTCCAATATATCCACCATTACCGGCTCCAATACCTAATGCACCTACTACCGCACCACGATCTCTTGCAAAAGTATTTTCTGTGATCACGATCGTTTGTGAAAGGGTATCATTCGAAGGTGTCAAATCCACTTCTGTTTGGGTTGGATAATATTTAATCGTGTACGTACCAGCCAATGAAGGAATGAAAGGTGTAAGGGTGAAATTTGCTGTAGCAGCTGCTGCAAGCGAAGGCACTGCGGTGCCTGCTGCTGAGTAAACCAATGTATTTGTATTATCATACACATTCGCCTGCAGGTTTACATTGGTGAGGGCACTGCTTCCTAAATTGCTTACTGTACCTGATAATGGAATAGATGCCTGTGCCAAAGGTGTTTGTGTATATTCATACATTCCGATGGCTGTCACCGATGCGTCAAAAGGATTCAACTTTTCTATTTTAATATCATCAATTAAAAGTAAAAACTTATCAGTAGAATTATTTCTAAAACCTATATAAACTGTTTGTCCAAAATAGCCAGAAATATCAATTACATGGGGTGTCCAGGTTGTATTTTCAGCTGCCGTTGAAAACAACACTGTAGAATTTATTATCTGATTTCCGATAACGCCTGTGCCGCCGGTGGGTGCTACGTTCATAATACGTACTTCATAACCATCAGGAAACAATGCATCGTAAGTAACGGCATTCCAGGAGAGGTTGATCAAACCAGTGGCAGGAAGCGCCACTGCTGGTGTCCACATAAAATCATTTGCAGTTCCTATAGGGTTGTACCATGAAGTTGAGAATGCACAAGAATCAGCAACATTAAAATTGAAGTCTTCCCTACGGGACCATGCGGCATTCACATAACTTACAGCGGGATTTGGTGTCAGGTTGTCAACATTACGCAACAGCATCGCTGGTGGAAATGTATAAGTTCCTGCACCACCGGCAGTCGGGCCTGAGATTCCGTCAAAAGTTTCGAGATAAAGTACCTGAGCGTTGGCTTGGATAGTAAATAAAATGACTATCAATGATAGTAAAGATCTTTTCATATTATATTTTTTTTGCAAATATAACTTGATTTTAAATATATAACCCGCAGTTTGATAAAGTAATAAAGTTACCCACCTGATGCTATCATGAAACGTTTCCATTGCGCGCTGAATCCCTGTACCTTGTTTTGATTCATAATATTACATTTTTAAATCTTATAGGTACAAAGCCGGTCTGAAGTGATGTAAAGCCATGCTTTTAAATGCGTCTCTTCTGCGTCAGTGTTCGTGTTCTTCTGCTTTCAGTAAACATATCATTATCTCCATAAAAAATCGACATTAAATACACTCTTTAGACTGACATAATTTGTTAGTATAATTTAAATGTAATCATTTCCTTCAAATACTAAACTTGCCCCTACACTTTTGATAGCCAAAGGCAAATATGGAATTCATGATGTTTTTCTAAGATTATTATAATAATCAATATATTAATGTTGCGGAACGTAACAGAATTCAAATATAAAGTTAATATACTTCATTGAACGCATACTCTGTAAGAACGAAGGAAAATTCCTTTAATGATAAAGCAGTTTTTTGATGTAAGTATCTAAACCTAACTTTATCCTGAAAAAATAAACGCCAGTCTCGATACCGAGTTTGTCGAGGTCAAAGATATGCCGGTGGAAACCCTTCTGCTGCAAATTATCTATTAGAAAACTATGCACAGCTCTTCCGTTAATATCGAACAATATAATGGATACATCGAGTGAATCGGATAGCACATAATTTATCGTAAGCTTACCCGAAGATGGGTTTGGAAATAGGCTGATATCATTGGGTGTACTTGTCAATAACTCCGAACCTATTTTAAAGATATCATTGCCCAAGCAACCATTACTGTCCTTTACCATGACTTTGTATATCCCCTCATGTGCAATATAGATCATACTATCACTGTCATCTAGAAGCTGATCATCTTGAAACCATTGATAGGATACATTTGCAACATTGGAACATTTCAGATAATAATCCGCATAGGTTAGTATGGGAGCAGGAAGCGGTAAAATATCGACATGCACAATATCTGAAGCCCAGCAACCATTTGTATCAATACAAGTCAGTACATAGTTTCCGCCGGTATTTACAGAAATTGTATTTGAAGTTGAAATGATATTTGAATTTACTTCCCATTGATAATTTACAAACCCTGTATCAGCAAACAATGTGTAATGTGACCCACTACAAATTGCAGTATCAGAAGTAGGAGTTATGGTAACATTTTGCAGCTCATTTACCTTTACGTGAATAGTAGCTGTAGAATCGCATCCAACTGAGTTAGTAGCTAGATGAGTGTAAGTTCCGCTCGCAAAAATAGATTGGCCATTCCATAAATATGGAATAGAATAGAAACAAATTGAAGTATCAAAAGAACTTGAAGATGGATTCCCCACTGTTATAGTTACACTATCAGAATTTGAACACCCATACAAATTAGTAATAGCTACAGTATAAGTAGTAGTGGTATTGATATTTGTAACTTGAATATTATTGCCAACATTTGTATTTAAAAAAGTATTTGGTGACCAGTTAGGAATAGCGGTACCCCCTGTAATATTTAGGTTGTAATCTTCGTATTCTCCATAATTATCATTATTACATGCAGTTGGAGGTGGCCCATAAATCGCCATGTCTCTGCAAGCAACCCTCATTCTGGTAATACCATTAACTGCATTTAAAGGAATAAGGATATTCGAATTTGTCGTATTAGTACCCCACCAAGAAAATACCATTTCATTTAAGTCATCAAAATCACCATCATGATTAAAATCAATCCATATTCTTCTGTACGTTTCTGTACCACCAGAAACCGTAAGAGAAGATGGATAAGAAAGCCCAGCAACAACAATTGGGGTTAAATTATAATAAGTATAATTACCATTTACAAGTCCGGTATTATTATTTATTCCATTAAAATTGAAATTTGAAATACACCGTATGCCACCTGGGTATTGAACAGTTGGAATACAATATTGAGTATTTGTTTCAAAGCTCAAAACAGCATTCCCCATTGAACAAAAACTATTAGGTAAAGCTTTGATATTACCAATAACAGGCGTGGGATTTACCACAATATTTATACTTGAAGTATTATTGCATCCATTTGCATCGGTGCCCGTTACGGTGTAAATTTGTGTTGATAAAGGAGTAAAAGGAATACTGTCTATCACACCTCCTGACCAGACATAGCTTAATGCCCCGGTACCGTAAAGTGTAACACTTTGCCCCGAACACAATGTATCTTGCGATGTGTTGGCAATAACGGTTACTACCGGCATTATATCAATTGTATCTGAGACCATTCCACAGCTGTTTTCACTAAGGATCAAATATTTCCCCGCCGAGTAAATGGTGGCGTTTATTGAATTGGATAGGAAGGGTGTACCCCAGGTATTTAGTATAGGATTGAATTTTTTCCAGGTTCCACCTACTCCGAGATTTGAATACAACAACATGCTATCTGAGCAAAAAGCTGGAAACTGCGAAGTGAGGGTGGGTGCAGAAAGAAGGGTATCTATAATTATATTAAAGGTATCTCTTTTTATATGACCAGTTGAATCTGTTACTGTAAGAGTATAAGTAATATTACTTACAGCCGTAAAACTAACAGTATTTGTATTCGTATTATTTAAACCGATAGCTGGCGCCCAATTATAAATCTTAGGACCCAAACCGAAATATACATTTCCATTTAACGTGGCTGTATCACCCAAACAATGGTGTATTGTTTGACTAGAAGGACCTATATATGCTAAAATGTCGCTGCCGATTCTTCCAAATTTACAGTCTTTATAGTTATGAAAATCACGCCCCACTGTATAAATAGTTTTTTCATCTTGAAGTAATTGGAAGTATGGAAAGTATTGTTCGGAGCCGTTTATGTAATCCACTATCAAATTATTTGAGTTCAGATTTATAAGCCATAAAGTTATCATGCCACTTGCAATTTCCATCATTGATATGATGCTATCCTTTCTACTTAACGATATCAAATACCGGGGTGCCAAAAGAACATCCTGCGAAGAATACCAATTTAAAGGACTACCTGATGGAGAAATTTGCCTAAGATTTATTGATGGTCCATTCAGTCCTCCAGTGCTATTATACCCTAAATAAATGTTGCCATTAGTTTCATTTATATTAATAGCATCATTGTTTTGGTCATAATACATGTTCGTCACATTTTTTATCCACAAAGGCGTGCCATCCAATTTTGTTTTAGCTAAAAAAATATCCGTCTTATATTCATTAAGCACATTCACTGCATTTATGGTATCTGCTCCATAGCCTAATGTAGTTGCAAATTCTCCTGAGCAAACTATGGTAGAATCAAAAGCTGAATATTCGGGATTACCTCCAGGCAGATAAAAAGACGTTAGCAGAACTCCTGAGGGATTATACTTTTTTAAGTCGGAATTTTGCATTATATAAATATTATCCTCATAATCGAGAAACATATGGAATGCATACTCGTTACCCGCTGTACCATAATTATTTGCATCTACAAAGTTTCCATTCAGGTCATATTTTGCAATGTAAATGTCACTTGCACCATTTGAAATAATAGTATCAGAACCAATTATTATATTTGGCGATGTGTAATCTCCTATAATTACTAATTCGTTATTAGAGTTCACTTTTATTGCATTCCCAAATTCATTCTGAGACCCGTATATGCTTTTTGCCCATACTATATTACCATAAGTATCCCATTTAATAATCATTACATCACTGCCGCCATGGTTAGTAATTGTATCTGTACCCAATATAAATGAGCTATCTGAAAATGTACCCAAAGTATATACATAATCATCATAAAAAACGAGATCTTTAATTTGTCCGTTAAATGAATATCCCCAAGACCATGTTGGCCAAACATATGAATATCCGTACATTGAAAACGAAACTAAAAAAAATAAAATGGCAAATAACCTTTTCATGACGAGAAATAACTTAAAACGAATTTACAACTAATTATCATAGCATTCTACATTTTAATATCCTACATAATAATAACAATATGAAATTAATAATTAGTAGCCCGTTATTCGAAGCTATTTTTTTTGCTTTCAACATTCTTAATGTGTTGACCCAAAAAAATTGACATTAAATACACTCTTTAGTTTAGCATAATTTCTTGCACTACTTTAAATGTAATTAATTCCTTCAAATTCAATACTTGCCATTGCACTTTTGAAAGCAATTGGCAAATTCGTAACTCATGTTGCAAATTTTATATTGATATAATAATCAATACAACAAGGTTGCTGTACGAAACAGAATTCACATATTAAGCTAATATATCTCGTAGAACACACAAACTAAAGATAACTAGAGGACTTCTATGCATATATGCATTACAGTTTTCAAACCCACCAAAAGAAATTCGACATTGTAAATGTCTAATAGTGTTAGCTATAAAGGAACAAACCGAACAGTTAGCAGAATGAGTATTCGTTGGAACTATTTACAAACTTTCGCATGCCGTATTATTTAATAAATAAGTCTGTAAGAAAAAACAGCATAAACGTTGATTTTAAATTAGTACATTTGTTTAAGCCTCTTTACTGAATGTACCATGTCATGAAATACTTCTTTACAATTTTAACCATAGCTTTTAGTTTGGCCACCAACGCACAGGCTTTTCAGTGGGCTAAGAATATAATTGCTAATACAGTCGATCCCCTTTATGGCGTCACTGTCACTTCGATTACCATAGACCAATCGGGTAATCTAATTACCGTAGGTAGTTTTAGTGGTACCTATGATTTTGACCCAGGTCCAGGTATTTTCAACTTATCGGCATCAATGAATACCTGCATTTTTATTTCGAAATTAGATAACGGGGGTAATTTCATTTGGGCGAAAATTTTATGTTCAGGACCGGGGATGAATTTTAATCAAGGAAATTCGGTTACAACTGACCCGTCTGGAAATATTTATGTAACTGGCCAATTTCAAGACAATATGTATTTTGGAGGTGCAATAGGAATCATAGCCGGTGGGCCTACGAGCTCTTGTTTAATTTTTAAAATGGATAGCAATGGAAATTATATTTGGGCAAAAAGTATCGGGCTATTAAGTTCTGGGGCTTCCATTTGCCTAGATCAGTATAATAATGTTTACACAACTGGTTATTTTGTAGATGTGGTTGACTTTGACCCTGGCATTGGTATTTACAATCTAAGTTCTTACGGAGCAAAAGATGCTTTTATACAAAAATTAGATGCTAATGGTCAATTTATTTGGGCTAAAAATATAGGGAGTGTTGGGGATGATTATGGCAATTCAATCAAAATTGATTCTTCAGGCAATGTATACACAACAGGTAATTTTAAAAATACTGTTGATTTCGATCCAGGTCCATTATCTTTTTTATTAAACTCATTGGGAGGAACAGATGCATACGTACTAAAACTTGACAGTTTGGGAAATTTTATTTGGGCTACCAGCATTGGCGATACAAGTGATGAAAATGCAACCTCATTATATATCGACATTCAACATAATATTTACACCACAGGATCTTTCACAGGCACCGTAGATTTTGATCCAGGTGTAGGCATTTCTCATTTAATTTCGGCTGGTACACAAGATGTTTTTATTCAAAAATTAGATTCTGGCGGACATTTCTTATGGGCTAAAAGATATGGATCAACGGATCTTGATGTTGGAAATTCAATCACCATTGATACGGCGAGTAATGTGTATGTAATAGGCACATTTACTGGTACAGTGGATTTTGATCCTAGTAATGGAGTTTATAATTTAGTATCAACAGGTCCCGCAAATGATATTTTTATATCAAGTTTAGATTCAAATGGGCAATTTAAATGGGCAAAAAGAATAGGCAATATATATGAGCAATATAAAAATCTATCGATTGCTTCAGAGCATAATGGAAATTTATTTTCAACTGGACAACTTTATTTTACCATCGATTTTGATCCTGGAATTGGTATTTTTAATTTAATACCGACCTATGAGATTGGCGTTTTTATTCAAAAATACCATTATTGTGGAGTCAACTATGTAGAAAGTGACTCTGCTTGCAATAGCATTACCATCAATGGCATTACTTATAACGCCAGTGGTATATACTTGCAAGAGTATGCTGATATTAATGGATGTGATAGTAATATACAATATCATATTACGATCAATTCCAATTCAGATACAATCACTCAAATAGCTTGTAATTCATATACTCTCAATGGGCAAACCTATACTGCAAGTGGTCAATATTCTCAGAATTTTGTAAATATATGGGGATGTGACAGTTTAGTGATATTAAATCTAACAATAGATACCCTATATTCAATTATCAACCAAAACGCTTGTAATTCATACACACTCAATGGGCAAACTTATACTACAAGCGGTCAATATACCCAAAATTTTGTCAATGCTTTGGGGTGCGATAGCGTGGTACTTTTGAATCTAACCATTGATACTTTAGTCAATGTCATAAATCAAACTACTTGCAATAATGTTTTTATCCTTAATGGGCAAACCTATAATGCCAATGGAACTTATATGCAATATTTTACAAATTTAGCCGGTTGTGATAGTGTGATTATTTTAAACTTAAATTTCATCCTAACTCCACCCCCAAATGATACAATTTACACGGTTATTTGTTATCCTAACGCCTATCTTTTTAATGGCACATATTATTTTAATAGCGGTATTTATTCAAATATATATCCACTAGCAAATGGTTGTGATAGCACGATTACATTATTTTTAACCGTCAATTATCCATCATCTTCAACTATCATTGACACCGCATGTCATACCTATTTATTTAATGGGGGAACTTATACTACAAGCGGAACATATATCAACACCATACCCAATGCAGTTAACTGCGATAGTGTGATTACTTTGCAATTGACGATTAATCCAAATACAAATGTAACACAAATAGGTCCTTCATTAACTTCAAACGCCATCGGGGCTAGCTATCAATGGCTAAGCTGTAATCCTTTTCAAGAAATAATAGGCGAAACTAACCAAGCCTTTAATGCCATTTCGAATGGAGATTTTGCAGTGGCTGTAACAGAAAATGGCTGTACAGATACTTCGGAATGTTATTCAGTTTTTGGATTGACGAATGATGAACAAAAACAACTTTTAAATATTAAATTATACCCAAATCCAATTACACAAAAACTATATTTAACCACTGAAAATGCATTTCAACATGCATCCATCAGAATCAGAAATATTGATGGACAATTGCTACATGAATTTACTAATATTTCAACCAGTATTTTTGTTGTAGATATGACCCACTATAGCACAGGTTCATATTTAATAGAAATCATTTGCAATGGCTACACCTATACAAGATTAGTTACCAAAATATAATTTTTACCACCTCTGTCGCAGGAATGAAGTGTTACCATTGCGAGCTATTGTCCTACCTCTAGTTTTGATTCCTGATATTTCATTTTTTAATCTTGTTAGGCACAGTGCCGGTCCGCCTTGATGGAAAGACAATGAACTTTCCTACACTTCATTCATACACCAGTATTCGTGAACATTCATTCACCAGATGAAAATTCTGCAAAGACAAATCCAAATAAATTAAACTGGATTCCAATGTGTTTAAGTATTATACCTATATTTTTAAAGGTTCCATATTAAATCAATGTTGAATCGTTTTTTTAAAATTATAAAACTATCATTTATACTTTCTATTGATATATATCCGTTATAAAGTCAAAACGAATCATCATGGCTGAAATTATTTTAAAAAACAACCGAAAAGGAAACCCTCGCATCGATTTAACCCCCATGGTTGACTTGGGTTTTTTACTGATCACATTTTTTATTTTTACCACCACACTGAATGAACCCAGAACAATGGATATTCAAATGCCTATTGATGGTAAACCAACCCCCATCGCTCATCATACCGCAATGACCATTTTTCTTGGCAATCATCATCAACTGTATTACTACACTGGTGAAGATGCAATGAATAACCAATATGAGCAACTAAAATTAGTGACTGCAACAAGCATTCGTACAGCGTTAGTGCAACATGCACAAGAAGTAAAAGAAGCCTTTGCATCCGGCACTAAAGGTAGCACTAAGCACGATATCCCCTTTGTGATTATAAAAGCTTCCGCCAGCAGTCAATACACCGATTTGATCAGCTTACTGGATGAACTCGCCATTAGCAATATTAGCAATTATGCCTTACTCGATATTACCCCAGAAGAAGAAAATGTCATTCTCCAAAAAAGCTTTCTAAAATCATAGCAATTAGCATGCTTTACCCATCATGATTGATTAGCTTTATACCCAAAAATGATAAGCTCTGTAATTTCCATCATTCAGATACTATTGTACAATTGAAGTCATTGCATATTGGAAAAATACTGATAAGTAATAAACAAAAAAATAGTTACTTCGGTCAATCAATATGGGTGATGGTTATAAAAGAGCGATTGAGCATTCAAGATAAAAAAAGCATGATGCAATGGTTTAATATTTTTTTTAATGCAGGTTCTCATAAGCTATTCAGGCAAAAGTCCTTGTTGTTTTTAATGATCCTTTCATTTAGCAATGCTTGCCAAAGTAAATTTGATAATAATAATACCCCCTGTTTTTATCATTGGAAAACAAGCTATCATCTCACTGATTTTGAAAAAAAATATATGCATGAACATCAGGTAAAAAAAATCTATCTTCATTGCTTTGACATTGCTATGCACGATTCATTACCCAAACCCCAAGGTGTGTTGTTATGGGATGATTCAGTAGAAAAAAAAATTGAATATATACCCACTGTATTTATCGACAATGAGGTGTTTAAACATCTCGACAGCCTTGCTATACAACAAATGGCAAAGAATACCCTTTCACTCTGCAATCAAATACTCAATGCCCAACAACTAAACATATCTGAATTACAAATAGATTGCGATTGGACCAAAAGCACCCGAACGAATTACTTTTATTTTTTAAATCAACTAAAAAAACAACCCATAACCCTTAGTGCAACCCTGCGATTGTATCAATATAAATACCAAACTGAATCGGGCATACCGCCTGTTGACTATGTAAGCTTGATGTGTTATAATATGGGTACCCTTAAAAACGTCTCTGCCGATAATTCTATTTTAAATACCAAAGATTTATCTGCCTACCTCAATGTAAAAACACCTTACCCAATAGCACTCAATGTTGCTTTGCCTATTTTTAATTGGACACTGTTGTATCATGCAAAGCAGTTTAAAGGCATTTTGTATCAACAACCCAATGTTAGGAATGAAAATTGGCACAGACAATCAAGTATTCTATACATTTGCAACAAAGAATATTACGATACCCTATGCGATAGAATATTTTATCCCAACGAATCTGTACGCATAGAAACCATTACAAAAAAACAATTGCATGAAGCTCAACAAACCATTCAACAAAATATTACAAACACAAAAAATGAAATCATCTATTTCGATTTGGACAGCAATAAAATATCTCAGTGTTTGTATTAGTATACTTTGTACCCTACCTTTTAGAACGGCAGCATGTGGTCCCGATTTTACAGGCTGGCAATTTAGTTGGCTGCTGGAACATTATACCTTCAATCATCCATATTTCTCTTATCAATTTGACCCAAGCAGTCAATTTTATAATAAGAGCTGGCGCGAATACAATGAAAATGCTCCCGATTACCATGACCAAACAGCTTTCAATATCAACGCTTGGAGAACCTATTTACAACTTACACCCTCTACCCCTGATAGCAATATCAAATTATTTATTTACCAAAATACCAAAGAAAATTTACATACAAAAAATACGATTCAGGCCAGTATTGATGGTAAAAAAAATGCAGCGAACCTTTGGCAGTATTTAACTTTATTGCATGATTATAAAAATATCATGATACCAGCACAAAACGATTGGGATTATGGCAGTTATACCAAAGGGGTTGGCATCGACACCATTATGCCTTTTGTCAAAAGCTGTGAACAAGAAATTGCAAAAACCAATGATCTATTTATTCAATGGCGATTATTATATTTAGCACTCAGAGCCAGCCATTTTAATAAACATTATGCATTGGCTGTTTCCTTATTTGAAAAACATTATCCATTATTTACAAAAGACAATTCTATAGCACAATATTGGTGTGAAGGTATGTATGCAGGGGCTCTTTTAAGACTTAAACAATACGGCAAATCGATTTATTATAGTGCCCGTGCTTTTGCCAATTGCCAAGACCAAAAAAGCCAGGCTATGAATACCTATTTATTTTCAAACCGCGACTGGCAATCCGCATTAGCCTTTTGCACCAATGCCAACGACAGTATTTATGTTGCCATGTTGGAAGGAGCTAACCATACAATGCCCAATATGGCGTTTATACAACTTGTATATCAAACAAATCCGCAATCAGAAGTCTTAAAATTTTTATGGCTAAGAGAGGCAAGTAAAATAGAAGAATTTTTACTTTCAAAAACATCAGAAGATTCTAAATATTTCTATTATATGAATGGTGATACCCCTATCAATATGGATAGTATGTATACCGTGTCAAACACCTTAGCAAAATTTATTCAACTTTCTGGTCAAATAATCAATAACCCTTTAAACCTACCTGCAAAAACGACTGTAGCCAACACAACAGCTTATTATTATTACAAAACAAACAAACCGGAACAAGCAAATAGTCTATTAGCAAGCATTGCTTCAAGCCAAAAAGACAGCATCGAATTAAATCAATATAATTTATTAAAAACATTATTGACATTAAAAAAAGACAAAAAATTTGAAACCCAATCCTTTATTTCTTTAATTCAATATTTCAAATCAATCCCTTATGGCAGCACCAATAATCATATAGGTTATTACCTTTTATACAATGAAATTGCACCTCATTATTTAGCCATGCATGATACAGTAGCAGCTTTCTGGACCTATGCCTATGCTCATTGTTACGATGCAGATTCATTTCATATTTATGCGTCTGATTATTCCCCCGAAAGTTTCAACTACGCAAATTTTGCAACCTATTTACTCAACCAACATTTTAGTATTGCACAAATTGAAACACTTAAAAATAATTTCTTAACAAAAAAAGGTAAATCTGATTTTGAAACATACCTCATACAACATACCCAATTGGATGAAGGCATCAAACTATTTGATTTAGTGATCGCAAGAAAATATATGTTGAATGAACAATGGGAAGACGCCATCAAACTGTACGAGCAATGTCCCCTTTCATTTACAAGTCAACTAGGCCCTAATCCTGCTAATTTTTATATCAACGACTATATCGAAACCGATAGCAGTCAATTGCATAAAAATACTTTCACCGTAAAACAAATCTTGCAGTTAGCACAGAAATTAAAAGCACTTGCCGATCAGCAAACCCCTGCATCTGCTAAAGACAAATTGCTTTATGCCACCCTATTATATAATATGAGTTATTATGGCAAAAACCATTATATACTAGACAATCACTGGTATCAATATGGCTCTAATACTGCCTATTTTCAACATGATTCAATCAATACCCACCTTTATATTAACGACCAGGATGTATATGAAATGCCTCTTCATCAACCCTTTCAAAACTATTTTCATCTTTACCATGCTGAAAAATATTTACAGCTTGCACAGGCTGATTTAAGCAATCCAGAAGACAAAACACAATGCGCTTTTCTGCTGGCAAAATGCTGGCAAAAACGTTGCCCAAGCATCAAAAAATACAATGAAGAATACCAATACTTTGAAGATCTATCTGATTATGTAGGCAACGCTGTCAAAAATCCATATTTTGCTCAACTTGCTTCTCAGGTTCAAAAAACGAAGTTGCAAGAACAAATTTTCAATACTTGTAGTTATTACCGTATGTATTTGAAAAAGAAATAAACACTATAAACGCACGAAATTAAAATTTTTCTCTAAACTGTCATCCAACATACTATTGCGCTTAAATGCATTGGATATATTGTTGAGACTACTGATTGGCATAACTTGCAGATCGGTGCTTGTAGCTTGTATTGATGCGACCATAGGCTCATTCACAGGAGTTATTCTCTCTTTGCTTGCATCATTTGTTTTTTTCAATTTATGATTAGCAGAAGGTAACCCGGAATGATTCGCATTCTTCACCACATATATCGTATCGTATTTTATAACGGGTATTTCTTTTTCTTGAATGCGATAAAGGGTATCATGCTTCATGGTTGCAATCAGTGGCGATTGATGTTGATGATTATTGAGTGGGTCAAAAACAAACCAGCATGTGGCTAGCAATAGCAATATACAAGCCGCTTTCCATAAGGTATTGGCAGAGATAATCATTCGATGTTTTGAAGAATATTGTTGCTCAAAAAGTTGCATCATAGCTTCTTTCTTTTGCTTACGAGCTTGCAATTGCAGGGATGTATCCTTACACATTTTATGTGCATCTACCATTTCATCATAAGCAGCAGGTGTAAAAAATCGTAGTACTTGTTTTTGTTGATCACTGTTCAACGCATAAAAATGAGTGTCATTCATCCACTCAAATATTTCGACAGGTATTTCTTCTATATTATAATTCATATTGATAATAATTTAAAATGGGTGCATATTTTTTAAGCATATAATATAAGCCTGATTTTACAGAGCCTTCTGGTATATTCATTTGCTGTGCAATTTCTTTGATTGCTAATTGGTTTTCAAAGCGTAATTTAAAAATGGTTTTTTCTTTATCGGAAAGTGAATCAAATTTTTCCTGCAACAATTGTTGCAAATACCTCATATCTGTTTGATGATGTGAGTTAATCATTGCGCTTTCTTCTACATCATCTGCAAATACAATGGTTTGTTGTTGATGTTTTTGGCTACGAAGAATATTTTTACATAAATTGGCGGTTACATGATAGATCCATGTAGAAAATGTTCTGTTGATATCAAATTGTTCGGGCTGTTTGATAATTTTGATAAATACTTCTTGTACTACATCCTCAGCATTTTCTGTATGTTGTAAAAACCGGTACGCATACCAAACCATTTTGTCGAAGTATCGTTCATACAACAACGCAAAGGCTATTTTATTTCCTTTGCGTATGTGTATCATCAACGACTCGTCGCTGGTATCCTGACCAATATGATTCGAATTGAAAAACAAAATCCAGGCTAATTTAAATATTTTAAAACAGTTTCTTCATCTTCGGTTCCTTTACTCACCAATATTAACTTTTCTTTGATCCAGGCGCCTTTTTGCAAATCTCCCGCATCTGTATAATGTTGATATAATTTTATCATTGGTACAATATAATTTCTATTGATTTGCTTGACCCAGCTGGAAGAAATTTCCTCATAAAATGGCCGATCTAAATAATCGAGGGCAAATAATTGTTCTATGTTTTTTTTCAATACTGCAATATTATCAAACGACTCTTTTTTATAAGCATAGGTCAAGCCCACTAAATATAAATCCTGCTGAATCGACTCCACTAAAGATTGGTTACTCATACATGTTAATGCAATATATATTGGATATTGTTGCTTGTTTGCAAGTAAATGTGGAAATAATTTATGCTTAAAAAAATCGGCCCATGCTTCATCACTCACATCCACATCTTTCAAACCAAGCTCCGCAAATATTTTATTACGATAATCCTTGATTTGCAACAAGTATAAATTTATTACTTTGACATCTTTTCTGATACCCTTCGCTTGAAGTGCCCATGCTGGGTATGTATCATTGTCACCACATGTGAGTAATAAGGCATTTTTTTCAAGCCCAATCAATACATTATAATTATAATACATCATACCAGCAGACATTTGTCCTGTTTGTATTTTTTTTAATGAATACATATCCCGTTGCAATGGCATACGTTGCAATTCGCCTATGTTTATCATATAATCAATATGTTCAATTCGATTTGAATCTATAGCTATGGCTTTTTCAAGATAGGAATAATACGCCATATTGTTGCCTCCCAACTGCCATTTGCAAAAGTTATAAGTATAGGTATTGGGAATTTTTTCGCCCATATTTTTGACCAAATCAATGAGACGGGTATCTTTTTCTCGCAACGAAGGTTGCTGATGCTCATCGTGAAAAATGACAATCCGATTCGCAGAGTAATAATTGTACCAAGCATTTTCATCGGTGGGATTTAAAGCAATAACTCGTTCCCAGGCCTTTATCTGTGTTTGATACCAGCTCATCGGATAACTTTCTTTAGCATAAGCGGGTATTTTTACGGCTTCCTGCGCAAAGGAGGAATAAAAAGTGATGGAACACATCAGGAAAAGCATTATTTTTTTCATTTGATATTTATTTATAGTTACTACTTATACACATCAATCGAAAAAAGGTTCAAATGAAAGATGATTTTTTTTCTACATTTACATTTATGCAAATCGGGTTTGAAGCAAAAAGAATTTTTCAAAACACAACGGGTCTTGGCAATTACGCACGCAATCTGGTAGATGGCCTTTGTACCTATGCGCCCAATCATCAATATCACCTATTTGCACCCAAACAAACCAGTCTATTTCCTATTGAAAAATATTCGCAAGTATCCTTACATGTCCCCAAAGGTTTTATATATCAACATAACAAAGCGTATTGGCGAAGTCGTGGTGTAAGCAATGAAATAAAAAAAATGTCGCTTGATGTATATCACGGATTAAGTTTTGAATTGCCCAGAGGACTTGAAAAAATAGCTATAGCAAAAATGGTTAGTGTACATGATTTGATTTTTGAACGATTTCCTGAACAATATAACCCGATAGATGTCTGGATCAGCAGAAACAAAACAAAACATGCCTGTAATATCGCAGATTGCATAGCCACCATGTCGATACAAACAAAGCAGGACCTGGTAGACATATATCATATTTCACCCGATAAAATTACCATCACCTACCCTTGTTGCGATGCGTCATTTTTACAAAAACAGCCTGCAGATATTTTACAACAGATTAAAATAAAATACCATTTGCCTGATCAATTTTTTCTTTCTGTAGGTTCCATCATCGAAAGAAAAGGATTGATGAAAATATGTGAAGCCATGCATATTTTACAAGCACCAATACCCTTAGTAGTTATAGGAAAAGGAAATAATGCCTATGCCAAAAAAGTACGTGCTTACATTCATGAAAAAAAGATGACAGATAAAATCATCTTTCTGAATGAGCATCCTGCAGCAAGCTCACATGATTTTACATCAAGTAAAGATTTTCCTGCGATATACCAATTGGCTTTTGCGCTGATTTACCCCTCTCTTTTTGAAGGGTTTGGCATTCCGGTATTAGAGGGTATCAGTAGTGGCATTCCGGTAATTAGCAGTCGCACAAGCAGTATGCCCGAAGCAGGTGGCAAAGGGGCCCTTTATATAAATCCTTCCGACGAACACGAAATTGCGCATGCGATGTCACAATTATTAAACGACAGTGCATTAAACTTGCAGCTCATAAGGCATGGACAGCAACATGCACAAGAATTTACCAAAGAAAAAATGGCCCGTCAGATGATTGACTTTTATACATCATTCGTTTAAAAAAAGTAGTTTTGTATAATGACAGCATTCACCATCATGATTCTTACAAAAAATGAAGAACACAATATTGTAAGAACACTCAAACCACTTGGCGATTTGACCGATGATCTATTGGTGGTAGATAGTGGCAGTGCTGACCACACCATTTCACTTGCTCAACAAGCAGGTGCCAGAGTGATACAAACTACATGGCAGGGTTATGCAAACACAAAAAACTGGGCACATACACAAGCATCTCATGATTGGATTTGCAGCCTCGATGCAGATGAAGAAATAGATGAAGTATTAAAAAAAGCACTGAAAGATTTATTTTCTGCTGACCTATCGATGCACGTGGCTTATATGATAAAACGAAAATTGGTGTATTGTGGCAAAATACTTCATCATGGCTCCGTAAGCAACGAATATCGTTTGAGAATCTATCATAAAAAGATAGGCCACTGGAATCGGCAAGCTGTGCATGAAGATGTTGAATTTACGGAACCTGTACAAATAAAAAAACTTTCAGGTTTTCTCTTACATCACTCGTATCAATCAACAAAAGAACATGAAGATACCATTGATAAATATGCAAAACTATTCGCGGAGCAAAAAATGAAAGAAAACAAAACAGTCCCTTTCTTCAAAGCTTATCTGAGTCCCTTGTTTGGCTTTATTAAAAATTATATTTTTCGAACTGGATTTTTAGATGGCTATGCAGGATGGCAGTTTGCCCTCATTGAAATGAAATACACTTTTAGAAAATACCAATACATGCGTATTCATCACAAATGATTTTTAGGAAAATCATAAAACATTAATCGCTTATTGACTAAGTGAAAATCTTCCCAGCCTTTATCCATCTCTATCGCAAAAGCGGCCATCCCACAAGTGGGTATATTGTCGGTAATGTGCCCTTGTAATGAATTGACAAAATACGTTATACCCGGATTATGGCAAACAATCATTACATGATTATGTGTTGCATCTATGGTTTCAATATGCTGTTCTATGATGCTGGGTGGGGCATGATAAAGTTCCTCACTCCATTGAATTTGATTGGTGTCCAGGCCCAATTCTTTTGCAATAAGCATAGCAGTTTGGGCGGCTCTTTTAGCTGTACTGGCTATGATGAGGTCAATTTTTACATTTCTTGCAAGCAACAATTGCCCCATCTTTTTAGCATCTCTTAAACCTCTTTCATTGAGCGTTCTTTCTATATCAGGCAAATACAGATTGCTCCAATCTGATTTTGCATGCCTTACCATAATGATTGATTTCATTGGATTATTTTTTCAAAAATAAGCAAAAACAAATAGGCACGAAATGGAACTTTTTATCCTTAAATAAAACCATTGATAACAATCTAAAAAACAACATGAAAATTGAATGTACTTTAGCATTTCAAATGATATATCCATTATGCTACGATTAGAACACTTAAAAAAATATTATGCTACGCAAAAAGCAGTAGATGATATCAGTTTGCATATCAAAAAAGGTACGATTTACGGTTTATTAGGCCCCAATGGTGCTGGCAAATCAAGTTTGTTACGTATGGTCACTGGCATTACACTACCCGACGAAGGAAAAATAATATTTGATGGGCAACCCTTTAATGCCAACATTCATAGCATAAATATCGGTTATATGCCTGAAGAAAGAGGTCTGTATAAAAAAATGAAAATAGGTGAACAGATATTATACTTAGCCCAGTTAAAAGGTTTGAGCAAAATTGAAGCGATGCAAAAAATCAACTATTGGTTTAAAAAAATGGATATGCATAGCTGGTGGAATAAAAAAGTAGAAGACCTTAGCAAGGGTATGTCTCAAAAATTGCAATTTGTAACCACTGTCATTCACAATCCTAAATTATTGATACTTGATGAACCTTTTAGTGGATTAGACCCTGTCAATAGTGAAATTATTAAACAGGAAATTTATGCCCTTGCACACACAGGAACAACTATTTTATTTTCAACCCATAGAATGGAACAAGTAGAAGAGATTTGTCAGGAAATTGCCCTCATCAATCAAGGGAAGGTGATATTGCAAGGAAATGTGGCTGATGTAAAAAACCAATTTAAACGAAATCAATATAAACTGGTTATTGATCAGGCCTTACAAGGGTTTGAGCAACAAGTAGTATCAAACAACGATTTTGAATATGTATTGCAATTTTCAACACCCAATGAATCAAAAGCTTTACTCAATCATTGCTTACAGCATAACTACCATATTCAAACCTTCCAGGAAATATTGCCTTCGCTCAATGAAATTTTTATACAACAAGTAGAAGGTACAACCGCTTCAAGACAATTTACAAACTAATAAAAAATACCATTTACCATTATGAATAAAATTTGGCTCATTATCCGTAGAGAGTATATCACACGAGTAAGAAAAAAATCGTTTATAGTAACCACCTTATTGATTCCTATTATGATGTTTGGTTTGATTACCTTGTTTGTATACATGGCAATTAAAAGTGAAGAGAAGCAAAAAATCATCGTTTATGACGAATCAGGCATTTTTGAAAACCAACTAGATACTACTCAAGAATCATATACGGTATTGTACGAAAAAATCAAACCAGGTGAAACCAATAGTGCATTTATTGAGAGAAATGATGCAGATATATATTTGCATATTTTCCCTTTTGTGAATAATGCCCCCGACAGTGTACATATTTATAAAGAGGGCGGTGTAAGCCTTAGTGCCAAAGGTTTTATTACTGATCAACTTGACAATATTTATCAAATAAAACAATTGCAAGATGCAGGGATTAATAAAACCCAAATTGACAGTATTCAAAACAGTTCTATCAACGTAAAAAGTTTTGATTTAAAAGATAATAAAGAAACCAATTCTGAAATTGCTTCGAGTATAGGCTATTTCATGGGGTTTTTAATTTATATGGTCATCTTTATATATGGAGCAGGTGTGATGAGGGGTGTAATGGAAGAAAAGACGAATCGGATTGCCGAAGTAATCATCAGCAGTGTAAAACCCTTTCAATTGATGATGGGTAAAATCATTGGTATTGCCCTAGTGGGATTAACCCAATTTATGATGTGGATTGGACTGATGCTCATTTTGCAGCTATTATTACCATTCTTAATTCCTGGCTTAGGAGATGTATTGCATGGAGGTGCAAGTATGACACCTGAAATGCAACAACAAATGAATGCGATGGGAACGGGTGAAAATATGGGTATGATACAGTCGCTTATGAATCAAAATTGGGGATTGATACTGGGTTGTTTCTTGTTTTACTTTTTAGGTGGCTATTTCTTATACGCATCGATGTTTGCTGCGGTGGGTAGCCTGGTCAATGAAGACCCGCAAGAAGCCCAGCAACTCACAATTCCTATCACCATGCCTATCATTTTAGGATTTATCATTATGGCTACCTCAGTCAAAGACCCCAATAGCTCCCTATCTGTATTCGGCAGTTTGTTTCCACTCACATCACCCATTGTAATGCTGGCACGTATACCATATGGTGTACCTCTATGGCAATTATTGTTGTCAATGACTTTGCTCATTGCAGGGTTCTTATTTATGACCTGGCTGAGTGCTAAAATATACAGAACAGGCATTTTACTTTATGGCAAAAAAATCACTTGGAAGGAAGTGTATAAATGGATTCGGTATAGTTAGGGGCTTGTGCTGAAAATCTCAACGTGTCATCAGCATATTCCAAATACAATTATGGAGTAGTCAGAAAAATGTTGTTAACATGCATACCCCCATTGAATTTCAGCTAATAATAAGCAGATAATAAAATTGAAATTTATATTAAAGCATTTATCACAGTAAAGGAAAATCAAATTGGATAAACGTTTAAAAAAATTATTCATTACACGCTAATGAAAAATTCTCCTTAAGTCTTGGAAAGTTCTTCAACAATTATTCTGAAAAATATTTTTCTACAAGCAAACAAACTGAATAAAATAAAGCAGATGCCAAAAGTGATGATTGCTGCTTTTTTTGAAGATGGTTTGGTAAAGAAATAAGGTTCTCCTGGATAGTCTAAAATTTGAAATATAGGGCTTTCAGACAATAACTTAAACTTGGCATTTTGATAAGCAGTTACAGTAACAGCATACAATTGTTCAATCTCAACCCGAGTACGCAATAACTTTGCCTGAGGGATATTTACTTCGTATTTTACAGCTAATTGATTTGCGTCTTGAAAGCCTGCAATTGCTCTTTCTACGGCGTATAATTCATCCTTTAGCGAGTCGCGCATGATTCTGATTTTAACGAGGTCAGAACGAGGTTTTTCTGTTACCAATGAAATATAGTAATTTGACAATGCTTCTAAAATCGTTTCATTGACTTCTTTACTCAATTCTTTATCATGAAATGTGCTTGTGATTCGAGTGAAACCTGTTTTTAAATCGATGTTGATAAGGGTAGAGGCAATAAACAAAGATGCTGCTTTGTATATAACTGCATTACTATCTTTGGTATTGATTTTAATTTTTTTACCCCATAAAGGCAAGTTATTATTATAATCATCAAATATCCATTGGGCTAAATTTTTATATTTTTTATTATTGGTTTTTGATGCAACAATTTTTCTTGAAATGGTTCTACTGTTTACAAGTTCATTGACATTATAAATCTTATCATAATCGGTTTTATCAGATATTCCAAATTGCGATTTGATCGCATCCATCGGACTGCTACTATTTGTTTTATTAATCGATAATGGAAATATTTTTGAATAAGTACCATAGGTAGCCTTCTGTGTTCTGGCTAGCAGAAAAACTATTGTAGACAAAACCAATGAACTTATGAATATAAGCACCAAATTCGATTTTATTTTCCGACCAAACTCTTGAATGATTTGTAAAGTATTTGACACAATAGTTAAAGATTAATTATTTAGAAAGTGATTTAGACAACACTAATAATGTTGCCAAAGTAGTAATTGCAGAGAGTGAATAGGTAAAGAGCTCTGAAAACTTTGTTTTATTTTCTTTTGTTGGTTTACGTGGAACGGTAACAATAGAGCCTGGTTTTACTTTTGGATAGAAGTGGAAAAATAAAAAGTTTTTCGTGTTTTTTATTCTACCACTCAGGTATTTCACATTAACCCTGCTTCTCCATGGTCTTTCGCCATAACCTCCAGCCGAATTTACATAATAACCAATATCTGTATTGTCTTTATCATATTTAATATTTACTGGTTGTTGCACTTCTCCTCTTACCGATACAATATCATTCATCGGGGGCACTATGATGATGTCATTATCTCTTAGAATGATATCTTGTTTGCTATTTTTTCTTTCTATGGCTGCAGGCAAATCAATTACGACAGGGCCTACATTACTTCTGTTTAATTTTGCCCCCTCAGCAAAAGCAGTTTTGTTGATGCCTCCGCATCGTTTAATTAATGATGATAATTTTTCATTTTCATCTACCAAAACATACTCACCCGGATAAGCTACTTCTCCTAAAATGGTTACTTTTTCCTGGGTTAAAAATTCAGATTTTCGTCTGACATATACTCGATCGAGTGGCTTCAACAATATATTATCTGAAGCCTCATCAATTTCTAAATTTGAATTGATAGATACAATTTTAATATTTGAGCCGTTGGTTTCAATAGTGAAATTATTCACTGAATCTACGATATTTGAAATTTCAATTCTACCATTTTCAGCATCCAATCGCAAGCCACCACTTAGCAACAAGGCATCTTTCAATTTCAAATTTTTATAATAAGTTACCTTTCCAGGCTTTCTTACATACCCTAATACCTCTATCTGATACTGTTGTTCAAAATCTTTTTGAGATAAAATCTTAACTCGATCACCACTTTGCAAATGAATATCCCCATCTTTTTTCAAATCGGAAATATCAATTTTAATGGCATTTGATTCAAGGGTGTTTGAACCTCTAAAAACATAAGCACGAGGCAGGTAAGCATTTGATGAAACACCACCTGCTCTTACTAAAAGGTCTGATAGTCTATCGCCATCTTTGAATTCATAATCATCAGGATAATTTACCCCGCCTTCTATTTTAACTGTATTCATCAATCCTTCATTGATTGGTTTTATTGTAACCACATCACCATCTTTTAACACTAAGTCGGCATCTCCCTGGGCATCAATAAATCTCTTTCCATCTAAGTTGATTAATTTTTCTTGCTCATTTCCTACGGTTTTTATGTGTATCATCGAATTTCGCGCATTAAAACGGGGACCTCCAGATAGTTGTATCAAATCGTATAATGTTTCTTCTTCTTTTAATTGATAATACATAGGTCGTTTAAACTCACCAGCAGCACTCACTTTCTTTTCAAAAATGCCCACTCTGATAAAGTCATTGTCTTCGAGATAATACTCTGTATTCTGTGAATTTTTCTCAAGGTATTTATACAAATCAATCTCATCGACAGTTCTGCCGTCACGTTGTATTTCAATTTTTCTTAAAGTACCAATTTCTGTAATTCCTCCTGCTTTAAATAAAGCATTGAGTGCTGTATTAAATGCTGAAATGGTGTAGGTACCTGGCTTTCTGACCTCACCTACAATTGTGACACGTATGGTACGCGATTTACCTAACTGTACATCCACCGAAGTGTTGTTTGGAACAATTTTTTTAAACTTGGTAGCTATCAATTTTGAGGCCGCGTCTAAGGTCATTCCTTGTACATATATTTTACCTACCAATTGCGGAAAAATAGAACCATCTTTTGCGATTGTATAACTTTTTTGCAATTCACCAGCATTCCAAAGTGCCACAATTAATTCATCACCAGGCCCGAGTCTATAATCTAAAGGAGGTGCTGAAGGAGCTTTGTCTGAGAGGTCAAATGAGTTGTTATTAAAAAAATCTGCTCCATATACTTTTTTTGTAGCATCATCGGTATTACCTGGTTGAAAAATTTTAGTATCTGTATTTTGTTTGGTTGACTCCAGGTATTTTAGATATTCAGGATCATTTTTGTATAACTCTTTGAGCATGATATCCTGATTATCAACATTGTTTAAATCCTGAAAATTAAGTTTATTTTTCTCTAAAGTATTTACATCATTTGCATTCTTATCTGTTTGATTATTATCCCCCCCGTTTTTATCCGGTTGATTTTTATCATTCTTATCTGGTTGATTTTTATTATTTTGATTTTTATCAAAAAAGTTTTGATTCGTTTGTTGATTTTGATCTAGATAAGGGTTGTTATTGTATGGATTGCTGTTGTAGGGATTATTGTTGTACGGATTTCCGTTATTTTGATTCTGATTCTGATTTGTGTTTTGATTGTTTCCTCCCGTACTATTAGCACCACCCGTATTACCAGTTTGAGCCATTGTAAAAAAAGGTGTGATCAGCAACAACAGTAAAAAAAAATTTCTCATATGATTAAAGGTTCAAAAATAATAAAATTAAATCAACTAAAGCGTTGAAATGCATGTAAAAGGCTGTTAAACTCCCCCCAAATGCTCTCTACAACGTCTTTTGCGGGAATTATATTGTCGATGATAGCCGATATTTGTCCTATTTCCAATTCGCCTTCCACCATATCTCCTTCAAACATCCCTTTTTTAGCCCTTGCCTTACCCAATATTGATGCGAGGGTCTCAGTATCTGCACAATCAATTTCGGCTTGTTTAATCTGGTTATAGAAATCATTTTTCAACAAACGAACAGGCGTAATTTTCTTCATTACCAATTCGGTATCACCCTCTGAAGCATCCACAATTTTTTGTTTAAAATGTAAATGGCTGGATGCTTCTTCAGTACAAACAAATCTAGAACCAATTTGCACACCTTCAGCACCCAATATCATGGTAGCCAGCATACCACTTCCTGTTGCAATACCCCCAGCAGCTATCAGGGGTATTTGTATACTTTTTCTTACCGAAGGAATAAGACATAAAGTAGTGGTTTCTTCTCGCCCGTTATGCCCTCCTGCTTCAAAACCTTCAGCCACGACTGCATCCACTCCTGCCTCTTGACATTTTAAGGCAAATTTAGCCGACGACACTACATGCACTACTGTAATACCTGCATCTTTTAATGTTTTAGTCCATATTTTTGGATTTCCTGCAGAGGTAAACACTATTGGCACTTGATGTTTTAAAATGATAGCGATATGCTGCTCAATAGCAGGGTAAAGTAAAGGCAGATTAACCCCAAAAGGCTTATTTGTTGCTTGCTTACATTTTATAATATGTTCTTCCAATACCTCTGGATACATACTGCCAGCCCCTATGATTCCCAAGCCACCCGCTTGACTGACAGCTGATGCCAGTCGCCAACCCGAAGCCCATATCATACCAGCTTGAATAATAGGATATTGAATATTAAATAGCGAAGTAATTCTGTTTTCAAATGATTTTTTGTCAGAAGACCACTTTCCAAAATATTGCATGATTTATTCTTATTTAACCACTGAGTGGCTTAGGTGATTATATTTTATTTTTTTATCTATCCGTTTGCATTCCATAGGTTTTTATAAATATGAGCCTATACAATTTTATGCAATACAAACTATTTACTTAAATCAATTTCTGTATTATCGCCTATATTTAAACTTTGACTGGCACCACAAATAAGGGCATCACTACCTATGAGGGAATTGTGCAAAACCACTTTTTCAAGTACGGAATAGGAACCAATAATAGAATCTTTCAAAATAGAGTTTTTTACAATTGCTTTTTCACCAATAGTTACATTAGGCCCTATAATAGAATTTTCAATGGTACAACCTTCGGCAATACTTACAGGATGAATCACAATGGTATTATCAAAAAAAGGAATTTCTTCAGAGGCAAATTCTACTTTGTTTAATAATATAGCATTGGTATCTAATAAATTTTCTTTTTTCCCACAATCAAACCAATTGGCAACATGAAATGTCCCTATTTTGATGCCATTTTGTACCATGGTATTGATAACATCGGTTAAATGAAACTCTGTTTGGTTGACGGTTTTTAAAAAATCATTTTCTACTGTCCTAAACAAAATATTACTTTCGATAATTTTATAAATACCAACCAACGCCAAGTTCGATTTTGGAATCGTTGGCTTCTCCACTAAATTTTTTACCCAACCATCATGCGATATTTCAGCCACACCAAAAAGCTGTGGTGTATCTACTTTTTTAACCCCAAGCAATGAATGCGAAGAAGCAATGACATCGTTTAATTTATAATCACAAATTGTATCCCCATAAACTATCATGATTTCTTCATTATCATCTACAAATTCTTTAGCTAAATAAACTGCATGACCTGTACCTCATCGCTCATTCTGAACTACAAAGTGGGCACGAATTTCAGGATACTTTTCATGTACATAATGTTTAATTTTTTCCCCCAGATATCCGATAATAAAAATAAAATCATTTTGACCAATTTCTACAAATTGATCGATAATAAAACTTAAAATAGTTTTACCCGCCAATGGAATCAATGGCTTTGGTTGGGTATAGGTATGTGGGCGTAGCTTAGCACCTGCACCCGCTACTGGTATTATTACTTTCATACTTGGATATTTAAAAAATCAACACACTGATTGGGTAATTTTATAATTGTTTAAAATCTTTAATAAGTTTCAAATTTATATCATTTATCTTTAACCTCTAAATAATCAATTTATTATATATGACTTTCGATCAGGAAATATTTGACTTAATACAAGAAGAATACAATCGTCAGCAAATGGGATTAGAACTCATTGCTTCTGAAAATTTTACCAGTGAACAAGTGATGCGTGCGATGGGCAATATCATGACCAATAAATATGCAGAAGGATACCCAGGCAAACGCTATTATGGAGGCTGTGAAGTCGTCGACAAAAGCGAACAACTCGCTATCGATCGTGCTAAACAAATTTTTGATGTTGAATTTGCCAATGTACAACCCCACTCAGGCGCACAAGCAAATGCAGCATTAATGCTTGCAATCTTAAAGCCTGGCGATAAAATATTAGGTTTAGATTTAAGTATGGGCGGGCATTTGACACATGGCTCACCTGTTAATTTTTCGGGTAAGTTATATGATCCCACTTTTTATGGTGTAAAAAAGGAAGATGGCCTGGTTGATTATGATATGATGGAAGCTAAAGCAAATGAACATCAGCCCAAACTAATAATTTGCGGAGCATCAGCATATAGCCGCGACTGGGACTATGCTCGCATTAGAGCTATAGCAGATTCGGTGGGCGCATTTGTATTGTGCGATATGTCGCATCCAGCAGGGCTTATTGCAAAAGGTCATTTATCATCACCTTTTGAGCATTGTCATTTTGTAACAAGCACAACCCATAAAACTTTAAGGGGACCTCGTGGGGGAATTATACTCATGAAAAAAGATTTTGAAAATACTTTAGGGATTCTTGATCCAAAAGGTAATCTTAAAATGATGAGCGACTTGGTGAATCTTGCAGTATTTCCTGGCACACAAGGTGGTCCACTCGAACATGTCATAGCAGCCAAAGCAGTAGCTTTTTTTGAGATTATGCAAGATGAGTTTAAAACTTATACTTCACAAATTATTACGAATGCAAAAGCAATGGAAAAAGCATTTCATGCCAAAGGATATGATATTGTTTCAGGTGGTACCGATAATCACCTATTATTGATTGATTTACGTAATAAAAATGTAACAGGTAAAAAAGCTGAAAACATGCTGGTAAAAGCTGATATTACATTGAATAAAAATATGGTACCTTATGATGATAAATCGCCCTTTGTAACCTCTGGCATCAGGGTTGGCGTTCCAGCCTTAACAACTCGCGGACTGAAAGAAAACCATATGGAATTAATTGTTCAATGGATAGATACTATCATTTCGGATATCGACAATGAACAAAAAACATTTCGGGTAAAATCAGAAATCAATGAATTTATGAAAGGTTTTGATTTGTATAAAAACTGGAAAGTGTAAACCTCAACCTGATTTATCCCCAGGAGCTATATACTATTTGTTACTATTTTTAAACGCTTACAGTTGTAAATGTATATTAAAATAATACTTAAATCTATTGTGTAAAAAGAACCAAGGAGTATTCCGAATTATACAAGGATAATGCATCAATGTGCTTTAAAATACTTGTCCCTGCTTTATGTAAATACCATTTCAATCAGTATTAAAAAAGAACATTGGGCTATTTGTTATTTTACATCTGTATTGATAGCTTAAAAGCAAAGTGTGCTGGCCTATTTCGATATTTTCCAGCCTATGTCATTAAATACATTTGAGATAAAACGATTTCAATACTGATTTACATCTCTTCAACAGATGTTATCTCTTTATCTTTTTTCCCTAATACCACAGCACCTACCATCGCACTTAAAAACAACACACTTGCAATTTCAAAAGGAAATACATAATCAGTAAAGAGTACTTTACCAAGATTTTTAATCAACCCAATATCTGTTGATTGTCCATATTCAATCAACTTACCATCTATGCCACTGATAGTTGACTTAAATGCTGCAATTAGAATGAGTAATAAAGCCCCTCCCGAAATGACAGCGGCAAATTGCACGAGGGTATTTTTTTGGGGTTCGGTATCCCCATTTAAATTCATAAGCATGATAACAAATAAAAACAATACCATAATTGCACCTGCATAAACAATGATATTGACGATTGCTAAAAACTGTGCATTCATCATTACATAATGTGCTGATACCGTAAAAAATGTAAGTATTAGAAACAATACACTATTGATAGGGTTTCGACTCATGATAACGCCAACTGCACAACCAAGGGTTAGCATACATAAAGTCCAAAAAATAATATGTTGTATGTCCATAAGTGTTAGATAATGTGTGTGTTAAATAATTAATGATTACTTGCTGTTTTTTAGGGGTAATAGCAAATCTTCTTTTTTGTAAATAAAACTTTTACGATTATAGTTGGCAGGTGCAAAAGTTTGGGTTAAATAAATAGCATCTTTAGGACAAGCTTCTTCGCATAAACCACAGAAAATACATCGAAGCATATTGATTTCATATTGGGCTGCATACTTTTCCTCTTTATATAAATGTTCTTCACCTTTTTTTCTTTCAGCCGATTCCATCGTAATCGCTTCAGCAGGACAACTCAAGGCACATAATCCACAAGCAGTACATTTCTCTCTTCCTTCCTCATCTCTATTGAGTATGTGTAAGCCCCTAAATGTAGTACTGAACTCTCTTTTTACTTCTGGGAAATTAATTGTGGCTTTTTTCTGAAAGATATGACCTAAAGTGATGCGTAACCCTTTAAAAATAGACGGTATATAAAGGCGTTCCACCCAAGTCATAGGGTGTCTGTCTACTGCAATCGATTTTTTAGATATATTATAAGACATACTTTATTTATTTTAAAAAATATAAAATGACAGCACCTGTGATGAGCATATTGATTAATGCCAATGGAATTAAACTTTTCCAACCAAGATTCATAAGCTGATCGTATCTGAATCTTGGGATTGTCCAACGGATAAACATAAAAAATAATATAAACCCTATTGCTTTACCTAATAAAACCAGTACCCCAATGATTGAAAATAATACAGGTCCCACATGCAATGCCACCCAATCCATTCCCGGGTAATTATATCCTCCAAAAAACAATGTACTTAATATCACAGAAGTAATAAACATATTGATATACTCTGCAAATAGATAAAAGCCAAGTTTCATTGAACTAAACTCAGTATGATATCCGCCAATTAATTCACTTTCACACTCCGCCAAATCAAAAGGGGCACGATTGAGCTCTGCAAATGAACAAACGATAAAAATGATAAAGGCTAAGGGTTGCTTAAAAAAGTTCCATGTAAAATAACCATCATGCCAAAATCCATGTTGCTGAGCCACTATTTCTCTCATACTCAAACTTCCTGTCATCATAACCAAAGCAATCAAACTGATACCCATCGCAAGTTCATATGATATGGCTTGTGATGCGGCCCTTAAACCACTCAGCAATGAAAATTTATTATTTGATGCCCAAGCACCTAGCATTATTCCATATACACCTAAACTCACTACCCCAAAAATATACAATACCCCAATGCTTATATCGGCAACTTGTAAAGATATCACTCCACCATCTGTTTTCGTGATATCTGGTCCCCAAGGAATTACAGCACTTGTCATACATGCCATCAACATCGCTAAAGAAGGACCTAATATAAATAAAAATTTGTTTGAAAAATTAGGGATGATTTCTTCTTTCATAAAAAGTTTTAAACCATCAGCCAAAGGTTGAAATAGGCCAAATGGACCTGCTCTATTTGGACCTCTACGATCTTGCATAACAGCCGCAACTTTACGCTCTGCCCATGTACTATACATGGCTACACCCAGTGAGCCCCCCAAAATAATTGAAATAAGAATTACTTTTTCTATTATTAGGCTTAAAGACAATACAAGTAAAAACATTTTTTAAAATATAAGTGAACAAAAATAGGCTTTCAATTTGGATTATAAAAACAGAAAATGGGTTTTATAAATATTTAAAAAAAAGATGGCATCTTAAACGATAAACGTTTGTTGATTCATAAGTACAAGTTGTTTATATTTTTGATAGAAATCCTCCAAATTTTATGATCTTTATTATAAAAAAGGGTTGCATCCGTTACGATACAACCCTTTTGTTTTAATTATCCAAACAAATCTATTTATTCATTACCTAATAAGCGTTACGTCTCCTTTAC
>OEIV010000112.1_pt1 | contig 51799 bp, 53 predicted proteins | sample 1539231 | NCBI WGS metagenome assembly OEIV01 (sample SAMN03794762, study PRJEB22550) | activated sludge metagenome | feature: wastewater treatment plant; material: activated sludge; isolation source: Wastewater treatment plant of a petroleum refinery complex | place: Argentina: Buenos Aires ...
GTTTGAATCACACAAATACTGATTTGTGAATCCGTTTAAATCAGACGGACTCTAGCGCAACGGACGATCAAATCGGAACGATTTGAGCGAGAAAAGTTGCGCCAACATATTGATTTTCGAGCAACTTATCGGCGGCAGTTGAGTCCAACTGACCGCCGGTTGCTCTAGGAGCCGGGGCGCAACTGGCGGATGAGGCTGGCCAGACCCTGGGTATTGATGCTTGGCGCTGGCTGCACCGGCGGGGCGGGGTGCGGCGCAGGGCTGGGTGCGGCGGCGTGTGGCGTGGCGGCAGCAAAGCCCTGGCCACCGGCGCCGGGTGCGGGCTGCACCGGCGGCGGGGTGCGGCGCAGGCCATTGGCCATGGCCTGCATTTGCGCCTGGTGGGCATGGGCCTGGGCTGCGGCGGCCTGCTGGGCCGCAAGGTGGGCGGCCTCGGCTTCCGCCTCGGCGGCGGCTCCTTCGGGATTGTAGGTCTGGGCGCGCCAGCGGCTGACGATCTCGTTGAGGAAGCCATCATCCGGCAGGTCACGGGCCCAGCCCTGGGTGAAGGAGGCCGTGGTGGAGCGCGGCAGGATGTTGGCGGGCAGCATGTCGAAGCTGATGCGGGTGGGCAGCGCCATGCCTTCGCCGAAGGCCACGGCTTCGCCGGTGCCCATAGTGGTCATGAATTCCATCAGGCTTGCCGCCGTGTCGGAAATGCCGGCGCGCAGGATCTCCTGGTCGCGCTCATTGGTCAGGCGCATGGAGAAGATGGTGTTGCACTGGGACAGGATGGTGGGATCGAGTTCGGCCGGGCGCTGGGTCACGATGCACAGGGAGACGCCGTATTTGCGGCCTTCCTTGGCGATGCGGGAAATGGCGCGCTTGGTCGGCTCGAAGCCCAGGGTCTTGTCGATGGGCACGTAGCGGTGGGCTTCCTCGCAGATGAAGGTGATGGGAATGCGGCCCTGGCTCCAGACGGCGAAGTCGAAGGCGAGGCGGGCGAGAACCGACACCACCACATTGATGATTTCCGAGGGCAGGCCGCCAAGCTCGATGATGGCGATGGGCTTGCCGTTGACCGGAATGCGGAACAGGCGCGAGAGCACCTGGGCCATGTTGTCCTGCACCGTCAGGCTGCCGAACATGAAGGCATAGCGCGGGTCACGCGAGATTGATTCAAGCCGCGCCTTGAGGCGCTTGTAGGGGGCGAGTTCGTTTCTGAGGTCGAGCTTGCCGATGTGCTCGTCGAGAATGCCGACGAGGTCGGAGGTGCGGAAGGGCAGCGGCGTGTCAACGCCGATATTGCTGGCATCAAAGGCTTCGCGGGTGCGGGACAGCGGGCTGCGGTCACGGCGCTGGTTGGCCATGTAGCGCGCCTTGGCCTGGGGAATGAGTTCGCGGAGGATTTCCACGTCCACTTCGCGGTGGTTCTGCTGGCCGATGAGGATTTCCACCGCTTCATCGAAGTTCAGCAGCCAGAAGGGCAGGGTCATGTTGTCGGGGTTGACCACTTCGGCCATGCCCTGGAAGGAGCGGGCATATTCGCGGTGCACATCGAGCAGCAGGATGTGGGCCTGCGGGTTCTTTTCGAGAATGCGGCGCAGGATGAGCGCCACGGTGCATGACTTGCCGGTGCCGGTGGTGCCGAGGATGGCGAAATGCTTGCCCAGCATTTCGTCGACCTTGATCATGGCGGGAATGCTGCGGTCCTGCTGGATATGGCCGACGCGCACGGCAGACTCGGAATCAAAGCTGTAGGCCAGCGACAGTTCATGGCGGTTGGCGCGATAGACCACATCACCCAAGGCCGGATAGCTGGAGATGCCGCGGCGGAAGGGGCGCAGCTTGCCGGTGGAATCCTTCGGCAATTCGCCGATGAATTCCGCCTCGATGATGCGCACCTCGCGTTCGCTGCGATTGTTGCTGGGGGTGGGCGAGGACAGGGCCGAGACCAGCGCCAGCGACACGGCATTATGGGTGTCGACCTTGAGCAGGGTGCCGATTTCGGGACTTTTTTCCTCGTTGCCCAGGGCGCGGTCGTCGACATCCATGAGGATGATGGCCTGAGCGCCGGTGACGGCGACAATGCGCCCCATGCGCTCAACGGTGTCAGACATGGTGCCGGGGGTCGGAGGGGTGGGGGAGGCAATCATGGAGCAGGGCTCTTCTTTTGCGGGGCTGGGACAGATTCGGTGCCGGCAGGCGGTTGCACCGGCAGGATGATGTTGACGCGTGTGCCGACGTTGGGGGCGGACTGGATTTTCATGTCGCCGCCATGCATGCGGGCCAGGGCATAGGCGATGGGCAGGCCCAGACCGGTGCCCTCGTGACGGCGGTTGAAGCCGGAGTCGACCTGACCGAAGGGGCTCATGGCGGTCTGGATATCCTTGTCGGACATGCCAATGCCGTTGTCGCTGATGCTGATGGTGACAAAGCCATGGGGCTGGGCCATGGCGTCGATGCGGATGCGGCCACGGTCGGGGGTGAACTTCACGGCGTTGCTGAGGATGTTGATGATGATCTGCTTGACGCGCAGCGGATCGGCATGGAGAAGCGGCAGTTGCGGGGCCACGGCGGTGTCGATGGTGATGCTCTTTTCCTTGGCCTTGACCTCGGCAATGAGCAGGCAGGCACCGAGCACGGGGCCGAAATCCACCGCCTCGGGTTCGACGCTGAGCTTCCCGGCCTGAATCTTGGAAACGTCGAGAATGCCGTTGATGAGCGCCAGCAGGTGTTCGGCGGCCTAGCGGACATAGGTGGCGTATTCGGTGACCTTTTCCGGCGCGGTCACGGTCTGGCTGGCCAGCATGTCGGAAAAGCCGATGATGGCGTTCAGGGGCGTGCGCAATTCATGGCTCATGTTGGCGATGAATTCCGACTTGGCCTTGGAGGCCAGTTCGGCATCGACCTTGGCGGCCTCGAGGGCGAGCGCCTGCTTATGCTGGGTGGCGGATTGGCCATAGTGTTCCGCATAGTCCGCCATGAGCGAACCTTGCCGGAACCAGCTGGAACCAAATTTGCGCATTGAGCCGTCACCCCCAACTGGCCATGGTTAATGCCCAACCTCTCAACACCGGGTTAATCCCCTCACTCAACTTCAGGTTTTTTAACCGGCAGGCTTTACCTCCTCGGGCGACCTGTTACAGTGGCGCCAACGCAATGGTTTGGTGGTGATCCGCTCCGGCCCCTGGCTGTCGAGAGGCGCTGCCTGGAAGGTCAAACGTGGACGCGATGCAGCCTGCGGGCACATCCCGCAGCAGGCGCAAGGACCGGGCAGACACGGTCCGGCCTCGCCGCCGGCGGGAGGGCAAGGGGCAGCGCGGCGGCAATGCCGAGGCCGGCCCGGTCTATGGCGCGCTCGATCTTGGCACCAATAATTGCCGCCTGCTCATCGCCCGGCCCAAGGGCAGGGGTTTTGCCGTCATCGATGCCTTTTCACGCATCGTCCGCCTGGGCGAGGGCATCAGCCACACAGGCCGCATCGGTGATGCGGCCATGGTGCGCACCATCGAGGCGCTCCGGGTCTGTGCCAACAAGCTGAAATGGCACGGGGTGGCGCGGCAGCGGCTGATCGCCACCGAAGCCTGCCGCCTGGCCGAAAATGGTCCTGGCTTCATCAGCCGGGTGCAGACAGAGACCGGACTTGCCCTGGAAATCATCGACCGCGAGACGGAGGCCAGGCTGGCCGCTGCCGGGGCGGAGCCGCTGATCGACCACGAGGCCGAGACGGCGGTGATCTTCGACATCGGCGGCGGCTCCACCGAGATCATGTGGGTGAAGCGGGCGGAGGGACGGCGCTTCGCCATCCTGCGCTGGACCTCGCTGCCGGCGGGGGGGGGGAGGGGGGCGGAAAAAATCGGCGGCGGGCGCGGCGCATCCAATGACGCCCTCAGCGCCACGCGGGAACATGTCCGCGGCCTGCTGGCCCCCTTCGTGGCCGAGGTGAAACGGGCGACGGGGGGCGATGGCCTGCCCAGCCACCTGCTTGGCACATCGGGCACGGTCACCACCATTGCCGGGGTGTCCCTTGGGCTCCGGCGCTATGACCGCTCGCGGGTCGATGGCTGCTGGCTCGACAGCGCGGCGGTGGGGCGGGTCACGGGCGAGCTTCTGGCCATGCCCTACGAGGAACGGAGCCGCAATGCCTGCATCGGGCAGGAACGGGCCGACCTGGTGCTCTCGGGCTGCGCCATTCTGGAGGAAATTCGCGAGGCCTTTCCGGTGCCGCGCATACGGGTGGCGGACCGGGGCCTGCGCGAGGGCATTCTGGCCGAGCTGATGCGGGCCGATGGCACGTTGGGAGAGCGCACATGAGCCGCCCCGGTGATCGCAACAAGGTGTCGGGCCGCCAGCTCAAGGTGCGGGTGAAAACCGGCAAGGGCCGCACCGTGGCCCAGAAGCAGTGGCTGGAGCGCCAGTTGAACGATCCCTACGTGCACGAGGCACGCAAGCTGGGCTATCGCTCACGCGCTGCCTTCAAGCTCAGCGAGATCGACGACAAGTACAAGTTCCTGAAACCCGGCGGCAGGATTGTCGATCTGGGTGCGGCTCCCGGCGGCTGGAGCCAGGTGGCGGCCCAGCGCGTCAAGGCCGAGGAGGGGCGGGGCAAGGTCATTGCCATCGACATGCATGGCATGGATCCGCTGGCCGCCGTCACCATCTTCAAGAAGGATTTTCTGGAGGATGATGCGCCCGCCCTGCTGATCGCAGCACTGGGCGGCGAGAAGGCCGATTGCGTGCTCTCCGACATGGCAGCCCATGCCACCGGCCACCGCCAGACCGACCACATCCAGATCATGGCACTGGCCGAGGCGGGCTATGAGTTTGCCCGCGAGGTTTTGAAGCCCGGCGGCACCTATCTGGCCAAGGTGCTGCGCGGCGGCACCGAGGGCGAGATGCTGAAACTGATGAAGAAGGACTTCGCCAGCGTGCGCCATGTGAAACCCATGGCGAGCCGTGACGACTCGGCGGAACTCTTCGTGCTGGCCATGGGTTTTCGGGGCGGCAAGGATGGCTGAGGGATCGGTGGAGCGGGTGCGGGCAGCCCTGCTGGCGCTGGGCCACGCCGACACCATCACCGAATTTCCCGACGGCACGCGCACGGCGGAGGATGCGGCGCGCGCCGTGGGCTGCACGGTGGCGCAAATCGCCAAGACCATCGTGTTCCGCGCCGGGGACAGGCCGGTCATCGTCATTGCCTCCGGCCCCAACCGGGTGGACCGGGCCAAGGTGGCGGCACTTTTGGGCGTGGACGTGAAGCAGGCGGACGCGCGCTGGGTGCGCGATGTCACGGGCTTCGCCATCGGCGGAGTGGCGCCCGTGGGCCACCAGGCGCCCGCCCATTTCCTGGTCGATCAGGACCTGCTGCAACTGGACCCCGTGTGGGCGGCGGCAGGCTCGGCGGCCCATGTGTTTCGCACCACGGCGGCGGAACTCGCGCGCATGTCGGGCGGCAGGGTCGCCGACATCCGGCAGGAATAGACCCGCACCGCTTTCGTGTTATGGTCGCCATGCCAGCGAAGGGGAGGACGCCCATGGCCCAGGATCTCGTGTTCTACACCAACCCCATGTCGCGCGGGCGCATTGTGCGCTGGATGCTGGAAGAGATCGGTGCGCCCTATGAGACGAAAAACCTGAATTACGGGGCCGAGATGAAAAGCGCCGCCTATCGGGCCATCAACCCCATGGGCAAGGTGCCGGCCATTGTTCACCATGGCGTGGTGGTCACGGAGCAGGCGGCCATCTGCACCTATCTGGCCGACGCCTTCCCGGCGGCGGGACTGGCACCTGCCCCCGGTGATCCGGCGCGGGGCGACTATTATCGCTGGCTGTTTTTCACCGCTGGGCCCATCGAGCAGGCGGTGGTCAACCATTCCCTTGGGGTTGCCATTCCCGACGACAAGCGCGGCATGGTGGGTTATGGCAGCTATGACCTGGCGCTGAAAACGCTGGAGCAGGCGCTGGCGGGCCGGAGCCATCTGGCAGGGAGCCGATTCAGCGCCGCCGATCTTTATCTCGCATCGCATATCCAATGGGGCCTCATGACCGGCACCATGCCGGATCGGCCCGCGTTCCGCGCCTATTCGGAGCCATTGCTGGCGCGACCCGCAAAGGTGCGGGCCGATGGGCTGGACAATGCCCTCGTGGCCCAGGCCCCCTGAGAGGCAGGCAAAGCGCTGCTTGCCCCCATGGCATGGGCAGTGTTAAGAGCAGCCGCCAACCCATCAGAATCGCTTGTCCGCCGAGGTTGGCCCATGACATCCCGCAAGATCGCTGAATATCTCACCTTTGACGACGTGCTGATGAAGCCCGGCGCCTCGAAGGTTCTGCCCGCTGAAGTCGCCACCGCCACGCGCCTCACGCGCTCCATCAATCTGGCCATTCCCATCATCTCCGCCGCCATGGATACGGTGACGGAAACGCGGCTGGCCATTGCCATGGCGCAGGCGGGCGGTCTTGGCGTCATTCACAAAAATCTCGAGCCGGAGGCCCAGGCCGAACAGGTGCGTCAGGTGAAGCGCTTTGAAAGCGGCATGGTGGTGAACCCCATCACCATTCACCCGGATGCAACCCTCGCCGAACTCATGGCGCTGAAGGAGCGCCACCGCATCTCCGGCATTCCGGTGGTGGACCAGAAGGGCAAGCTGGTGGGCATCATCACCAACCGCGACGTCCGCTTTGCCACCGACCCCGCCATGAAGGTGGCCGACCTGATGACGAAAAACCTGGTGACGGTGAAGGCGGGGGTGGAGCGCAGCGAGGCGCAGCGCCTGTTGCACAAGCACCGCATCGAAAAGCTCATCGTGGTGGACGAGGATAATCTCTGCACCGGCCTCATCACGGTCAACGACATGCAGAAGGCTGCCGAACATCCCCATGCCTCCAAGGACGAGCATGAGCGGCTTCTGGCCGCCGCCGCCACCGGCACGGGCGACAAGGGCTTCCACCGCGCCGAACTGCTGGTGGATGCGGGCGTGGATGTGATCGTGGTCGATACGGCGCATGGCCATTCCATCCATGTCGCCGAGCAGGTGACGCGGATCAAGAAGCTGTCGAACCGGGTGCAGGTCATCGCCGGCAATGTGGCGACGAAGGAGGCGACGCGCGCCCTCATCGACGCCGGTGCGGACGCAGTGAAGGTGGGCATCGGCCCCGGCTCCATCTGCACCACGCGGGTGGTGGCGGGCGTGGGGGTGCCGCAGTTGTCGGCCATCATGGAATGCGCCGAGGAGGGCTGGAAGTCGGATGTCCCGGTGATTGCCGACGGCGGCATCAAGCTGTCGGGTGATCTCGCCAAGGCGCTGGCCGCGGGGGCAGGCGTCGCCATGATCGGCTCGCTGCTGGCGGGCACGGATGAAACGCCGGGCGAGGTCTATCTCTACAATGGCCGCTCCTACAAATCCTATCGCGGCATGGGCTCGGTGGGCGCCATGGCGCGCGGTTCCGCCGACCGCTACTTCCAGCAGGACGTGAACGACAATCTGAAACTGGTGCCCGAGGGCATCGAGGGGCAGGTGCCCTACAAGGGGCCGGTGTCGGCGGTGCTGCACCAGCTCACCGGCGGGTTGCGCGCCGCCATGGGCTATGTCGGCGCTGGCTCGCTGCCGGAGTTCCAGAAGAAGGTGGAGTTCATCCGCATCACCTCGGCGGGCATGCGCGAAAGCCATGTGCATGACGTGATGATCACGCGCGAGGCGCCGAACTATCAGCGCCAGGGCGGGTAAGGGTCGCACCGATGCGTCGTGCAGGCCGCATCCAGGCCGCCATTGATGTTCTGACCGAGGTGACCACGCGCCACCGTCCGGCGGCGGAGGCGCTGAAGGATTGGGGCCGGGCGCACCGCTTCGCCGGGTCGGCCGACCGCCATGCCATCGGCACGCTGGTCTATGACGCGCTGCGCCACAAATTGTCGGCGGCGGCGCGCATGGGCGATGGCAGGCCGCGCGCGCTGGTTCTGGCGGTGCTGCGCGACCACTGGGGCATGACGGCGGCGGCCATTGCCGCAGCGGTGACGGAACCGCATGGGCCGGGTGCCTTGAGCGAGGCCGAAGCGGCGGCTCTGGCGCGCGACATGCGGGCCGATCTGCCGGAGCATGTGGCGGGTGATTTCCCGGAATGGCTGATGCCGGAGATGGTGCGCGCCTTTGGCGAGAGGGCCGGGGCGGAGGGGGCGGCGCTGTCCAGCCGTGCGCCCATTGATCTCCGCGTCAACACGTTGAAGGCCACGCGGGACAAGGCGCTGGCGGCGCTGGCCAGGTTCGGGGCAGTGGCGGGGCCCGTTTCGCCGCTGGCCCTCCCCGTCGCCCCACCCGGGCCGGGGCAGAAACAAAACAATTTGGAGGCGGGCCCCGCCCATGGGCTTGGCTGGTTCGAGGTGCAGGATGCCGGTTCGCAGGTCGCCGCGCTGATGAGCGGGGCCAAGGCCGGAGAGGCGGTGGCCGACATCTGCGCGGGCGCGGGTGGCAAGACCCTGGCGCTGGCCGCGCTGATGGACAACACGGGCAGGCTTGTCGCCACCGATGCGGACCGCTTTCGGCTCAGGCCCATCTTCGAGCGGCTGACGCGCAGCGGGGCGAGTGTGGTGGACGTGGTGGCGGCGGAGGATGCATCGCGTCTTGCCGCCATGGGCGGCTTCGACCGCGTGGTGGTGGATGCGCCCTGTTCCGGCTCCGGTTCGTGGCGGCGCAAGCCCGATGCCAAGTGGCGGCTGTCGCCCAAACAATTGGAAGAACGCCAGAAGGCGCAGCGCGCGGTGCTGGCGCAGGGGGCGGGGCTGGTGAAGCCGGGCGGCACCCTCACCTATATCACTTGCTCGGTGCTGCCATCCGAGAACACGGATCAGGTGGCGGCCTTCCTGTCGGCGCATGAGGATTTCAATATCATTCCGTATGCGGAGCAATGGCGCGTCACGCTGGGTGGGGAGGCGCCGGCCTCGGCCGATGGGCGCAGCGACACACTGCTGCTCACGCCCGTCCGGCACGGGACGGACGGCTTCTTCATCGCAACCTTGCAGCGCAAGCGATAGAGCAACCAGACTTTTGCCGGACTGAGCAAAAGTCAGATGGGTTGCTCGCCATCAATAAGTTGAAGCGGTGGCGTTGATCCAGCAAAGCGCATTCCGGTCAGAGATTGCCGGGGCCGTCCTTCAGGCAGGTGGCATAGACGGTGTAGCTGGCAAAGCCGGAGTCACCGGAATAGTCCCTGGCTTCCTTCTCGCACTGGGTCTTGCGCTCAGCCGTGGCGCTTTTCTCAAGGTCGGCGACGGTGGCCTGCGCCTCACCCTCCATCCTGGTGCATTCGTCCAGCGGCATGGAATTGTTGTCCAACTGCCACTGGCAGAGCTTGCCCGTGTCGAAGGTGAGGCCCGCGGGATCGGCCAGGGCAGGAGTGGTGAGCAGGGCAAGCACGACGAGGGCAAGACGCATGGGCGGAACTCCGTTTGCGCGCCTCATAATCTAATTTCGTGTCAGGAATTTGGCCATGGCCGACAGCGTCTCGCGGCTGACATGGTGCTCGATGCCCTCGGAATCGATGCGCGCCGTCTCCGCCGACACGCCCAGCGCGAGCAGGAAACGTTCGACGGTCCTGTGGCGGCGGCGGCCATCCTCGGCCATTTTCCAGCCGTCGCCGGTGAGGAAAATGGCGCGATAGGGCTCCTGACTGACCAGGCCCTGATCCTGTAGCCGCTTCAACGCCTTGACCACGGTGGCATTGGCCACGCCAAGGCGCAGCGCCACATCGGTGCCGCGCGCCTCGCCGCGTTCGTCGATCAGGTCGGCGATCAGCTCCACATAATCCTGCGCCAGCTCGCTCTGGTGGTCGGCGCGCACCCGGCGGAAGGCGGCGGAGCGCAGCTTGGCCGAGGCGAGTTTGCGGGGGCGAGGCTTGGCGGCGGGCATGACCATAAATTAGCTGATTGCAATTCTTTTAGCCAGTGCTAATCTTCTTTAGCCATGGCTAAACTTAGGCATTCCCGTGTCCGGGCGCGGAGGCGTTGGTGAGAAACGTCTTCGGCACCATTCATGTCGACCCCTCGCAGGGCCGCTTGCGCCGGGCGCTGTCCTTTGTCGGGCCGGGCTATCTCGTGGCCGTGGGCTACATGGATCCCGGCAACTGGGCCACCTCCATTACCGGTGGCGCACAATTCGGCTACACGCTTCTGTCCGTGGTCATGCTGTCCAGCATCATGGCCATCATCCTGCAGGCGCTGGCGGCGCGACTTGCCATCGCCACGGGTCAGGATCTGGCGGTGGCCAGCGCGGTCGGTGTGTCGCGGCCCGCCGCCATGGTCCTGTGGCTTCTTGCCGAAATCGCCATCATCGCCACCGATATTGCCGAAGTGGTGGGCACGGCCATCGGGCTCAATCTGTTGTTCGGCCTGCCGCTGGTCCCCGGCATCCTCATCACGGCGCTCGACGTGTTTCTGGTGCTGTGGCTGCAAAAACAGGGCATGCGCTGGGTGGAGGCCTTCGTGGTGTCGCTGCTCGGCGTCATCTTCGTGTCCTTCACCATCCAGATGGTGTTGGCCAAGCCGGAACTCGCGGCGGTGGTGCACGGTTTTGTGCCGGATGTGCAGGTCATTCACAACCCGCAGTTGCTTTACCTGGCGCTGGGCATCATCGGCGCCACGGTGATGCCGCATAATCTTTATCTCCATTCCGGCATCGTGCTCACGCGCAAGACCGGCGATGACCTCATTCACAAGCGCGAGGCGCTGACCTTCGCCACGCTCGACTCCACCGCTGCCCTGCTGTTTGCCTTTGCCATCAATGCTTCGATCCTGATCCTCGCCGCCGCTACGTTCCACGCCAGCGGGCGGACCAATGTGGGCGACCTTGGCCATGCCCATGATATGCTGGCGCCGCTGGTGGGGTCGCTGCTGGCGCCCAAGCTTTTTGCCATCGCCCTTCTGGCCTGCGGCCTCAACTCCACCGTCACGGCCACCATGGCGGGCCAGATCGTCATGGAGGGTTTCACCCAAATCAGGCTGGCGGCCTGGCTTCGACGGCTCATCACGCGCATTGCCGCCATCATCCCCTCGGTGTGGATTACCATGAGCCATGGCGCGTCGGGGGCGGGGCTGTTGCTGATCCTGTCGCAGGTGGTGCTGGCCTTCCAACTGCCCTTTGCCATCGTGCCGCTGGTGCGCATCACCGCCAACCGGGGCCGCATGGGAGCGCTCGCCGCGCCGCGCTGGCTCACGGCGCTGTCGTGGGTCATCGCGGCGCTGATCATCGCGCTCAATGTCAAGCTCTTGTCCGATCTGGCGCTGGGGCGGGGCATGTAGTCTCCCCCACGTCTTGCAGACTCCGCGCCTTTGGCTTAAGCGCCCGCCATGCAGCACGATCACATTCTCATCATCGATTTCGGCTCCCAGGTCACCCAACTCATTGCGCGCCGGGTGCGCGAAATGGGCGTCCATTCCGAGATCGTTCCCTATCAGAGCGCCGAGAAGGCCTTCCGCGCATTGCGGCCCAGGGCGGTCATCCTGTCCGGCGGGCCGGACTCGGTGACGCGCGAGGGTAGCCCGCGCGCGCCTCAGGCGGTGTTTGACGCGGGGCTTCCCATTCTCTCCATCTGCTACGGCCAGCAGACCACGGCCGTGCAACTGGGCGGGCGGGTGGAGGGCGGACATGCGGCGGAGTTCGGTCGCGCCGATGTGGAGGTGAAGGAGGCGAGCGCGCTGTTCGACGGCGTATGGGAGGTGGGGGGGCGCTATCCCGTGTGGATGAGCCATGGCGACCGCGTGACCCGCATGCCCGATGGCATCACGGTGAAGGCGACCTCGGAAAACGCACCCTTCGCGGTGGCCACCGACGAGGCGCGGCGCATCTACACCACCATGTTCCACCCGGAAGTGGTGCACACGCCGGATGGTGCGCAATTGCTTCGCAACTTCGTCCTGAAGATTGCCGGCTGCAAGGGCGACTGGACCATGGCCTCCTTCAGACAGGAGGCAATCGAGCGTATCCGCAAGCAGGTGGGCAAGGGCCGGGTGCTGTGCGGGCTTTCCGGCGGCGTTGATTCCTCGGTGGCGGCGGTCTTGATTCACGAGGCCATCGGCGATCAACTGACCTGCGTGCTGGTGGACCACGGGCTGATGCGCCAGAACGAGGCGGCGGACGTGGTGCAGATGTTCCGCGACCACTACAACATGCCGCTCACGCTGGTGGATGCGGCGGATGAATTCATCACCGCGCTGGAGGGTGAGGAAGACCCGGAGAAGAAGCGCAAGACCATCGGCCGCCTGTTCATCGAGGTGTTCGAACGCGAGGCGAAGAAACTGGGCGGGGCCGACTTCCTGGCCCAGGGCACGCTCTATCCCGACGTGATCGAGAGCGTGTCCTTCTCGGGCGGGCCTTCGGTCACCATCAAGTCACATCACAATGTCGGCGGCCTGCCGGAACGGATGAACATGAAGCTGGTCGAGCCCTTGCGCGAATTGTTCAAGGACGAGGTGCGCGCGCTGGGCCGCGAGCTTGGCCTGCCGGAGCAGTTCATCGGGCGCCATCCCTTCCCGGGGCCGGGCCTGGCCATCCGTCTGCCGGGCGGGGTCACGCGCGAGAAGCTGGACACGCTGCGCAAGGCCGACGCCATCTATCTCGATGAGATCCGCAAGGCGGGACTCTATGACAAGATCTGGCAGGCCTTCTCGGTGCTGCTGCCGGTGCATACGGTGGGGGTGATGGGCGATGGCCGCACCTATGACCGGGTGCTGGCGCTGCGGGCGGTCACCTCGGTCGATGGCATGACGGCGGATTTCTATCCCTTCGACATGGGCTTTCTGGGGCGCACCGCCACGCGCATCATCAACGAGGTGAAGGGCGTGTCGAGGGTGGTCTATGACGTGACATCGAAACCCCCCGGCACCATCGAGTGGGAGTGATCTAAGGTCGTTTCAGACCATCTCACTCCGTGCCAGAAATCGCGCGAACTCTTTGACTGACAAGGATTATTTTTCCCACCCCGTATCGCTGCATGTCACCCCAGCCCGGCCACTTTGTTGGTAGCGACGTTGGTATGGCGCAGGATGGTCGAGAAACGGGCCTTCGCTACCAACAACTCCCTTGTTGGTATCCGTTTGCCCCCAGACCGGATGCGGATTTATGGGCGATCTCACTGACAAAGAACTGAAAAATCTGAAGCCAAGGGCCAAGCTCTACAAGGTGACGGACCGCGACGGGATGCACGCGGCCGTCACGCCGACTGGGGTTATATCGTTCCGGTATCAGTACCGGGTGAACGGTCGGCAGGAGGTCTTGACCATCGGCCGCTATAGCGCCGAGGCGGCGCGCAAGCTGACACGAGCGCCGGACGCGCTGGAATACGGAATGGACGTGTCGCTTGCGGAGGCGAGGACGCTTCTGGCGCGTGCCCGGCGCCAGGTCGAGCAGGGCGAGTCGCCGTCGAAAGCTAAGGTGGAGAAGCGCACCGCGTCAGCCGAGGCGCTAACATTCGGCGGATGGGCGGAAGCCTACTTCAAGCACAAAGCCGATCCCAAGTCGGGGGCCGAGAAACTGGCTGACAGCACCTTGGCTATGCGCCGATCAGTCTATGATCGCGCCATTGCGGGCGACTTGTCGAAACTCAAGCTGGGAGAGGTGACGCCGCAGCGCCTCAAACGTCTATGCGACGAGGTTAAGGAGAAGCGCGGGCCAGCCGTTGCCGTGCATGTCCGCGAGGTCGTGTTGCTGGTATTCCGCCATGCTCAGGGAAGCGGGCTGGACGTGAGTAACCCGGCCGAGTCTATCCGCGCCAGCGCCATCGCCACCTTCGAGCCGCGCGACCGTGCCTTGTCGCCGTCCGAGGTACGCGCGGTCCTGGCGGCGTTGGATCATGTGGCGGCGGCACCCACGCTGCGCTCAGCGGTGAAGTTTGTTCTGCTAACCGGCGTTCGTAAGTCGGAGTTCATCGACGCCACATGGAAGGAAATAGATTTCGCCGCCGCGCGCTGGACGATTCCGGCCGAGCGCATGAAGGCCAGCAAGGCGCATGTCGTCCCGCTGAGCGATCAGGCGCTCGACATTCTGACGGCGTTCCGCACCATGTTCGGCGCTAGCCGATATCTGCATCCTGGCCGGTACGATGGCGACACGCCCATCAGCAACGCCACGCTCAACCGCGTAATCGATACGGTGGTAGAGCGTATCCGGCAGGATGATCCTGATTTTCAGAGCTTCGGCGTTCACGATCTGCGCCGCACGTTCTCGACCGGCCTGAACCGCGCCAAGTTTGATGATCGCTGGATCGAGATGAGCTTGGCCCACGCGCCCCGGAACCGGATCGCGGCCGTCTACAACGTGAACCGCTACTTCACCGAGCGGAAAATTATGCTTCAGTGCTGGGCTGACATGCTCGACGCTTGGGTGAAGGGCGAATCCGCAAAAGAGTTGATCGCCGATGCGAAGCGACGTGCCGCCGATGTCCACGACGACGAACTGGACGACGATCTCTGAACTACGTGCGGCTGCCGTCCATTCTATCATCCTCATTCCGCTCCTTTGCCGTTGTCATTCGCAGTGGCGAGGTGGGCGAAGCCCTCGCGGGCCATGCGGCAGCCGATTAGGCTGGTAAGCTGGAATACGGCCTCGTTGATCTCGCGAAGCACTTCGGGGGCGGGAGCGCCCGCATCATCGTTATCGTTGGCTGCCACAGGATGTCTGCAGGGATCGGGTGTGTCAGCCGGCGTCATGGCCGACCGCCTTTCCGCCGGAGGCATCGTTGTCGTTGGTGGGGCGCCATCCGGCGGGATCGGCGACCCATCGGTTGATGTCGGATTCTTTCCAGCCCGTGCCGTTGATGCTGATCTTGTGTCGGGCGGGGAACGTGCCCTCGGCCACCTTGCGGTAGATGGTGGAGCGGGACAGTCCGGTTCGGGCCTGGACGGTCTTCATACGGATGATACGGTCGGGTTCGCGCATGGTTTTTCTGCCTCCTGCTGGCTGTTTCTGATCGCTGCTGGACCAGACAGGAGAGACGGCCGCGAGCGCGCAAGACGCAAACTGCGTGCGTGCGGGGAACGGCGGCTGTGGGCTACAAATCGGACGGTTCAGATGCCGATGCCCCGGCCTCTGCCAAGGTCGAGTCCGTGGCTAAAAGCCAGCGCCCGACCAAGGCTGCGGCCTGAGTCGATGTCACCGCCGATGCCGAGTTCCTTCTTTCGGATGGCGAGCATGGATTCCAGTTGCGGGTCGCGTTGCAGGCTGTTCGCCATGTCGCCCATCTCACGCTTCGTGGCCTTGAAGCCGGACATGTCGCCAGCCTCATATTGGCGCTGGCGCGTTTGGTCGAGCTTCTTCCAGCGTTCCACGAAACGGTCGGCGCGCTGGCCCGGATCGGCACCAGGGCCACGATCCCGGCCGGTGCGGATTTCGGTTTCGAGCTGGAGGGCGCGAATAGCGCGCCCGAGCTTGCCGCCTGCCGCCTCGCGCACAAGCTCCGGGCTTTTGACGTACGCTGCTTCGGCATCGCGCCAGCCATGCGGGCGGACTTCCTCGAAGGCTTTGCGGGCATCACTGAGGTCTCGCCTCAATTCCGGGGTGGCGTGTATCTTCCCGTCCGCGTCCCCTGTGTTCATGAGTGCGTCGAAGGCGCGGGCATGGCGCACCAACGCCCGCGATTTTGCCTGCCGCATCTCCGCTTCCGGGTCGATCGCAATCTTCCGTTCCGGCGCATCGACTTCGCGCCGCACGGTTTGCGGGCCGCTATCCCGTTCCGGCCTCTGTCCGCCATCGCGATCATCGGCAGGCAGGCGCATCCCCTCGAACATGCCGCGCACCTTCTCCGGCACGATCTTCCTGACGATCTCCACCACACGCTCGTGGAAGGTGATGCCGCGCCGCTCGGCATAACGCTGCGCCGGATCGGCCCGTTCGTAGTCGGTCGCCATGTCCTTCGACCGATCGCGCGACAGGGTACGGACAAGCCGATTCTGATTGGCAAAGTCGTCACGACCATAATGCAGGTCCATGCTGTCGCGATGGCGCGACAGCGCAACATAGCTGCCATGGGCGTCCACGCCGGGTGTCGCCAGAACATGGGTGCGGTCCACCGTCATGCCCTGCGCCTTGTGGATCGTCGCGGCATAGCCATGGTCGATCCTGTTGTAGTCCTTCAGGTCGAAGGCGACGGAGCGGCCATCGTCGGTGCGCACGGTCATGCTCTGTGCGCTGACCTCCTGAATCGTGCCGAGCGTGCCGTTCTTCACGCCAAGCCCGCGCTCGTTTTGCAGGAAGATGATGCGATCTCCGGCGGCGAAGGTCCGCGCGCCACGCTCGACGGTGACGCGCACCTCGTGGTCAAGGTCGCCAGCGTCCCGCATCCTGTCGCGCGCCGCTTCGTTCAAGGCGCGCACCTCGTCATTGGTGTGGGTGAGGATGATGCGGCTGGCGTCGGGACTGGCCCGCCGTTCGCGGTCCCAGCGCTGGATCAATTCGCCGCGCGCCTGCTCGCGGGTCTCGGCGACATGCACCATACCGTGGCGGTCATAAGCATGGATCGCATGGCCGGTCTTGCCGGTCGCCAGATCGCACGTGGCGTCCCGCTGCCAGTCCTCGCGCTGGCGGCGCACCTCGCCGATTTCCGTGCCGCCGTGGCGCTCATGGATCGAACGGAACGCCGCACCCGCCTCTATTGCTTGCAACTGCTGCGGATCGCCGACCAAAACGACTTTCGCGCCGGCCTCGGCGGCATGGGACAGTACCCGCTCCAACTGCTGCGTGCCGACCATGCCCGCCTCGTCGATGACCAACACGTCGCGGCTCGAGAGCATGTCGCGGCCCTGTCCCCAGCCATGTTCCATGCTGGCGATGGTGCGCGACGCGATGCCCGATCCGCCTTCCAGATTCTCAGCAGCAATGCCGGACAACGCAGCACCCCGAACCTGATAGCCCGCCGCTTCCCATGCCTCGCGCGCAACGCCGAGCATCGCGCTTTTGCCCGTCCCGGCATAGCCGACGACAACACCAAGATCGCGCCCGTCCGTGACATGCGCCAGCGCGTCCGCCTGCTCGCCGGAAAGGACAAGGCCGCGCTGTTCGGCACGGGCCAATGCAGCATCGCGATCCGCATCACCAACTGCATGACGTTCGCGCTCGGCCATAAATTGCGCCGAGCGATGCAAGCGCTGTTCGGCCTCGATCATGTCGCGCGTGGTGAAACGATCCTCGCCGCGTCCGTCCTTACCCAATTCGACAAGATCGGGCGCGTTCCGCATTGCTCCCATCACCTCGTTGAACTGCTCGATGCCGTCGCTGTGCCGGTGCGCGAACTTCGCCATATCGCGCTTCGTGAAGGTCGATTGCTGCTGTGTGATCGCATCCAGCGCAATCGAAGGATCAGCGATGATCCTGTCGCCGTTGTTGCGGGCGATCTCGCGATGCAGATCGGCGCGGTCGGCGGCCTCGATCCCTTCGCCTTCGATCCGCTGTGCGGGCGCGCCGATCTGGCTTTGCGGTTCGAGCGGGATGCCCTGCGCCTCAAAGCTGCGATGGTCGATGCGGGCGTCGATATCGAGTTCGGCCAGGCGTTCGTTGGCAAGCTCGGCCCAGCGTTCGCGCCAGCGCTCGACCATCTCGGCACGGTTCCAGTCCCGCACCTTCTGCCCGAAACCGTTCTCGTCCACCGAGCGCATGGTCAGCATGACATGGGCATGGGGCTTCGGCATTCCGTCCTCGCCCATATCCCAATGCACGTTCACATCGGCGATCATGCCGTGATCGACAAATTCGGCCTGCGCGAAGTCGCGGGCGAGTTCGACGCCCTGCGCCTGCGTCAGCTCGCGCGGCAGGGCGAATTCAACCTCGCGGGCAAGCTGGGCGTCCTTGCGGACCTCGCCAGCCTCAACCTCGTTCCAGAGCCGTTCGCGGTCGCCAAGATGCTCCGGCGCTCCCTCCGGCAGCATGATCTCGGAATGGACGACGCCGCGCTTGGCGGAGAAATCATGGCTGCGGTCGAGCCGCTCATCGCGCAGCCGCGAGGCCGAGCGGTAGGCGGCGGACGCCACCGCACTCGACCCGGCCTTGCGGCCGATGACCTTGACGTGAAGATGATAGATCGCCATCGCGATCAGGAAATGGCACGGTCAAGCGCACGTCGGAACGACGTATAAGCGCGCCCTCGAAACAAATTTCTCGGGACGAACCGCCGCGTCTCACGCTGTCCCGGCAACATTACAGCATTCTGCGCCGCGCTCAATTATCCTCATCGCATCGGCAACTAACAACGATGACGGAGGCGACACATGCGCAAACCACGCGACTACGATTCCGAACTGAAAGCGCTGGAGGACAAGGCCAGAGAACTCAAGACGCGCAAGGTTCAACAGCTTGGCGAACTGGTGATCGCCACCGGGGCAGATACGCTGACCACCGACGAACTGGCGGGCGCGCTGGTTGCCATTGCCGAAACGAAGGAAGCCGGAAGGCGGGAGGCTTGGGCCAAGCGCGGGGCTGCGTGGTTTCTCAGCAAATCCCGGCGATCTGCGCGCGCTGATGATGGCAACGGCGGCGGCGCTTCAACGCAATCGGGCGGCGCGCAATCGCTATCAGGCACAACGGGCGCGGCATGACATGCGGGCATGGCAGGTCGAGCGCCGCACGCGCACGCGGCTTCTGATCGAACTCGGCGGTCTCGTCGTCAAATCCGGCGTTGTGGACCTGACTGACGACGACCGCGCTACCATCCTCGGCGCGCTCATCTGGATCGCCGACAAGCTCAAAAGCGATCAGGCCGAACAGGCCCGCGCGCTATGGGCCGAAAAGGGGAAAGAGGCGTTCGAGATGGATCGTTCACCAGACGTGCATGGCAGAACTCAACCGCCGCAGAATCGGGCGTGACCGATGGCGGGCGGCGCGGAGACCTCAAATATCGCAGCGCCGCCCGCCATCATGCGGACATGCTGGACCTCCGCTGCGTCGTCATTGTGCAATAGTGACGGATGGGAACCACTATCTTCTCGAATTTTCTCTGATCCTCTATATGCTTCGCTGATCGCGACTCACGGCGGGCACATGACCGACGAAATCCTGACGATCCGGGAGGTGGCGGAACTTCTCAAGCTCAATGAGAAGACCGCCTACAAGCTCGCCCTCGCGGGCGAGATTCCCGGTTTCAAGGTTGGCGGGTCGTGGCGCTTCGAGCGGCAGGCAATCGCAAGCTGGATCAAGCGCAAGGTCGAGGAGCAACAGAACGGACGGCCGACATGAAGGCCGGTGCAGAGGGCAAATGAACGCCGTAGAGATCGAGGAAGCCATATCGGCGCTTGCCGAGCTGCCGTTCGACGGCGGCGAGTTTCCGTTCGCCTTCCTGCAAGCCTTCGGGAACAAGGAAACCACGATCAAGCGGCTGCGCTCCGGCGCGTCTAACAAGTCCGACTTGGGCGGCGTCCTGCAAACCAACAACATCCATATCGCCGTCGCACAGGCGGGCGAGGTGACGAAGACCCTCGCTGCGCTGAAAACCAGCTCGGCCACTGCCAGGGCGAAGGCGCGCTTCATCCTCGCCACCGATGGTGTGGACTTCGAGGCCGAGGATGTGGAGACTGGCGAAACGGTCGCCTGCGCCTATGCCGACTTCCCCAACCATTTCGGCTTCTTCCTACCGCTCGCGGGCATCACCACCGTCAAGCAGGTGCGCGAAAGCTCGTTCGACATTCGCGCCACCAGCCGCCTCAACCGGCTCTATGTCGAACTCCTGAAAGATAACCCCGATTGGGGCAGCGCCGAGCGTCGTCACGACATGAACCATTTCATGGCGCGGCTGATCTTCTGCTTCTTCGCCGAGGATACCGACATCTTCGGCAAGATCGGTCTGTTCACCGAGACGGTCGAGCGGATGAGCGACCGGGACTCGTCCAACACCCACGAGGTGATCGGGACATTGTTCCGCGCCTTGAACACCAAGGGGCCGGATCGTGAGGCGGCGGGGATTCCCCGTTGGGCGATCCGCGCCGACCAGTTTCCCTATGTGAACGGCGGGCTGTTTTCCGGCAACATGGAGGTGCCGCGCTTCAGCCGTATCGCGCGCTCTTATCTTCTCCATATCGGCAATCTCGACTGGACGAAGATCAACCCCGACATCTTCGGGTCGATGATCCAGGCCGTTGCCGATGACGAGGAGCGCGGCTCGCTCGGGATGCACTACACCAGCGTCCCGAACATCCTGAAAGTGCTCAATCCGCTGTTCCTCGACGATCTGCGGGAGCGCCTGGCGGAAGCGGGCGATAACGCCCGCACGCTCTTGAATCTCCGCAAGCGCATGTCGCGCATCCGGGTCTTCGACCCCGCCTGCGGCTCCGGCAATTTCCTTGTCATCGCCTACAAGGAAATGCGGTTCATCGAGGCCGAGATCAACAAGCGGCGCGGCGAACCGGATCGGTCATCGGAAATTCCGCTCACCAATTTCCGTGGCATCGAGCTTCGCGATTTCCCGGCCGAGATTGCGCGCCTTGCGCTTATCATCGCCGAGTTTCAATGCGATGTGCTCTATCGCGGCAAGCAGCTCGCCTTGAATGAGTTTCTGCCGCTGTCGAAAGAGAACTGGATCACCTGTGGCAATGCCCTTCGCATGGATTGGCTTAGCGTATGCCCTCCATCGGGGACAGGCGCGAAGCTTTATGCCGATGACCTCCTGAGCACTCCCCTCGATCAGGCCCAAATCGACTTCGAGAATGAAGGCGGGGAGATATATGTCTGTGGAAATCCCCCTTACAAAGGGAACGCGCGAAAATCAGATGAACAGAAGGACGATCTCAAGAATCTCCTAGATGGAAAGGTCGAAAAGTGGGGCCTTCTCGACTATGTCTGCGGATGGTTCTTTAAAGGGCATCAGTACGCCAAGATCACGGACGCCAAGTTTGCATTCGTTGCGACGAACAGCGTTGCTCAGGGGCAGCATGTCTCGAACTTTTGGAAGCCGCTGTTCGACGACGGCCTGCAATTTGCGTTTGCCGTCAGGTCGTTCAAATGGAGCAATCTTGCAAAGCACGACGCGGGCGTAACCGTCGTTGTGATTGGCGCTGGCTTCGACGTTTCCGTCCCCATTATCTTCGATGGCGACATCAAGATTAGTGCGCAGAATATCAACGCCTATCTCTTGCCGCAGGAAAACTATTGGGTTTCCTCCGTCTCTCGACCCATCTCAGCCGTGAAAGGCATGGTGAAGGGAAATTACTATGGCCTATCGGAGCACCTGATCTTCGATAGGCTGTCGAAGAATGAATATGTGGATGCTGGTCTTTCGCCGTCTTTCATCCGAAAATTCTATGGATCGACCGAAGTCATCAACGCCAAGCATCGTTATTGCTTTTGGTTCGAGAATGAGCCTGATGACGACGTGCTTGAAGTTCGAGATATTGGCGCGAGAATTAGGTTCGGAGCCGAGAAGCGCGCCTTATCGAGCGATGCGGTGTCCAACGGGATGGTCAATCGACCGCACCAGTTTCGTGAGATGAACCACGCCGAGCGCCAGTTGCTTGCTGTGCCTGTCGTGTCTTCGGAAAACAGGGATTATCTACCTATTGATCTGCTTGACCATGAAAGTGTGATTTCCAACAAATGCTTTGCGCTTTACGATGCGCCTATCTGGTCGATGGCGTTGATCGCATCGCGCCTGCATTGGGTCTGGATCGGGACCGTTTGTGTGCGGATGCGAACTGACTTCTCCTATTCTAACACTCTCGGCTGGAACACCTTCCCGGTGCCGACCCTGACCGACAAGATGAAGGCCGACCTGACCCGCTGCGCCGAGGACATCCTCTTGGCTCGCGAGGCACATTTCCCTGCGACCATCGCCGACCTTTACGAAGTGAAAGACGGCGAAAGCAAAATGCCAGCCGACCTGCGCGCAGCCCATGAGCGTAACGACGAGGTGTTGGAGCGCATCTATATCGGCCGCCGCTTCCGCAATGACACCGAGCGGCTGGAAAAGCTGTTCGACCTCTACACCAAAATGACCGCATCGGCCGCGCCCAAGCGCGCAGGCCGGACGGCGAAGGGACGGGTGTCATGACAGGCCGCCCCACGCATCTGACCCCGCCGCCCGCCGGTTATGCCGACTGGCTGGCCGAGTTGAAAGGCCGCATCCACACCGCGCAACAACGCGCTACGCTGGCGGTGAACCGCGAACTGGTGTTGCTCTACTGGCAGATCGGTCGGGACATTCTGACCCGGCAGGCCAAACAGGGCTGGGGCGCGAAGGTCATCGAGCGGCTGGCGACGGACCTGCGCGCAGCCTTCCCGGACATGAAGGGGTTTTCGCGCGCTAACCTTATGTATATGCGCGCCTTTGCCGAGGCATGGCCGGATGAGGCAATTGTCCAACAGGCTGTTGGACAATTGCCTTGGGGCCATAATCTGGTGCTCCTGACCAAACTGAAAGACCCCGAACAGCGGTTGGCCTACGCGCAAAGCGCCATCACCAACGGCTGGTCGCGCAATGTCATGAACATTCATATCGAAACTCGCCTGCTGGAACGATACGGCAAGGCGGTGACGAACTTTGACGCCCTACTGCCCAAGCCGCAATCCGATCTGGCGCGCGAATCCCTGAAAGACCCATACCGATTCGATTTTCTCGGCCTGACGGACGAGGCCCAGGAGCGCGACATCGAACATGCGCTGATGCGGCATGTCACCGAATTTCTTCTGGAACTCGGCGCGGGCTTCGCCTTCGTCGGGCGGCAAGTGTTGCTGGAAGTGGGGGACGATGACTTCTTCATCGACCTGCTATTTTACCACCTCAAATTGCGCTGCTATGTGGTGATCGAACTCAAAGCCGGGAAATTCAAGCCGGAGCATCTGGGGCAGTTGGGCTTCTACCTGACGGCGGTGGATCGGCAGGTGAAAGCCGAGCATGACAATCCGACCATCGGCCTGCTGCTGTGCAAGAGCAAGAACGAGGTGGTGGCCGAATATGCGCTGAGCGATAAATCGCAGCCGATGGGCATCGCCGAATACAAGCTGGCCCAATCCCTGCCTCCCGAATTGCAAACCAGCCTGCCGAGCATCGAGGAGATCGAGCGCGAATTGGCGAAGGATGATTCAGAATGACCAATATCGCCAATAAGGGTTCGGTCCCCTCCGTATCCGTCTCCTATGCCCGGAATGGTGCTTCGACCAAGGCCAATACCCTTGGCATGAGGCCGATGCAGGAACGCGCCTACGAGAAGCGAGGCGAGCAATACCTCATCATCAAGTCACCGCCCGCGTCCGGCAAGAGCCGCGCGCTCATGTTCATCGCGCTCGACAAGCTCGCCAACCAGGGGCTGAAGCAGGCCATCATCGTCGTGCCGGAAAAGAGTATCGGCGCGAGCTTCCATGACGAGCCGTTGAGCCGGTTCGGCTTTTGGGCCGACTGGCGCGTGGAGCCGAAATGGAACCTGTGTGACGCGCCCGGCTCCGACAACGGCGGTAAGGTCAATTCGGTCGGCGCGTTCCTTGAGAGCGACGAACAGGTGCTGGTCTGCACCCACGCCACCTTTCGCTTCGCCGTGGACAGGTTCGGCGTGGAGGCGTTCGATAACCGGCTGATCGCGGTGGACGAGTTCCACCACGTTTCGGCCAATCCCGACAACAAGCTCGGCCTGCACCTCGGCGACTTCATCGCGCGCGACAAGGTGCATATCGTGGCGATGACTGGCTCCTATTTCCGGGGCGATGCCGAAGCCGTGCTTGCGCCGCAGGACGAAACAAAGTTCGATTCCATCACCTACACCTATTATGAGCAGCTCAACGGCTACGAATATCTGAAGCAGCTCGACATCGGCTATTTCTTCTATTCCGGCTCTTATGCCGACGACATCGTCAATGTCCTCGACCCTGCCGAGAAGACCATCATCCATATCCCGAGCGTCAATTCGCGCGAGAGCACGAAAGACAAGATCAGGGAGGTGGAGCATATCCTTGAGGCGTTGGGCCAGTGGCAGGGCACCGATCCCGCCACCGGCTTCCAACTGGTCAAAACGGCGGATGGGCGCACGCTCCGCATCGCCGATCTTGTCGATGACGACCCAAATAAGCGCGACCGCGTATCTGCCGCGCTGAAAGACGCGGGCCAGAAGAACAACCGCGACCATGTGGACATCATCATCGCGCTCGGCATGGCGAAGGAAGGCTTCGATTGGATTTGGTGCGAGCACGCCCTGACGGTCGGGTATCGGTCCAGCCTCACCGAGATTGTACAGATCATCGGCCGCGCCACCCGCGATGCGCCCGGCAAGGCTCGCGCGCGCTTCACTAACCTGATCGCTGAACCCGACGCCGCCGAGGACGCCGTGACCGAGGCCGTCAATGACACGTTGAAGGCCATCGCCGCCAGCCTGCTCATGGAGCAGGTGCTTGCGCCGCGTTTCGAGTTCAAGCCCAAGAACCCGACCAATGAGGCGACGCCTGGCTTCGACTATGGTGAGGGCGGCTATCAGCCCGACAAGTGCAATGTAGGCTTCCACGAGGAGCGCGGGGTTTTCCAGATCGAGATCAAGGGTCTTGCCGAGCCGACGAGCGAGGAGGCCGCCCGCATATGCCAGGAGGACTTGAACGAGGTGATCGCCGCCTTCGTGCAGGACAAGACCGCCATTGAGCGCGGCCTCTTCGATGAGGAGCTTGTGCCCGAGGAACTGACGCAGGTTCGCATGGGCAAGATCATCAAGGACAAATATCCAGAGTTGAACGAGGAGGATCAGGAGGCCGTGCGCCAGCACGCCATCGCCGCCCTGAACCTGACGCAGCAGGCCAAACAGATCGCGCTTGGCGATGACGGCCGCGAGCCGAGCGCCAACACGGCGCTGATCGACGGCGTGCGCAAGTTTGCAATGGACGTGCGCGAACTCGACATCGATCTGATCGACCGCATCAATCCGTTCGGTGAAGCCTACGCCATCCTCGCCAAGACCATGAGCGAGGAGAGCCTGAAACAGGTCGCGGCGGCCATCGCCGCCAAGCGCACCAGCCTGACGCCCGAAGAGGCGAAAGACCTGGCCGTGCGCGCTGTCAAGTTCAAGAAGGAACGCGGACGGCTGCCGTCGATCAGTTCGACGGACGCCTGGGAAAAGCGGATGGCCGAGGGCGCAGCCGCTTTCGTCCGCTTCAAGGATGAGGGCCGCTATGAGTGACCTCGACCTTGACGAACTGCGCGCCGAACTCGACGACTTCGCTGCCCCGGAGAAGAAAGGCGGCCGGTCTGCGCGCGAGGAACGCATCGTCGCCGGGTTCGAGGAGATCCAGCGCTTCGTCGAAACCCACGGTCATCCGCCGATGCACGGCGAAGGGCGCGACATCTTCGAGCGGCTTTACGCGGTGCGGCTCGACCGGCTGCGCGGGCTTGAAGAGTCCCGCACCCTTCTCGCGCCGCTTGATCATCAGGGTTTGCTCGGGGGCGCAACGGCCGTTGCTGCCGCGCCTGTCGAGGTGATGGGCGACGACGAATTGCTCGCGGAACTCGAAGGTGCGGCGGGCGCGTCTGACATCACCGAGCTTCGCCATGTTCGCACTAGCGCCGAAAAGCGCGCCGCCGAGGAGATCGCCAACCGCGAACGGTGCGAGGATTTCGAGCGCTTCAAGCCCCTGTTCACGGCCGTTCAGAACGACCTCGACAACGGCATGCGCATCACCCAGCCGATCCGCAAGGATGCGGGCTTCCTGAAAACCGACATCAGGGCGGGGGAGTTTTTCATCCTTGGCGGTCAGGTCGCCTATGTCGCCGAAGTCGGCGAACCCTTCAAAGCGCCCAACGGCGAAAGCGACGCCCGCCTTCGTGTCATCTATTCCAACGGCACTGAGAGCAACCTGTTGCTCCGCTCCTTGCAACGCGCGCTTTACAAGGACGAGGTGAGCCGTCGTGTGTCTGAACCTAGCGCCGGACCGCTGTTCGCCAGCGAAAGCGAAACCGACGACCTTGCCAGCGGCACCATCTATGTCCTGCGCAGCCAGTCGGACAATGCCATTGTCGCCGCCAACCGCGACCTCGTTCACAAGATCGGCGTCACCGGCAGCGATGTCGCCAAGCGTATTGCCAACGCCAAGCTGGATTCGACCTTCCTGTTGGCGGACGTGGAGATCGTGGCAACCTACAAGCTGTTCAACATCAGCCGCATTAAGCTCGAAAACCTGATCCATCGTATCTTCGACCCGGCCCGGCTCGACATCGAGATCAAGGACAGGTTCGGCAACCCAGTCATCCCGCGCGAGTGGTTTCTTGTGCCGTTGTTCGTGATCGACGACGCGGTGGAGAAGATCAAGGACGGCACGATCACCGGATATGTCTACGATCCGAAGAGTGCCAGACTTGTAAAGCACAGCGCGTCGCCTCCGCTGGGAGGTTTGGCATGAGCAATGTCAACGTCAAGCGGTTGGTCGAGAACATCCGTTCCGGCACCAATATATACACGCCGCTGGTCGAGTTGGTCGTGAATGCGATTCAGGCCATCGACGCAACGGCCATACAGAACGGCTTGGTCGAAATCGAAGTTCTCCGAAACGGTCAGGCCGACATAATCGACCGCCTTGAGGACGTTGACGGTTTCAGGGTCAAGGACAACGGCATAGGTTTCACGAAGACCAACCGTGACGCCTTCGACACCCTCTACACCGAGCAGAAAATCGCGGATGGCGGCAAGGGATTTGGCCGCTTCACCTGCCTGAAATATTTTGACCGGGTGAAAGTATCCAGTACCTTTGCCGACGGTGACGCCTTCCGCGACCGTTCTTTCAGGATGGGCTTGGACAAAGACATCATCGTCGATGAAAAGGAAGGTCCGTCTCAGGCGCAGGCGAGCGGCGCAACCATCGAGATTTCCGGCATCAAGTCGGTCAGGTTTCCCGACAAGAAGCTCGAAACCATCAGCCGTGTCGTGGTGGAACGGTTGCTTCCTTATTTCGTGGACCAGGACCGCCCCTGTCCGCGCGTGGTGATCCGGGAGGCCAAGAATCCATCCGATGCCGTCTCCCTCAATGACTATTTGGACAAAGAGAGCAGCCAGATCGTCGAAATGAGGGTGGATGAGGGGATGTTCTCGTTGTCGGCGAACGAGGATGAAAAATCCTTTCAGGTCCGCGTGTTCAAATTCTTCGCGCCGCGAACGGCAAAGAGCAAGGTCAGCCTTGTTGCGCATCGGCGAGAGGTGACGGACAATCCGCTTCAGACATACATTCCCGAATTTGGGGAAGAATTCTTCGAGCCGGGGCCGGATCAGGATTTGGCCAAGGGGCGTAACTTCGTCATCAAAGCCTATGTGTTCGGCGACTATCTGAACGACAACGTATCCCTCGAACGAGGTGAGTTTCGGTTTCAGACCGACACGGACCTGTTAAACGGCATATCCCAGAACGACATCGAGCAGAAAGCCGCCGAGATCGCGCAGTCGGCGGTGGGCGCGGAGATCGCCGAGCGGAAGAAGCGCAAGGAAGTTCGCATCGCCGAGTATGTGACCAATGACGCACCCTGGCATCGCATCCTTGCAAAAGAGGTCGATTTCAGCGCCCTGCCCATGCGGCCGTCAAATCAGGACATCGAACTTCATCTCCAAAAGAAAAAATACGAGCAGGAAATAGCGACACGAACGCAGGTCACGGCGCTTCTGAACTCGGAAAACCCGGATGAGCTTGGTGAAAAAATCGCGCAGTTGATTGAGAAGATTTCGGATAACAGCAAGAATGACCTGATTCACTACGTCTCCATGCGCAAGTGCGTCTTAGAGTTGTTCTCGAAGTCGCTGGAAGTCAAAGCCGATGGAAAGCACAAATCCGAAGGCGAAGTGCATGACATCATCATGCCCCGCAAGAAGGATTCCGAGGAACTGAACTACGACGCGCACAATCTCTGGATTTTGGACGAGCGGCTGAATTTCACGTCCTACATGTCGTCCGACAAGCCCTTAAAGTCGTCGGGAGATCGCACGGACATAACCGTCTATAATCGTCGCGTGGCTTATCGCGGCGATAATGAAGCCAGCAATCCCATAACGATTTTTGAGTTCAAGAAGCCTCAACGGGACGATTTCGCCAACCCGTCTTCCAAGGAAGACCCGATTCAGCAGATCATCCGCTACGTCAATCAAATCCGGGAAGGCAAGTTCAAGACCCCAGCCGGCCGCGATATTCTTGTGAACGACACGACGCCGTTCTACGGATACGTCGTCTGCGATCTAACCCAGAAGGTCAAAGACTGGCTTCAGAAAGAGAAGAATTTTACCCCGATGCCCGATGGGCTCGGATGGTTCAGCTGGTTCGGCAATATCAGCCTCTATATGGAGGTGATTAGCTGGACCAAGCTGCTCCGCGATGCGGAAATGCGGAACAAGATATTCTTCAACAAGCTCGGTATCGACTGAGCGGCCTGGCGGTCGATGGCTACAACTAAAACGTAATCCTCATCACTCTCGGCTATGGTCCAGCGAGGCGGGCGAGGGGAGGCACCTTCCCCGGAAGCTCAGACTCCTTTGGCTGCATTTCGCAGACCTCGTTTATGATGGGTGCTCAGCTCATGGCGGGAAAGACCGCCATGTAAGATTCGAGAATCCGGCGCATTTACCCTGTTGGTATCGCAGTTGGTATGACCTTGGAGCGTGGGCGGAAAGCTCAATATTTACAATGTGCACTCAAACCCATTGACCATCGAGTGGGAGTAACGCACTTGCCCGTCAAGCAGGTGAAAATCCTCGGCTCCTGCGCCATCTGCGGCGAATTGGAAGCCGATCATCTGGAGCGCATGGTGCGCGCCGAGGCGGCGCGGCTTGGTGTGGAGATCGCGCTGGAAACCATCACCGACTTTGCCGCCATTGCCGCCTATGGCGTGCTCGACCGGCCCGGACTGGTGATCGACGGCAAGGTGGTTTCCGCCGGTCGCCTGCCCAAGCCGGAACATCTGGAATTCTGGCTGAGCGAACGAAAGCTGAGCGCGCAGGCCCGCGGCCCGTCAAGCGAGAGCGGTTCTGGCCTGATGCAATCAGGGCGCCTTCTGCTTTAACGCTTCAACTCATTCAGGCTGACGATGGGGTCGACGTCGGAGAGATCGCGCATGACGGCGCTGAGGAAGGCGATGACCTCCCGTTGCTGCGGCTCGGTCAGGCCCTCGGAGTCGCCTTCGGCCACGGCGCGCAGGGAGACGCGCTTGTTGGCGATGGCGGCAATGGTGGACTGATTCAACTCCGGCAGGATGAGGGCATAGCCCCGGTCGCCCCAGCTTGAGCCCACGTATTTGTTGACCACCGGCACGGAAAGATCGATGCCCGCGCGCCGGGTCATGGCTTCGGCGATGAGGGCCGATGCCTGACGCTTGTCGACCACGAAGAACACGACGATGCGGAAGCCCGCCTCATGCATGGCGGCAAGGGCGTTGAGATCATCGGCAACGGCAAAGAAGCGCTCGGTCTGAAGGGCGGGCAGGTCGATGACGTAATCGCGGCCGGGGGAGGCGAGAATGGTGTCGAAGGCCTTCATCTGGCCGGTGATGGCTTCAAGGTCGACCAGTGCGGTGCGCCCCGGAAAGAAGCCGCGCAGGGGTGCCTTCTGGGCATCGGCGTCGATGGCGAAGGGGTCGCGGTCTTCGAGCAGAAGATAGTCGACCAGCACCCGTGCCAACAGCGTCTTGCCGTTGCGGTGCTGGTCGGAGCAGATGATGTAAACCGCAGGTCGGGTCACGGCATTGCGGCCGCCCAGGCCTCAGGTCCGGGCGGTGGCGCTGCGCCCGCCGGAGAGAAGCTCCTGGATCAGGGCGACGCGGGCATATTCGTCATCGATCTCGTCGCACCACTTGCGCACATAGCCGCGCAGCACAAAGGAGAATTTGCCCGGCGTGCCGTCCGCCGCCTTGTTGTCGATGAAATCCTTGAAGGTGACGCCGGCCACGTCCACCTGCTCATAGGCCATCTCGTTGAGCTTGGGGATGTTGATCTCGTGGGCCTTGGGAATCTGGGCGAAGTACTTCTTGTGGGTGGCTTCGTCCCATTCAAAAAAGTTGGTCTCGTTGATGAAGTTGCGGGTCAGCACATACTGGATGCCGTTGAGATAGCGGGCGATCTCGCCGATCTCGTCGAGGGAGGCGATGGACGGACCCACGACATGAAACAGGCCGAGGTTGAAATCGCCGTTGCGGGCGGCTTCGAGAACGCCGATGCGCTCGAAGATGTCGAGCGCATAGGACAGGTTGCCGGCCTTGAGGTCCACCACTGTCACCGGCACATTGGCGGTTTCCATGGTGTCCAGCACCTTCATCTGGTGGGCGACGTTGCCCAGGTCGATGACCTCGGTCTGGCCGGGATAGAAGCGGCGCAGTGAGCCCCGGGGGTTTTCCGTGTCGAAGGCGCGGGTCAGAATGTTCTTCCGGGCGAAGTAGTCGAGCACGGAGCGCGAGATCGTGGTCTTGCCGACGCCACCCTTGTCCGCGCCGACCAGAATGAGTGTGGGTTTCATTTTATTCCCCCAGTTGCCGGATGCCCGGCCGTAGATGTCTGCCAAAGTCTATCACGCAGGCGTGACGCTGTTCCAGCCCTCACGGGCTGTTTCGCCACCTTCCGCCGTCAGCTATATTGAGCAGCCGCGGAGGGTAAAATGCAAGCGCTCATTGCCGGTATCCTGCTGTTTGTTCTGCCACATTTCGTCTCCAGCCTGTTTCCCGTGGCGCGCGACCGCCTCCGGTTGCAGTGGGGCGGGAACGGTTTCCGCGGGGCCTATGCACTGACCGTCATGGCAGGGGTGATTCTCATGGCTTGGGCCTATGCCGATTCGGCGGCCAACCCGCCGGGACCGGATTTCTACACACCGCCGCCGGGCATGACCCATGCCACGCTGACCCTCGTCTTCCTCGGTTTTCTGGCCTTGGGCGCGTCCTATGGCGACAGTCATATCCGACTGTGGCTGCAAAACCCCATGTCCATCGGTGTCGCGCTCTGGGCCGTCGGGCATCTGCTGTCAAACGGCGAACGGGTGCAGGTCATGATCTTCGTGGCGGTGCTGGCGGTGGCGGTGGTGGACATCGTGGTTTCCACGGCGCGGGGCAAGAAGCCATCCTATCAGCCGCGCTGGGCGGCGGACGGCATCGCCGTGGGCATCGGTATCGTCGGCTATCTGATCATGCTGTTCCTGTTCCATCCCTACATCCTGCATGTGCCGGTGCTGTGATGGGGCTTCTCGCGCTTGCCGTGCTCGGCTTTTCGCTGCTCCATCTTATCCCCGCCCACGGCGGGCTGAGGGAGCGCCTGCGCCAGCGGTTCGGACGGCGCACCTTCGGTCTCACCTATGGCCTCATCGCCACGGCGGCGCTGGGGTTGATCGTGCTGGGCTGGCGGGCCGCACCCTTCATTCCGGTCTATGATCCGCCGGCCTGGGGCGCCCATGCCAATCTGCTGTTCATGCTGCTGGCCTTTCTGCTGTTTGGCCAGTTCCTGGCTGGCGGGTCGTGGCGGCAGGGCCTGCGCTCTCCCATGGCGCTGGCGGTCATGATCTGGGCCACGGGCCATCTGCTCGCCAATGGTGATGCCGCGAGCCTCATCCTCTTCGGCGGTCTTGGGCTTTATGCCGCAGTCCATGCCGGGCTGGCGCGGCGCAGCGAAGGCTTTTCCGCGCCCCTCAGCTTCGGGCACAATGGCTTTGGTCTATTGGTGGGGCTTGGCCTTTATGGCTTGATGCTGCATTTTCACCAGGCGCTCATTGGCGTGCCTGTGCCATTTTTCGGGGGCTGACATGTCGGTTCAGAACACCATCAAACGGATCACCGCGCCGGAGATCACCGCGCGCAAGGGCGGCGAGGCCATCGTCTCGCTCACCGCCTATCATGCGCATACGGCGGCCATTGCCGATAAATATGTCGACTTCCTGCTGGTGGGCGATTCCCTCGGCATGGTCATGCATGGCTTTGAATCGACCCTGCCGGTGCCGCTCGACCTGATGATCATGCATGGCCGCGCCGTGATGCGCGGGGCCAGGCGCGCCCTCATCGTGGTGGACATGCCCTTCGGCTCCTACGAAGAAAGCCCGGCCCAGGCCTTCCGCAATGCGGCCCGCGTGGTCAAGGAAACCGAGTGCGGGGCGATCAAGCTGGAGGGGGGGCGGCGCATGGCCGAAACCATCCGCTTCCTGTCGGAGCGCGGCATTCCGGTCATGGCCCATGTCGGCCTCACGCCGCAATCCATCAACGTGCTGGGCGGCTTCAAGACGCAGGGCCGCACCCGCGACCAGTGGGCGGCGATCGAGGAGGACGCCCGCGTGGTGGCCGAAGCCGGGGCCTTTGCCGTGGTGCTGGAGGCGCTGGCCGAGCCGCTGGCCGCAAAGATCACCCGGGAGGTGGCCATTCCGACGATCGGCATTGGCGCGTCTTCGGCCTGCGACGGGCAAATCCTGGTGATGGAGGACATGCTGGGCCTTTCGCCGCGCGTGCCCAAGTTCGTGAGGGAGTTCGGCGAGGTCGGCAAGGCCATCGAAAGGGCCATCGCCAGCTATGCCGACGAGGTGAAGGCGCGCAATTTCCCCGAGCCGCGCCACACCTATGAGGTCAAGGACTGACAGGGCATCACTGATTTGCCATAGTGCGCTGGCATTGGCGGGCAGCGGGCGCTTTGTGGATGGACCCATGACGATGAACCGGCGCGACGTTTTCTTGGCTGCGGCTGTTGTGATCCTGAAGCCCAGGCTGGTCTTTGCCGAAGAGGCCCCGGACGGCTTTCTGGTGCTGCGGGCCGAGCCCGCCAGCCTGGCGCTGCTGGGCACCGACCAGCCCGCCACCGACATCTGGAGTTGGAACAAGGCCGAACCCGCCACGATCCTGCGGGCACGCCAGGGCCAGCCCTTCAAGGTGCGCCTCATCAACTATCTCGAGGAAGACATCTGGTTTCACTGGTTCGGGGTGCGCGGTCCTGCCGACCAGATGACGGTGAAGGTGGAGCCGGGCGAGCAGGCGGCGGTGGACTGCGTGTTCACCCCGCCCGATGCGGGCACCTTCTGGTTTGGCCCTTTGACCAATGCGTCGCGCCAGCGCGACATGGGGCTCTACGGCCTGCTGGTGGTGGAGGAGGCCGCACCGCCCGATGCCCAGGACGTGGCGCTGGTGGTGGACGACTGGCTGGTGGATGACGCGGGCAAGATCCAGGGCGGCTTCGGCGATCTCGCCATGGCGGTGGGCGAAGGGCGCATGGGCAACTGGTTCACGCTCAATGGCGCCTTGAAGCCGAAGATCAAGGTCGCGCGCGACCGGCCGCTGCGCCTGCGCTTTCTCAATGCCGCCAATGTCCGCAGCATGGGCCTCATGTTCAAGGGGGGCGAGGTGGCGGTGGTGGCCCATGATGGCCAGCCCCTGGCGGCGGCGCAGCCCCTGGGCACCCAGCCGCTGCTGCTGGCGCCGGGGCAACGGGCCGATGTGCTGCTGCAACCGGGTGCCGGCGTTGTCACGTTTGCCCTCGACCTGCTCGAGGATGTGGTGGAGCTGGGCTATCTCGAACCCGCGGGCGAGGTTCCCGCCATTCCGCCGCCGCCGCTCTTCACTCTGCCGCAAAACCCCATTGCTCCGGCCTTCGACCCCGCCACCGCCCGGGCCATCACCCTGACGCTGGAGGGCGGGGCCAAGGGCGGCCTGAAATCGGCCCGTGTCGGCGAGGAAGAGTTGGACACCCGGGCGCTGCTGGAGCGCGGGCTGGCCTGGGCCATGAACGGTGTGGCGGGCACGGGCGGGCCGCCTCTGTTCACCGCCAAGCGCGGTGAACCACTGGTCCTCACCATCGACAACCGCACCAGCTTTGCCCAGCCCCTGCACATCCACGGCCATGTCTGGCGGCTGGTGGCGCAGGGCGGACAGCCGGTCGCCGATACGCCCTGGCGCGACACGGCGGTGGTTCCGGCCAAAGCCACGGTGGGACTGGCCTTCACCGCCGACAACCCCGGCGTCTGGGTCATCCAGAGCCTGGTGGCCGAGCGGGTCGATTCCGGCATGCTGGCCAGTTTCGTCGTCGAATAACTGTTGACGGCCTGTGGATAACTTCACGGGCATCTTGCCGGTTGTGCCATTCCGGGATGACGTGATTCGTCTGTGAGGTGCGTCATGTCGGTTGAGTTTTCCGGGTTTGTCATGGGTGTTGCGGCGGCCGCTCTGGTGATGGGCGGTTTTGTTGTTTATCAGGGCCACAGGAGTCTGCTGGCCATATCCTCCTACGGCGAGAAGCGCTGAAGGAACGTGCGCAGGCAGGCGCTGTCCGGCGGTTTGGCCGGTGAAATGCCTTGATTTGGCCCCCCCGCTGCTCTAGAGCAACCTGACTTTTGGCGGAACCAACAAAAGTCAGATAAGTTGCTCGCCATCAATAAGTTAGAGCGGTGGCTTTGAGGCATTCAAGGCGCCTTCCGCTCCAGGCCCTTCGGCCATCGCATGAGGAGTGCCGCACGGTGAGCGAGAGCGACGAATCCCTGTTCCGCGAGGTGGATGAGGAAGTCCGCCAGGATCAATACAAGAAAATCTGGGACAGATACGGCAATTTGCTGATGGCCATGGCCTTTGCCATCGTGGCGGGCGTGGGCGGCGTCAAGGGCTGGCAGTATTACCAGCAGAAGCAGGCCGAAAGCGCCGCCGTGGTCTATGCCGACGCCGTGAAGAAGGCCGCCGACGGCAAGTATGATGATGCCGCTTCGGCGCTGGCTGCCATCAATCATGGCGGCTTTGCCCAGTTGGCGGAATTGCGCAAGGCCGGCGGCCTCGCCCAGCAGGGCAAGCGCGACGAGGCGGTTGCGGCCTATGACGCCTTCGCCGCTAATGGGGCGCATGATCCGGCCTTCATCGACATGGCGCGCATCCGCGCCGGTTATCTGCTGACCGACACGCTGAAACCCGATGAGTTGCTCACCCGCCTTGGCCCCTATGACAAGGATGATCAGGTGTGGCGGCATGCGGCCCGCGAAATCTTCGGCCTGTCGGCCTGGCGCACGGCCGACTACGCCATGGCCGACCGCTACATGACGGCTCTTTACAATGATCCGGCCACGCCGCCGGCCATGCGCCAGCGGGCGCAGATGATGATGCAGTTGCTGACGCCGCTGCTGCCGAAGAAGTGAGGCTGACATGACCATGCGGGCGCGTTGGGCGGTGCTGCTGTGCCTGGGGCTGGTGCTGTCCGGCTGCACCTCCCTCAAGCGCATGACCGGCCAGGTGGATGACACCGTGCTGCCCGGCACGCGCGAGGACGTCTTGCCGCCGGAGCAACAGACGCGGCGTGACCCCGCCGTGACGGGCGACAAGCCAGCCACGGGTGAGTGCGTGCCCGATGACGTGAACTGCCTGCCGCCGGTGGATCAGGAAGCGCCGGGCGCGGCGCAATAGCATGAAACCGACCGTTGCCATTCTCGGCCGGCCCAATGTCGGCAAGTCGACGCTGTTCAACCGTCTGGTGGGTCGCAAGATCGCGCTGGTGGACGACCAGCCCGGCGTGACCCGTGACCGGCGCGAGGGCGAGGGCCGCATCGGCGATCTCACCTTCCGGGTGTTCGACACGGCGGGTCTGGATGATGCCAGGCGCGGCAGCCTGGAAGCGCGCATGAGCCAGCAGGCGGAAGCGGCGGTGGCCGAGGCCGATCTGGTGTTTTTCGTCATCGATGCCCGCGCCGGGGTGACGCCCATCGATGAACAATTCGCCGCCCGCATCCGGCGCATGGGCAAGCTCGTGGCGCTCGTTGCCAACAAGGCCGAGGGCCGGGCGGCGGAGGCGGGACTGGCCGATGCCTTCCGCCTGGGTTTCGGGGCGCCGCTGGCCATCTCCGCCGAACATGGCGAGGGGCTGGACCAGCTCTATGACGTGATTGCGCCGCTGGCCGAGGACGAGGAAGCAGACACCGGGCAAGCTGCGGGCGAAGGCGAGGAGGACGATGAGGCCTATGCCAGGCGGCCGTTGCGCCTTGCCATCATCGGTCAGCCCAATGCGGGCAAGTCCACGCTGGTCAACACGCTGCTGGGCCAGGAGCGCATGCTGACCGGGCCGGAGGCGGGCATCACGCGTGATGCCATCGCCACCGACTGGTCCTGGCAGGGCCGGGCCATCAAGCTCTGGGATACGGCGGGCATCCGGCGCAAATCGCGCGTCACCGGCAAGATCGAGAAGCTTGCCGTGTCGGATGCCCTGCGCGCCATCCGCTTTGCCGATTGCGTCATCGTGCTCATCGATGCCTCCATGAAGATCGAGCGCCAGGATCTGGCGCTGGCTGATCTGGTGGCGCGCGAGGGCCGGGCCGTGGTGCTGGCGCTGTCCAAGTGGGACGCGGTGGCGGAAAAGCAGAAGACGCTGGCCGAAGTGACGAGCGAGCTGGAAGACGTGCTGCCGGAAATTCGCGGCGTGCCCGTGGTGACGCTCTCGGCCCGGCAGGAGAAGGGTCTGGACAAGCTGATGACGGCGGTCTTCGCCACGGTGGAAAAATGGAATGCGCGCGTTCCGACCGCGCAGGTGAACCGCTGGCTGGAGGGGGCTCTCGCGCGCAATCCGCCGCCCGCGCCCTCGGGCCGCCGCATCAAGATCCGCTATGCCACGCAGGCGTCGACCCGGCCGCCGACCTTCGCCATCTTCGGCAATCAATTGTCCAAACTGCCGGAAAGCTATACGCGCTATCTCATGAACGGCTTGCGCCAGGACTTTGATCTCGGCGGCGTGCCCATCCGCTTCAGCTTGCGCGGCGGAAGAAATCCCTTTGATAGAGACAAGCGTCGGTAAGCGCCGGACTTTTCCGGCGGCACGAGATGGCGGCAGAAATCCCTTTGACCGCGCCAAGCGCCGGTGAACGCCGTCAGATGCCCGGCACGTCCGGCTTCAGGCCCTCGGCCGTATATTGCCAGACCGCGCCATTGTCGGTGAAGGCGGCCTCACACATGGCGAGCATCTGCTCCGCCACCTGCTCCGGCGTGGGGAGCGCCAGGGGGTCTTCGCCGGGCATGGCCTGGGCGCGCATTTTGGTGCGCACCGGACCGGGGTTGAAGCAATTGGCACGCACGCTGGAAACGTTGGCGATCTCCCCGGCCCAGGTTTTCACCAGGGCTTCCAGCGCTGCCTTGGACACGGAATAGGGCCCCCAATAGGGTCGGCACTTGCGCGCCGCCGCCGAGGAGACGAAGACGGCCCGGCCCGCCGGGCTCTGGCGCAGCAGCGGATCGAGCGAGCGGATCAAGCGGAAATTCGCCGTCACGTTGATCGCCATGACGTCATCCCACATTTTCCCGTCGGCGTGGGTGATGGGCGTGAGCTTGCCGAGGATGCCGGCATTGCCGACCAGAAGGTCGAGCTTCTTCCAGCGTTCGAAGATGACCGCACCGAGCCGGTCGATGGCGGCATGGTCGGTGAGGTCGAGCGGCACCAGGGTTGCCGTGCTGCCGAGCGCCCGGATGTCGTCGTCGAGTTCGGTCAAGCCGCCTTCGGTGCGCGCCACGGCGATGACGTGGGCACCTTCGCGCGCCAGCGCCAGGGCGGTGGCCCGGCCCAGGCCGCGCGAGGCGCCGGTGACCACGGCGAGCTTGTCATGGAAACGTCCGGCCATCAGCCTGCCTCCGCCAGAAGCGACAATTGCTGGCGCGCCGCCTCGCCCGAAAGGTCGGTGAGGCGGGTGGGATAATCGCCGGTGAAACAATGGTCGGTGAATTGCGGGCGGCTGGCATCGCGGTGGTCATAACCCACCGAGCGATAGATGCCGTCCACCGAGAGGAAGGCGAGCGAGGTGACGCCGATATATTCGCGCATCTCCTCCAGCGTGTGGGTGGCGGCGAGCAGCGCCTTCTGTTCCGGCGTGTCGATGCCGTAGAAATCAGGGTGGCGGATGGGCGGCGAGGAAATGCGCATGTGCACCTCTGACGCCCCCGCCTCATACATCATGCGCACGATCTTGACCGAGGTGGTGCCGCGCACCACGGAATCGTCGATCAGCACCACGCGCTTGCCCGCCACCACCGGCCTGTTGGCGGAGTGTTTCAGCTTCACGCCCAGCGAACGGATGGTCTGCGTCGGCTCGATGAAGGTGCGGCCCACATAGTGGTTGCGGATGATGCCGAGTTCGAAGGGAATGCCGGTCTCGTGGGCATAACCCAGGGCGGCGGGTACGCCCGAGTCGGGGATGGGCACCACCACATCCGCCGCGGCCGGGCTTTCGATGGCAAGCTGGCGGCCCATCTGCTTGCGCACCTCATAGACCGAGCGGCCGCCCAGGATGGAATCGGGCCGGGAGAAATAGATGTATTCGAAAATGCAGGGCCGGGCGGGCTGCCTCGGGAAGGGGCGGAGCGATTCAATGCCATCCTCGGTGATGACCACCACTTCGCCGTTCTCGATTTCGCGGACGAAGCGCGCCCCGATGATGTCGAGGGCGCAGGTTTCCGAGCACAGGATATAGGAGCCGTTCAATTCGCCGAGCATGAGCGGGCGGATGCCCAGGGGGTCGCGCGCGCCGATGAGTTTCTTATTGGTGAGGGCCACCAGCGCATAGGCACCTTCGAGTTTTTTCAGCGCATCAATGAAACGCTCGACCGTGCGGCCCTTCTGCGAGCGCGCCACCAGATGCAGGATCACCTCGGTGTCCGAGGTGGACTGACAGATGGCGCCTTCGGAAATGAGCTTCTGGCGCAGCGTCAGGCCATTGGTGAGATTGCCGTTATGGGCCACGGCAAAGCCGCCCTGGGCCAGTTCGGCAAAGAGCGGCTGGACATTGCGCAGAATGGTCTCGCCGGTGGTGGAATAGCGCACATGGCCCAGCGCCACCGGCCCCTTCAGCCGCGCGATGGTGGAGGCCTTGGAGAACTGGTCGCCGACCAGGCCCATGCGGCGCTCGGAGTGATAGCGCTCGCCATCGAAGGAGACGATGCCGGCCGCCTCCTGGCCGCGGTGTTGCAGGGCGTGCAGGCCCAGCGCCGTCAGGGCGGCGGCGTCGGGGTGGCCGAAAATGCCGAAGACGCCACACTCTTCACGCAGGGTGTCGCCATCAAGGTCGAAGTCTGTGGTCATTGGCCTGGGCTTTGTCCGAAGGAAGGCGTTGGCGAAGCTGGGGCCTGCGGCTTGCCGCCGGTGCCCTCGATGAGATTGTCCAGACCTTGCGTCTGGTTCTGCTGATAACCGGTTTCAGGCTGTGCGGCGGGGGCGGCGTCATCGGGCGCGGCCTCCGGGGCGGGCGGGGTTTCAGGAGTCATCATCAGGGCGGAATTGGCCAGCGTCTCCTGAATGGAGGGCGGCATGAATTCGGTCAGCGTGGCGGCGGCGGAACGCAACACCGGCAGGGACACGGCATTCTTGATCCAGGCCTCCTGCTTCTCGGCGGGCACCAGCCAGCCGTAGAAAAGATAGGCGATGACAACGAGCAGGAAGCCGCGCGCCAGGCCATAGAGCAAGCCCACGGTGCGGTCGAAGGCACCGGCACCCGAGTCGACCACGCGGTCCGACAGGCGCACGCTGATGACCGAGACGATGATGAGGGTGAGGATGAAGGCGACGCCGGCCACGGCGATCTTGGCCAGGTCCTCCTTGCCCAGCATGGGCGTGGCCATGTCGACCAGCACCTTCTGCTGCATGGCAAACCAGGCCGCCGCCGCCGCCAGACCCCAGGCCACCAGGGAGAGGACTTCGCGGGTGAAGCCGCGGGCGAGCGCCAGCAGGCCGGAAATCAGCATGATGCCGATGAGAATGAGATCAAGCAGTTGCACGGGCATGTCCGCCTCTGATCGTGAGGGCCCCTTATAGATAGGATTTTCCGCCCGTTCCACAACATGTTTGGGGCAGGGGTTGGGCAACCCACAGGGTGCTTTGCGGGCGCGCCACCGGCTCAGGCGATGCGGCGCAGGCCGCGATTCTGGGCGGCGGTCCAGGCCACCAGGTCGGCCACGGTTTCCATGGGCTTGGCGGCCAGTCCGGCGACGGCGGGAACCTTGCCCCCGGCGATGACGGCCTCGCGGAAGCCCAGTTTGCGGGCCTCCTTCAGGCGTGCCTCGGTCTGGCCCACCGGGCGGATGGCTCCGGACAGGGCAATCTCGCCAAACAGGGCGGTGCCGGGGGGAATCACCGTCCCCGTCATGGAGGACAGCAGCGCCGAGGCCACGGCGAGATCGGCGGCAGGCTCGCGCAGTTTCAGCCCGCCCGCGACATTGAGGTAAACATCGCTCTGGCCGAAGGACACGCCCGCCCGCGCCTCCAGCACGGCGAGAATCATGGCGAGCCGGTTGCCGTCCCAGCCCACGGTGGTGCGGCGCGGGGTGCCGAGCGCCGAGGGCGAGACGAGAGATTGCACCTCGATGAGCAGGGGGCGCGTGCCTTCCATGCCGGCGAAGACGGCGGTGCCGGGGGTGGGGCTGCCATCACTGCCCATGAACAGGCGCGACGGGTTGGTGACTTCGCGCAACCCGCCATCGGACATCTCGAAGACGCCAATCTCGTCGGTGGGACCGAAGCGGTTTTTCACCGCCCGCAGGATGCGATACTGGTGGCCGCGGTCGCCCTCGAAATAAAGCACGGCATCGACCATGTGTTCGATGAGCTTCGGCCCGGCGATCTGGCCGTCCTTGGTGACATGGCCGACGAGCAGCAGGGCCGTGCCCTTCTGCTTGGCAAAGCGAATGAGCGCCTCGGAGCCCGCCTTCAGTTGCGACACGGTGCCGGGGGCCGATTCCACCACCGGCGACCACAGGGTCTGGATGGAATCCATGACGGCCAGGGCGGGCGGCTCGCCCTCGCCCAGGGTGGCGATGATGTCGGAGACATTGGTTTCGGTGGCCAGCAGCACATGTGCATCGGACAAGCCGAGACGCCCGGCGCGCAGGCGCAATTGCGCAATGGCCTCCTCGCCCGACACATAGATGACGCGCTGGCCGCGCCGCGCCAGGGCGGCCAGGGCCTGCAGCAGCAGGGTGGATTTGCCGATGCCGGGGTCGCCGCCGATCAGAACCGCAGAGCCGGGAACGAAGCCGCCGCCCGCCACCCGGTCCAATTCGGCCATGCCGGTTTCAATGCGCGGCGGGGCCGGCTCGGTGCCGGTGAGGCCGACGAGGCGCGAGGGCCGGCCCTTGGGCAGGCTGGCGCCCCTAGCTCCGGCAGCGGGGGCTGCCCCCCGTTCCTCGAGGATGGTGTTCCAGGAATCACAGGCATCGCAGTGACCCGACCACTTGGGGGTCACGGCACCGCAGCTTTGGCAGACGAATTGGCTCTTGGACATGCCTGACAATTTAACAGGAACATAAAGAGAACGCAAGCGGCTTGCCTTGACTTGAATTAAGGGGTTCCGCAGCAGGTTAGCGTAATGTCGTGTTTGCTCGGGGAGACTTATGCTCACCTGGCGTTTGATAGTATTGATGCAGATGAGAATTCTGGAGGCTTGATGTTCAATCTGCCCGAGAAATTTGACCGAAGTCCACTATTAGACAGGATGCTTGCCACCGTCGTTGTTGCTCAGGGTCAAATCATTCTTTCCTTCGGGACAGATCGGGAAATCAGAATTTTCCGTGATTTCATCATCACCCGCAACGATGACCCGGACTTCATGACCCAGGTGGATATCCTCAGTCCGCCGCCGCTCCTGTTCACCTTGCTGACCGGTGCGCTGTCCTATTTCGGCGTGTCGGGGGAACGGCGGGAGCCCTGTTTCGCCATCACCTTCAGGTCGGGCTGCATCCTGACCGTGCCGCTGGCCAAGGATCAGGCCAGCATCGAACTCGTCATGCCGGGGCAGAGCTTCCGGATCTAGACCTCGGCTGAAAAACTCACCCGCCCGTCGCAGACCGTGAGAACGGGCTTCACCCCGCCCATTTCCGGTGCCGGAGTCGCCTCCAGGTCGGCATCCAGAACCACCACGTCGGCCAGATAGCCGGGCGCGAGGCGGCCCTTGCGGTCCTCGCTGAAGTCGCACCAGGCACCGCCCGCCGTGAAGCCGTGCAAGGCTTCCATCAGGGTCTGGGCCTGGGGCGGACAATCCGGCGTCACGGGGCGCTGGGTCATGGCGGCCTGCATGCCGAGGAAAGGGCTGAGCGGAGACACCGGCCAGTCGGAGGAGAAGGCCACCTTGGCCCCCGCCTGGCGCATCGTTTTCCAGGCGTAAGCCATGGGCAGCTTGCGGCCAAGGCGCGTGCGGCACGGCTCCAGCGCATTGCCCGGCACACCCAGTCCCACGATGGGTTGCAGCGAGGCGACGACACCCAGTTCGGCCAGGCGCGGCACATCGGCGGGGTCAATGACCTCGATGTGCTCGATGCGGTGGCGGCTGTCGCGCGCGCCATTGGCCCGGCGCGCGGCCTCGTAACCGTCGAGGGTGCGGCGCACCCCGCCATCGCCGATGGCATGGACCGAGATCTGCATCTTGTGGGCGTCGATGCGCGTGGCGATCTCGTTGAATTGCCGGGCGGTGAAGAGGGGGGCACCGCGGTTGCCGGGCGCGCCGGGATAGTCATCGAGCATGAGGGCCGTCATGGATTCGAGCACGCCGTCCATGAAGATCTTGACCCGGCGGCACCACAGCATGTCGTCGTTGTAGCGGGCGCGCATTTCGACCGCCTCATCGACGCGCACCGTCTCGAAATAATTCTTCTGGTGGAAGGGCACCTCGACGCGGGCGATGAGATTGCCCTCATGGCGCAGCGCATCGAGCAATTCGAGCTGATACCAGTTGCCGTCCATGTTGTGCAGGGTGGTGATGCCGAGGGAGGCGGCATAGTCGAGGCCCTTCTTCATGAAGGCCAGGTCGGTGGCGCGCTGGGCCGGAGTGACGGGAGGCGCGGGGTTTTCGCCGGTGGTCATGCCCAGCCATTCGCGCCCGCCGGTGGGGGTCAGCGCCAGCACCGGATTGAAGGCCGCGGCCTCGCGCAATTCGCCGGTGGCAAGGCCGCTGGCGTCCAGCACCACCTCGTTGCCGGGCGGCAATGACGCACCGCGCATCAGGCCCGCGGACTCCAGCGCCCTGGTGTTGGCCCAGACCGTGTGATGGTCAAAGCAGATCATGATGAAGGGCCGGTCGGGCACGATCTCATCCATGGCCTGGCGGGTGATGGGGCGGTCGCCGAAGCTCGTGTGGGCAGCACCATTGACGACGATCACCGCGCCCTGGGGCTGGCTCTTGGCATAGTGAGAAATTGAGTCCGAAACCGCGCGGAAGCCATTGATTTCGTTGATCATGTGGCTGTCGAGTTCGACCGCGCCGCCAAACAGGTGCAGGTGGCTTTCGATGATGCCGGGAATGACGGATTTGCCGCGCGCATCGATCATGCGAGTGTGCGGGCCGCACAGGCCCGCCACGTCGTCATCCGCGCCGATGGCGACGATGCGGTTGCCCGCGATGGCCAGTGCCGAGGGGCGGCGCGCCGAACCCTCCATGCAGATGATGCGGCCCTGGGTGATGATGAGATCGGCGGCTTTCATGGGCGGCGTTTCCTGATGATCTTTTCTGGGAGAATGCCCGCGCCATGACGGGGCAGCAAGGGCCGCGTGTCAGCCGGGGGTGGGTCCAGTTCAGGCCTTCAGCACATCCATCTGGATGGGGCCTTCGGCGCGGCCATGGATGAATTGCTCGACATGGTCGTTGCCGGAGCGGTCAACGTCGCGTGCCGCACCCTGCCAGATGATGCGGCCCCGGTGGATCATGGCGATGTCGTCGGCGATCTTGCGGGCCGAGGCCATGTCGTGGGTGATGGAGACGGCGGTGGCGCCGAGGCGTTTCACGCAATCGACGATCAGGTTGTTGATGACATCGGCCATGATGGGATCAAGGCCGGTCGTCGGTTCATCGAAGAAGATGATCTCCGGGTCGGCGGCGATGGCGCGGGCCAGCCCCACGCGTTTCTGCATGCCGCCCGACAGTTCCGCCGGGTAGAGCCTGCCAACATCGGCGGCGAGGCCGACCTGGCCGAGCTTGGCGATGGCGATGTCGCGGGCGCGGCCGCGTTCCATGCGGCGGCCCTGAATGAGGCCGAAGGCCACGTTCTCCCAGACGGGGAGGGAGTCGAACAGGGCCGCCCCCTGAAACAGCATGCCGAAGCGGGCGAGGAAGCGCTCGCGCTCATCCCCCTTGAGGCCGATGGCATTTTCACCCGCCACCTCGATGGTGCCGCTGTCGGGACGGAGCAACCCGAGGATACACTTGATCAGCACCGACTTGCCGGTGCCGGAGCCGCCGATGACCACCAGCGAGCGGCCCTTGGGCACGGCCAGATCGACGCCGTTCAGCACCTGCTTGGGGCCGAAGCTTTTTTTCACGTCCTTGAGGAGGATGTGGGGGGCCGCGCGCATCACTCCACCTTGAACAGCAAAGAGGTGAGCAGGAAGTTGGCGGCGAGGATGAGGATGGCGGCGGAGACGACCGCATTGGTGGTGGCCCGGCCCACCCCTTGCGCCCCGCCCCTGGAGTTGAAGCCATGGTAACAGCCCATGAGGGCGATGATGAAGCCGAAGACGGCGGCCTTGATGAGGCCGGAGGTGACATCATCGAGCTTCAGAAAGTCGGCGGTGTTTTTCAGATAGGCATAGGCGTTGAAATCCAGCGACCGCGTGCCGACGAAGTAGCCGCCGAAGATGCCGATGGTGTCGCCCACCGCCACCAGCAGCGGCAATGAAATGACGGCGGCGACGAGGCGCGGCCCCACCAGATATTTGAAGGGATTGGTGGAGAGCGTCACCAGCGCGTCGATCTGCTCGGTCACCTTCATGGTGCCGAGTTCGGCGGCGATGGAGGCACCCACCCGGCCCGCCACCATGAGACCCGCCAGCACCGGACCCAGTTCGCGCGTGATGCCCAGCGCCACGATGGAGGCGACCAGGCTTTCAGCATTGAAGCGCGAGGAACCGAGATAGATTTGCAGCGCCAGCGCGCCGCCGGTGAAGAAGGCGGTGAGGCCGACGACGGGCAGCGACGAATAGCCGATGCGGAAAAGCTGGCGCAGGATCTGGCCGAAATAGATGCGGGGCGTCAGGCCCTGCAACAGCGCATCGCGGGTGAACCAGGCCAGCCGGCCGATCTCGGCCAAAAGGCCGAAAACCGCGGTTCCGATGGGTGCGAGCGGGTTCATGGGGTGACCCCCGCGCCGCCGTCAGTCATGATCCGATTCGTCACCGTCATAGATCATGGCATAGCGGCTGCCGAGGCGGGTGAGAAGCTCGTAGGAGATGGTGCCCGCCCAGGCCGCGGCCTCGTCGATGGCGATGTTCGGGCCGAAGATTTCGGCATGGTCGCCGCGCTTCACCGTGCCCCTGGGCAGGTCGGTCACATCAATGCCCATCATGTCCATGGAGACCCGCCCGATGATGGGGCAGCGGCGGCCATGGAGGAAGACCTGGGCCGGGCCGTCCGGCTGGCGCGACGACAGGGCGCGGGGGATGCCGTCCTTGTAGCCCGCGCCCAGCACGGCGACGGTGGCGGGGCGCGTGGCCTGCCAAGTGGCGGAATAGCCCACCGTGTCGCCCGCCGCCACGTCGCGCACCTGCATGACCGTGCCGGACAGGGTGACCACGGGCTGCATGGGATTGGGCTTCCCCGGCGTGGGGTTGCCGCCATAGATGGCGATGCCGGCGCGCACCAGATCGTCGGTGAAGCCGGGGCCGAGATAGATGCCCGGTGAATTGGCGAGGCTGGCGGGCACGCCGGGCAGGGCGGCGCGCAGGGCGTCGAAGCGGTCGCGCTGCAGGCGGTTCATGGGATGGGCGGGCTCATCGCCACAGGCCAGATGGCTCATGAGCAGGGTGAAGTTCAGACCCTGCAGGAGAAATGTGTCATCGAGGAGGGCGCGGAATTCCTCGGGGCTGAAACCGAGGCGGTTGATGCCGGTATCGACATGCAGCGCGCAGGGCAGCTTGTGGCCATAGTGGCGGCCAAACTGGGCCCTCGCGCGCCTCATCCAGCGCGGTGAGGGCGGGGCGCAGGCGATGGCGGGCGTAGAATTCCGCCTGCCCGGGAAAGAGGCCGTCGAGGACATAGATTTCCGCCTCGGGCAGAATGGCGCGCAGGTCGGCACCCTCCATGGGACGGGCGACGAAGTAATGGCGGCAGCCCGCGGACCACAGCGCGCGGCCCACCGGGATCATGCCGAGGCCATAGGCATTGCCCTTGATGGCCACGCCGCATCTGGCCGTGCCGGCGGCGGCAGCCAGGGTCTTCCAGTTGGCCTGGATGGCGCGGAGATCGATGGTGAGGACGGCACCGGCAAGATCGGTGGGAATGGCGGACTGCATGGCCAGATCCTTTGCTTTTTACATCGGGATTAGGACCGGCTCCTCCAGCATGCAAGTGCGCGGATCGGCGCGGGTAAAGGTGCCTGGAGTGTCCGCCTTGCTCTGAGGGTCCGGGCTTCGCCCTTCTCTCCATGGCCGGGCTTGACCCGGCATGGACAGGGAGAGGCCCGCAACCGTTTTTCTCACCCCGCCAAGGAAAGAAAGGGGCGGGGCGCTGGTCAAGCGCTGGCAACGTCAGCCAGCGGTGATAAGGCTCCCCACGCGGGCGAAGTCAGAACTGGTCCGGCAGGTAGTCGTCGGTGCGGGCGAGGTTCTGGAACTTGGTGAGCCGCGCCTCGAATTGCAGTTCGACCGTGCCGGTGGGGCCGTGGCGCTGCTTGCCGATGATGACCTCGGCCTTGCCGTGGGCGCGGGCCATCTCCGATTGCCAGGTGATATATTCCGGCGTGCCGGCGCGCGGCTCGCGGTTGGCCAGGTAATATTCCTCGCGGTAGACGAACATGACCACGTCGGCGTCCTGCTCGATGGAGCCTGACTCGCGCAGGTCGGACAATTGCGGGCGCTTGTCCTCGCGGTTTTCCACCTGACGCGACAATTGCGACAGCGCCACGATGGGCACGTTCAATTCCTTGGCCAGTGCCTTCAGTCCCACGGTGATTTCCGTCACCTCCTGAACCCGGCCTTCCGCCGCCTTGCGCGAGGAGCCCGCCAGCAGTTGCAGATAGTCCACCACCACGAGGCCCAGCCCGCGCTGGCGCTTCAGCCGCCGGGCGCGGGCCGCCACCTGGGCGATGGTGAGGCCGCCGGTGGCGTCGATGTAGAGCGGCAGGGATTGCAGCTCGGCGGACATGTCGGCCAGGCGGTCGAACTCATGCTGCTGGATCTTGCCGCGGCGGACCATCTCGGAGGGGATTTCCGTCTGCTCGGAGAGAATGCGGGTGGCCAATTGCTCCGCCGACATTTCAAGCGAGAAGAAGGCCACCACCGCGCCATCGGTGACGCGCGTGGTGCCATCGGTCTGGTGCTCGGCCTTGTAGGCCTTGGCGACGTGGAAGGCGATGTTGGTGGCAAGCGCCGTCTTGCCCATGGCGGGGCGGCCGGCAAGGATGATGAGGTCGGAGGGTTGCAGCCCGCCCATCTTGTCGTCGAGGTCCTTCAGGCCCGTGGCCAGACCGGACAGGCCGCCGTCACGCTGAAAGGCGGCGGATGCCATGTCCACCGCCTCGGTGGCGGCGCGGGTGAAGGGCTGGAAGCCCTGGCCATAGCGGCCCGTCTCGGCGATGGCATAGAGCGTCTGCTCGGCCTGCTCGATGAGGCGGGTGGAAGTGGCTTCGACATTGGCGTCATAGGCGTCGTTCACGATGTCAGTGCCGATGCCGATGAGGCGGCGGCGCTGGGCCAGTTCATAGATGACCCGGCCATATTCCTCGGCGTTGATGATGGTGGTGGCGGCAGCCGCGAGACGCGCCAGATAGGCCGGCCCGCCGATCTCCTTCAGGGTCGCGTCATTGTCGAAGAAGGCCTTGAGGGTGACGGGGCTGGCGAGCTTGCCGAGGCGGATGAGGCCCGCCGCCGCGTCGAAGATGCGGGAATGAATGGGCTCGAAGAAATGATCGGGGGTGAGGAAACCCGTCACCCGGTCGCAGGCTTCGTTGTTCACCAGAATGGCGCCCAGCAGCGCCTGTTCCGCCTCCAGGTTGTGGGGCGGCGCACGATAGCCGTCGTCCGGGGGCGCGGCGTCGTCGGCGGGGCGGAGAGTGGTGATGTTGGCCATGGACATGTCTTAACAGCTTGGTCCCGGCGGGCCTGCGGGGAATCGCATTATGCCCGCTATCCACAGGGGTGGGGCTGACATGGCAAAAAAAGAAGGCCGCCGTTTGGCGGCCTTATTTCTATTTTGCGCATCATCGGGTCCGCGAAGCGGTATCCACTTCGCGGGATGATGCTTGCCTCCTTCAGCCCTGCGCTTCGTCCTCGGCGGCGTTTTCGGCGGCCGCTTCCTCGAAGATGGCCTGGGCCGCGGCGCGCACCTCGGCGCGGTCGGAGACCGGGCCGGTCAGCACGTCGCCACGCGCCTGGGCGGTGGCTTCGTCGGCCGAGCGGGCCACGTTCACCGTCACGGTGACCGAGACTTCCGGATGCGGCGCGATGGTGACCTTGTGCAGACCGATGGTCTTGATGGGGGTTTCCATCTGGACGTGGTTGCGGTCCACCATCATGCCGGCGGCAGCCGATGCGGCATCAGCAATATCGCGCGGCGAAACCGAGCCATAGAGCTGGCCCGCTTCACCCGCCTGACGGATGATGACGAAGGTCTGACCGTCGAGCCTGGCAGCCTCAGCCGAGGCATGGTCGCGGGCGGCGGCGTTCTTGGCTTCGAGATTGGCGCGGTCGCGCTCAAACCTGGCCTTGTTGGCTTCGGAGGCGCGCAGCGCCTTGCCGCGGGGCAGCAGGAAGTTGCGGGCGTAGCCGTCCTTCACCTTCACCACTTCGCCCATGTGGCCGAGCTTCGGCACACGTTCGAGAAGAATGACATCCATGGGTCAGCCCTCCTTACTGCAACACATAGGGCAGGAGGCCGAGGAAGCGGGCGCGCTTGATGGCCTTGGCCAGTTCACGCTGCTTCTTGGCCGACACGGCGGTGATGCGCGAGGGAATGATCTTGCCGCGCTCGGAAATATAGCGCTGCAGCAGACGCACATCCTTGTAATCGATCTTCGGCGCGCCTTCCCCGGAGAAGGGGCAGGACTTGCGGCGACGGAAGAAGGGGCGGCGAGCGCCCTGTTCGGCAGCCATTATTGAGCCTCCGCAGATTCTGTTTCGTTACGGCGCGGGCGCGCGCCACGGTCGCCCCGGTCACCACGATCGCCCCGGTCACCACCGAAGCCACGGCCGCCGCCGAAGCCACGGTCGTCACCGAAGGAGCCGCGCTCTTCGCGGTCCTCGCGGCGGCGCATCATGGCCGACGGGCCGTCCTCCAGCGTCTCGACCGCCACGGTCATGAAGCGGATGACGTCCTCGCTGATGGACATCTGGCGCTCCATCTCGGCCACGGGGGCGTGGGGCGCGTCGATGTTGAACAGGACATAGTGGGCCTTGCGGTTTTTCTTGACGCGGAAAGCAATGGACTTCACGCCCCAGTTTTCAACCTTCGTCACCTTGCCGCCACCGGCGGCGATGACGCCCTTGAACTGGTCGATCAGGGCTTCGACCTGGGCGGCCGAGGCGTCCTGGCGGACCATGAAAACGTGCTCATAGAGAGCCATGTTCGGGATCACCTTTCTCTAAGTTTCTCAAGGCTTTGATTTCCCGGCGCAGAGCCTCCTTCAAACCCTTGTGAGAAAGGTTTGAAAGACCGGTCGAAAGAGCGGAGACACGGGAGGCCGCCTGGTGCCAGGCTATCCTGCGGTGCCGCAGAACCCTCCGTTCAGCCCCCAGCCGGGTGACCAAAGCCGGGCGCTTATGGCCCAAGCTGGCCGAAAAGGCAAGGGCAACGGTCAAGGACGGGTGGGGCAATTGGGTGCTGGAATCCCGCCCCGGATTATGGCTAGACTTGCGGGCAGATGATGATGGCCATGGACAGATTGCGGCGGATGGCGGCACGGGTATCGCTCGTGCTCTATGGCGCGCTGGTGTTCAAGCTGGCGCTGCTGCTGGCCCCGGCGGTCTGGCCCAGCCCGGAAACCCGCGTGCTGGCCGAGATCGCCGCCAGCCAGTGTCTGCCCAATTATGGCCAGGGCGAGGACGGCCAGTCCAACCTGCCGGATGAAAGCTGCTGCATTTTCTGCACCGCCACGGTGATCGCGGGCGCGCCGCCGCCGCCGCCCAGCCTGCCGGTGCCACGGTTTGACACCGTTGCCTTTAGCGTCACTCTGGCGGCTGCGCCTGATGCCGTGGCCAAGAGGCGCGCCGAACTGGCGCCCATTGCGGCCCGCGCGCCGCCCATGGCCTGAGTGTCTTTGCCCTCAGGCCGGGGGTCTTGCCGCCCCCGGCCACCTTGCTTCTCTCATTCAGTCTGAATCCTTCGCATTTCAGGAGCATTCCCATGCGTATTTTCTCGTCTCTCGCCCTGGCCGGTGCCGTTGCCCTCGCCGCCCTCACCTCGGTTCCCGCCGCCTTCGCCGGTGAAACCATGGTGGGCAACATCATGCTGATGGACATCTGGTCCAAGAAGTCGCCTGCCGGAGCCAATGTCTCCGCCGGCTTCATGGCCATCATGAATCATGGCAAGGACGCGGATCGTCTGGTCAAGGCCACCGCCGAAATCAGCCCCAACGTGCAAATCCACACCATGGTGATGGATGGCGACGTGATGAAGATGGAAGAACTCAAGAACGGTCTTGAGATTCCCGCAGGCCAGACCGTGATGCTGAAGCCCGGTTCCTTCCACATCATGTTCATGGACATGCCGGGGCCGCAACCCGAAGTGGGGAAGACCTTCAAGGGCACGCTGACCTTCGAGAAGGCGGGCACGGTGGACGTGGTCTATGACGTGAAGGCCCCGCAATGACCGGGCGGACACAATGAAAAAGTCTGGACTGTTCAGTCTGGTCCTGGTGGCGGCGGCGGCGATCATCGCCGCCGTCCTGATGACCTTCGGGTTGCAGGGGTCCGGCACCAGCGGCAAGCTCACCGCCGACATCGGCGGACCCTTCAAGCTCATGTCCTCCAACGGCGCGGTGATCGATTCCACCACGCTGAAGGGCAAGCCCTATGCCGTTTACTTCGGCTTCACCCACTGCCCGGAGGTGTGCCCCACCACCATGGCGGAGATGACCGAGGCCTATGAAAAACTCGGCGATGCCGCCAAGGATTTCACCACCTTCTTCGTCACCGTGGACCCCGAGCGCGACACGGTGGAGTTCCTGCACGACTATCTCCTGACCTTCGACAAACGCTTCGTCGGTCTGGTGCCGACCATGGAAGAATTGCCGGTGATCGCCAAGAACTTCCGCGCCGTCTATGAGAAGGTGCCGACTTCCGACGGCAGCTACACCATGAACCACACGGCCTCGGTCTATCTGTTCGACGGCGATGGCAAACTCACGGCAACGCTGGGCTATGGCGAACCGGAAAAGGCGCGCATGGCCAAGCTCAGGAAGCTTCTGGGCGTGGCCTCGCCCGCGTCATAGGCTTCGCGTCATGGTCCGACGTGGGTGACGATCATGTTGCCGGCACCGTCGTTGAAGACCTGCACGTAGAAGCTGCCGCTGTTCAGCATGGCGTCCATGAGATAGCGGCTGAAGGCGCGGTCGTTGCTGCGCAGGCGCGTCGGCTCGGCGCTGTTGAGCGGGCGGTCGAGCCAGGTGCACTGGCTGGGGCCGGGTGCCGCATCGCTGGCAGCCTGGGCGGCGGCGATGAAGCTGACGATGGCGGTGCCGTTGCCGCGCAGCGTGGCGTTCATGGCGTTGCCGGCCTTGCACACCAGAGGATAGCTTTCGGCGGCACGGGCGGGCATGGCGTTCACGGCGAGGGCGGCCAGCACGGCGCAGGCAAGGCGTTTCATGGGTCAGTCTCCGTTGCTCTCGATGGCCGGGTTGATCCCGGCATGGGCAGAGACTTGCAGCGGCCCGGCTGAAGGGCCGCTGAAGCGGCGGTTCATGGCGAGGTGGCGCTCCGCCCCCGACCCGCGCCGTTTTTGCCAGGGCCGCGGGCAAACCGGCGACCGATAACGGCCCGCCCCGCCGGCGGGCC
>OEIV010000113.1_pt1 | contig 51232 bp, 50 predicted proteins | sample 1539231 | NCBI WGS metagenome assembly OEIV01 (sample SAMN03794762, study PRJEB22550) | activated sludge metagenome | feature: wastewater treatment plant; material: activated sludge; isolation source: Wastewater treatment plant of a petroleum refinery complex | place: Argentina: Buenos Aires ...
CTGAAGATATCTGGAAGAATACAATTGTAAATTCTCAATTCTATATGTTTGATCTTGATCGTTATTTAATGACAAGTGATAACAAAACTTTACGCCACATTGCTTCTAATGCACCGTATGATCAAATATTTATTTTAGTTAATACAAAAAAGTATGGCGGTGGTGCTATATATAATCATTACTCCGTTTGTGTTAGCGATAATTCTTATAGTGAATATATTTTTACACACGAATTTGGACATGGATTTGCAGGACTCGGAGACGAGTATTACACTTCAGATGTAGCATACAATGAATTTTATCCGCTTGACGTTGAACCGCTTGATCCGAACTTAACAACTCTTGTTAATTTTGATTCAAAGTGGAAAAATATGATCGATGAAAAAACTCCTGTCCCAACTCCTAGTACTAAAGAATTTAGAGAAACTTTAGGTGTTTTTGAAGGCGGCGGCTATGTGGCTAAAGGTGTTTACAGACCAATGCAGGATTGTTCAATGAAATCAATTTCTGTTGATAACTTTTGTCCGGTTTGTAAGCAAGCAATAAAAAATATGATAGAATTTTATAGTGAATAATTATTAAGGAAGATTTTGGATCAAAAAAAATTACATAAAACGGTTGAAACCATTGCTTCTCAAAATTTTAGTTCAGACGAAGAGATGCTCACAACTGTAATAAATGAAATAGTCCATGATCAATCTACAGGATTTACAGGCGGTAGAATTTGGAAACTTTATCCGGAGATTGAAGGTTACAGACTTCTTTATCAAACTGGAAAAATGGAAAAGATTGAAAAGAACTTTGTTATTAGAGCTCTTGAATATCCTGTGTTCGAACAGCTTGCACAATCCAGAACAATTCTTGGTCATGAAACCATTGAAGCATTAAGGAAAAAGGGAATCTTTAAATATTCGGCTTCCGGAGTGGGACATAAAACTAAAAAACTAGGAAAACCTTTTTATGAATATGTATTAGCACTGAACGCAAAAAATATTGATGAAGATTTGAGAATAAATTTAAGCATCATTGCCACTGCGTTAACTTCTCAGATCAAGCAGAGAAAGATTTCTCATAGTGCAAACCAGCTTAAAGCAGATATTGATAAAGCGCGCCAGTTACAAAAAAGTATTTTGCCCGAACACGAATTTAAATTCCACCATTTTGATATTTATGGCATTACTGATCCCGCTGAAATTGTTGGCGGTGATTTTTTTGATTATCTGGATATTGGTGATAACAATGACCGCGTAGGAGTTGCAATAGGAGATGCCGCAAGTAAAGGAATAGCTGCTGCTGCTGAGGCTATGTATGTTTCCGGTGCCTTAAGAATGGCAACCACCTTTGAGATTAAGATCTCACTTATTCTGAAAAGAATGAATGAACTTGTTAATAAGATTTTTGAAGATGATAAATTCACTTCATTGTTTTATGGAGAGCTCTCTACTTATAAAAACGGATTATTTCTTTATGCAAACGCCGGTCATAATCCGCCAATATTTTATAGGAGTGCAAAAAACAAGTTTGAATTATTAAATCCAACCGGACCAGTATTAGGGCCTGCACCTCAATCTAAATATTATGTTGAAAACATAAATATCTATTTAAATGACATTCTTGTTTTGTATTCAGATGGTGTAACTGAAGCTGCTAACACTAAATTTAATTTTTATGGAGAACAAAAATTATATTCGATGATTAGAAAACTTAAGGACAAAACTCCGAAAGAAATTGCACTTGGTATTTTAGAAGATGTTATTAAGTTTTCTACAAACGGTTCTTATACTGATGACAAAACACTCGTTGTAATTAAAAGAACATCTTAAAATTTAATCTTAAAAATTATGTTATCTTCAATTAATCCCGCAAATAATATTCTAATAAAAAACTATGATGAAATGACAAGTCCGGAATCTGCAGAAATCATTTCGCTCGTTGATATAGCATTTAAAAATTGGAAAGAAACATCTTTTATTCATCGATCTGAATTGATGAAGAATGCGGCAAATGTTCTAAGAGAAAACTCTGAGGAATATTCGGTTCTGATGACGAATGAAATGGGAAAGCCAATTGTTCAATCAAGAACGGAAGTTGAAAAGTGCGCATGGGTTTGTGATTATTATGCTGATAATGCTGAAAAATTTTTAGCAGATGAAATTATAAAAACTGAAGCCTTAAAAAGTTTTGTTTCCTATCAACCGCTTGGAGTTATTCTTGCTGTTATGCCATGGAATTTTCCATTCTGGCAGGTATTTAGATTTGCAGCCCCAAATCTTATGGCAGGTAACGCAGGACTTTTAAAACATGCATCTAATGTTTCAGGTTGTGCATTAGCCATTGAGGATGTCTTTAGAAAAGCAGGATTTCCGGAAAATCTTTTTAGAACTTTATTGGTAAAATCAAAAAATGTAAAAGAGATAATTTCAAATACAAAAGTGCAGGCAGTCACTTTAACAGGAAGCGTACCTGCAGGTAAATCAGTTGCATCACTTGCGGGTAGTTTAATTAAGAAAACAGTTTTGGAATTAGGTGGAAGCGATCCCTACGTTATTCTTGAAGATGCTGATTTGGAAAAAGCCGCAATCTCTTGTGTAACTTCCAGAATAATTAATGGAGGACAAAGCTGTATCGCCGCAAAAAGATTTATTATCGTTGAAAGTGTATATGATGAGTTTGAAAAATTATATCTGGAAATTATGTCCAAGAAAAGAATGGGTGACCCATTAGATGAAAATAATGATCTTGGTCCACAAGCAAGTTTACAGTTAAGAGATGAATTACACGATCAGGTTTTGAGAAGTATAAAGCAAGGCGCAGAACTTATTCTTGGCGGGACTGTTCCAGAAATAGATGGAGCCTACTATCCACCAACAATTTTAAGTAATGTAAAACCTGGAATGGCTGCTTTTGATGAAGAATTATTTGGACCTGTTGCCGCGTTAATCAAAGCAAAAGATGAAGATGATGCAATTGAACTTGCGAACAAAAGTATTTTTGGATTAGGTGCCGCAGTATTTACTAATGATTTGAAGCGGGGAGAGCATATCGCTAAAGAAAAGTTAAATGCCGGATGCTGTTTTGTAAATGATTTTGTAAAATCTGATCCAAGACTGCCATTTGGTGGAATTAAAGAATCGGGTTACGGAAGAGAACTTTCACCATTTGGGATAAAAGAATTTATGAACATCAAAACTGTTTATATAAAGTAATTACAATATATTTTTTATTATTCTTATAATTCCATCAAAATTATTATTTTCATCAAAAGAGGCAGTAATTTCTAGTTCAACCTGAACTTTCTCCCCATTTATTTTAAAGAATTCGCTCCATCTTGAAGTAATATTTTTTAAATCTACCAGTTCCTCAACTAATATTTTAGTTTCGTTTTCATGAATATTCATCGGAGTTATTGATTTAATAGTCATTCTTTTCAAATCAAAAATAGAGTAACCCAATAAATCTATAAATTGTTTATTAGCATCAATTATTTTACCTTCTACATCAGTAAGAAACATTGGTTTTGTGATTTTAGGAATGAGACTCTTATACTGATTAACAATTTTTCGCTGGTTTCTTCTGTCTATTTCTAGTTCAAATATTTTTTCCTTCAAGTTTACGATCTCTCTAAGCAATTCTTTTTCAGTAATGACAACATCATTATGAAGATAGTGACTCATATTAATCCCCTAAAAAGTGGGTGAATTTATTTTTTATATGCATCTAACTAAAACTAATTAACACGAAAAGTAAATAGTTAGTTTACACTATTTTTAAAATAAATATTGAGTTTTTAGGCCAAAATAATTATACTCAACAAAACAGTTGCTAAAAGAGAATAGTTTTAAGCAATTTGAGTAAATCCTTTTTCATAAAAGGTTTTGACAGATAATGAGTACAACCCATTTTTAAGAACTCTTCTTTTTCACCGGAAAGGGCAAATGCAGTTAAAGCGACAATAGGAGTTGATTTATAATTACTGATTTTTTTGATTCGCTGTGTTGTTTCAATTCCAGATAATCCTTTACCAAGATTTATATCCATTAAAATTAATTTATAACACTTTTTCTTTACAAGTTTGATTGCATCCTCACCTGTTTCAGCAAAATCAACTTTACTTATATCCTTTAGGAACAATCTTGTAATTTCTCTGCTTGCTTCATCATTGTCTACCATCAGAATATCAGGTAATTCAGTAAGTTCAAATTCTAATTCAGTATCATCGTTTTCTAATTCTGAATCAAGTTTAGAAATATTATTATGAAAAGAATCAATGAAATGATGTAATGGAAATATTACTTCAAAAGAGGTTCCTTTTCCAAATTCACTTTTAACTCTTATTTGTCCAAGCATTAATTCAACAAATCGTTTTGTGATTGTCAAGCCAAGGCCTGTTCCTTCAAATTGTCTGCTTAGTCCTTCACTAACCTGTCTAAACTCTTCAAATATCTGATTAATATTTTCCTCTTTGATTCCAATTCCGGTATCGATAACAGAAATTGAAGCGAAATTTTTATTGTTCTCATTAATAGTTTTTACTTCAACAGAAACTGAACCTTTATCAGTGTATTTAATTGCGTTACCAATTAGATTATTAAGTATCTGAAAAAGTAATTGTTCATCAACTAATGCATATACTTTTTCCTCAGACTTTTTAACTACTACAGATAATCCTTTTTTAGAGCCAATAGATTGAAAGAGCTTTATGTTTTCATCAATAAAAATATTTAAGTTTACTTCTGCGAACTTAATTTCAAGTTTATCTGCTTCAAGTCTTGAAAGATCCAGAACTGAATTAAGTGTATCCATCAGACGTTTACCGCTATTAAAAATCATCTCAGCCATATCAGAATATTCTGATTGTTTTATCTCATCTTTTAGAATCTCAGCAAATCCTAAAATTCCAACCAAAGGAGTTCTAAGTTCATGACTGATGTTTGTAAAAAAATGACTTTTTAATCTGGTAGCTTGATCAGCTTTTTCTCTTGCCTCTTTTAATTCTAATTCATGTCTTTTTGAATCTGAGATATCAAGTGTAACCCCTGCAAGAGCAATTGGTTTTCCGGCATCATCCGTAATTAAAGAAGTAGAAAGATGCACAGGAAACTCTTCGCCATTTTTCCTTTTATTAATTAGTTCTCCGGTCCAGCCACCAGCAAGAGTTTCAGGTAATATTCTTTTCACAATTGTTGGATCGTTATTTGATGATCTAATAAAAGTAATCGGCTTTCCAACTAATTCTGAAAGTGAGTATCCGTAAACACGACAGAATGATTTATTTACAAAAATAATATTATCCCGCATATTGGTAATGCATACACATTCTGAAACACTTTTTAATGCGTGTGCAAGAATATTTATCTTTTCCTCAGCAATTTTTCTTTCTGTTATATCTGTAACAAATCCTTCCAGACAAATAACGTCACCTCTATCATTATAAATTGCGCAGCCTTTTTCCCACACCCATTTTTCAAGTCCTTGCCAGGTGTTTATTCTATATAAAATTGTAAACTGCTCATGATTGTTTATTGCATTCTGTACAGTCTCATAAACAAGTAACTGATCATCTTTATGAATAAGGTTTGCATAACTCATTACTCGATCATTTAATAATTCATCTTTTCGGTAACCTGTTAATTGATAACAACCATCACTTACAAATTCCATAGTCCAGTTAATATTATTTGCACATCTATATGCCATGCCTGGCAGATTACTCATAAGAGTAGAGAGTTCACGTTTCTGTTCAGAAATAATCCTTTCGGATTTTTTTCTATCTGTTATATCTCTAACAATAGCCTGTAAAAAATAATCGTGCTCAAATTCAATTCGTTTTAAACTTACTTCTGCATCAAATTGAGTTCTGTCTGATCTTAAATGTTTCCATTCAAAAAACTGCGGAATATCTTTAAGAGCCTGAGCTATTTTTTCTTTTGCCTTAGATTTTGAATTTTGTCCATCTGGCTGAAAATCGGGAGAAAACAGATAAGGATTTTTACCAATAATTTTATCTTTCTCAGTCCTGAATATCTCAACGGTCTTTTCGTTGCAGTCAATAAAAACATCATTTCTCATAAGAAAGATGGCATCATTAGCGGATTCAAAAAGAACTTTATACTTTAGTTCGTTTCGTTTCAGTGAATTAAGTGCGTTTTGCTTTTCAGTTATATCAGTAAAAAAAACCGCGATTGTACTGTCCGATAATTTCATAACTGAAAATTCATAAATACCATTAAAATGAATATCCTCATAATATAAGTTCTGATTCAACAGAGGTTGACCTGTATTCAGTACTCCAAAAAACTTGTTAATTATATTATTCTTTAATAAAGATGGAAAAATATCCTGAATCTTCTTTGAAATTAATGCATAAACATCTATTTGCAGTATATTAACTGCGGACTGATTTGTACTTATAAGGATCAGATCACCATGCTCATCTAATCTGTAAACAAGAACACCAAGCGGTGATGCATCAAGCATGTTTTGTAGGCTTTGTGCAAGACTTTTAGCATTTGCCTCAGCATTTTTTTGATAGGTGATGTTATCAAATACAAAAAACACTTCCTCAATTAAAGTGTCATCTTTTGTTGTATATATCGTTTCTCTTACCCAGAATTCCTGTTTATTCTTCCGTAGCATTTTCATCTCGTGCGATGACTGTTTTGTCGGGTTAAGCAGTACATACTGAATTTGTTTTTCAATTCGAGCAGCTTCTTGTGGGATAAACAAATTAGAAATATCTGAATTAATTAACTCATTAACCTCATAACCTAACTCAAGCGCGCCGCTTTCATTTACAGATTTGATTTTTCCATCTAGATCAATCGTAATATGTATTAATGGGTGGTTTTCGTAAAGCGAACGATACTTATCATATTTTTCTTTAGGCATTTTATTTTTTGCGCTTTTCGTATTTACGGATGATTTAGATGAAGGTTTCATAAGGTTTTAATTAATCCATTAAAAAATAGAATTAAATAAAGATAAAAACTTATATAATAAGATAATCAGATTATTATTTAATGTTTAGTGAAAATATAAGATTATTAAGTTATCTATTCACTTTCTATAAAGAAGAATTGATCTCATTTTATTGATTGTTATAATTTAACTTGAAGGTTATCTTTACAATATAAAATAACAACTTCAAGATTTCTGCATTTGAAAAACTATAAACTAATTGTCCAGTATGATGGTACAAACTACTCCGGATGGCAAATCCAAAAAAATTCGGAGTCTATCCAGCAAAAAATAACTGAAGCAATTGAGGTTTTGTTAAAAGATAAGATTAATCTTATTGGATCCGGTAGAACAGATTCTGGTGTCCACGCATTTGGGCAAGCAGCAAATTTTAGAACAGAGACAGAAATAAATATATATAGATTCAAACATTCACTTAATTCAATTTTACCATCTGATATAGTAGTTTCTGCGATGGAAGAAGTTGGTCTCGAATTTCATGCAAGGTTTGATGCTAAAAAAAGAACTTATTTGTACTTAATAACACAAACAAGATCACCATTCTATAAAAATTATTCATATTTTTATCCACGTAAAATTGATTTAGAAAAACTCACTTTCCTTAGTAGCGCATTTTTAGGTGAAAAAGATTTTACTTCTTTCAGTAAAAAGAATGATGAAATTGAAAATAAAGATTGTACTGTGTATAAAACAATTTGGCGTAAGAGAGGCGAAGTAATTTTGTTCTATATCCAGGCAAGCAGATATTTGCATGGAATGGTAAGAACGATTGTTGGAACTTTGTTAAATGCTCAGGATCAACCTGAACCTGAGAGATTTATTAAGGAAATATTTAATTCACAAAACCGGGAAGAAGCTTTTGAATCTGTTCCGGCTAAAGGACTATTTTTATATAAAGTGGAGTATTAAAAATGTTCAATTTAAATTCTAAAAAAGTTTTAATTACTGGTGGATCAAGGGGTATTGGTGCTGCCTGTGTTAAATATTTTTGTATGGCTGGTGCTTCTGTTGCTTTTACGTATAATTCCAATCCGGCACTAGCTGCTAAATTGGAGAAGCGGTTTTCAAAGATTTCGAAATGCAAATCATATAAAGTTGATATAAATAATGAGGCCGAGATTAAAAATACAGTTCTAACTGTAGTAAAAGATTTTGGAAGAATAGATGTCTTAGTAAATAATGCAGGAATCTGGAAAGAAGGTAAAATAAGTAGCATGAAACTTTCTGCCTGGGAAGAAACTTTAAAAATAAATCTTACCTCTACATTTTTATTTACTCAGCAAGTAATCCATTTTATGAAGTTAAAAAGATATGGCAAGATAATTAATATATCATCTACAGCGGGACAAAGGGGAGAAGCACATTACTCACATTACGCAGCTTCAAAAGGCGGAATGATCTCATTTACAAAATCACTTGCTTCGGAACTCGGCCCTTTTAATATAAACATAAACAGTGTTGCACCGGGATGGGTTTTAACTGATATGTCTAAAAGCGTCTTATCCAATAAGAAAAGTTTAGATGAAGAGGTAAAAAAAATTCCTATAGGAAGGATAGCAACCGCCGATGATATAGCTGGGCCTGTTTTATTTCTTGCCTCCGATCTGTCCAGACATATTAATGGTGAAGTGCTTAACGTTAATGGCGGTTCAGTTTTAGTCGGGTAAAAAAGCAAATGGAATTTTTAGCAAGCATACATTCAAAAGTTATTCATTTTCCGATAGCATTTTTAATGCTTTATCCATTTTTGGAGTTATCTTTTTTAATTACAAGAAAAGACTTCTTTTCAAAATCTGCAATGCTGTTTCTTGCAATAGGAGTAATAGGATCTTTCTTCGCTGTTCTTTCAGGTAATCAGGCTTTTGAATTTATAAAAGATTGGACTAATTCTGGAAGAGAAATATTCAATACGCATCAAACATTTGCAAATTTAACCGTATGGTACTTTTCTTTTTTACTGGTGTTAAGATATTTTTTGTTCATTAAGAAAAAACTTAACACAATAATTATTAGTGTTATCTTTGTATTGTCTTTAATCGGTGGATATTTTGTTTTTCAAGCAGGATATTATGGCGGAAAATTGGCTGAACAGATTATAATATCGTCGGCCTCATCTGTTGAAGCCAAAAAGTAAATTATGATTATTACCATTTAATTGATTTATTATAAGATGATTACATCAATCAAATATTTGTTTATGATACTTCTCATTTTTTCTACAATCAGTCTTGCAGAAAAACCTCCTTCGAACAAAGCTACAGGTTTTTTTGTAGCTTTTGGAGTGGGACCTAGAATGCCGCTTGGAGATTTTTCAAACACAACAGATATTGGTTATGGACTGAACGTAGAATTTTCTTACACTGATAATGAATTTCTTCCTGTATTTCTTTTTGCCAATATAGGATATGAACAATATCCTGGTTCGCAGAATTATTTTCAGGAAACTGAATATTCAAATTTTCATACTAATGCACTTCCGGTTAACATAGGCGCGCGTTATTACTTTGCACCTTTGTTAGAAAATATCGTTCTGCTTATGCCCATTATACAGGCATCTGCATCATATACATATTATCAAACTTTGCATGAGTTTGATCAGAATTCAGGTAAAAATAATTTTCTAGATGATGAAAGTAAGTTTGGATTCAGTGCCGGTGCAGGAATTTCAATGTTTATGATGGAATTATTAGCATCATACAATTATATGCCTTCAAACCAATTTGTTTCTGTTGATTTAAAAGTAAGAATCCCTCTATATATAAATTTTTAAAGGAGATTTATGAATTATAAAAATCTGCTTCTAGATATTAATGAGCACGTAGCATTGCTTACATTAAATCGTCCTGATAAATTAAACGCTCTTAACTACGAAACTTTAACAGAACTTCAGCATGCTTTTGAGTCATTAAAAGATGATGAAAATGTTTTTGTTGTAATAATAACCGGAAGTGGTGAAAAAGCATTTGTTGCGGGAGCAGATATTTCCGAGATAAACAAATTAAATATGCTGGATGGTAAAAAGTTTGCCGAGTTTGGTCAATCAGTTTTTTCTATGATAGAAAAATTTGATAAACCTGTAATAGCTGCAGTAAACGGATTTGCACTTGGCGGTGGCTGTGAGCTTGCACTATCTTGTCATTTAAGATTAGCAAGTGAAAACGCTAAGTTTGGCCAGCCTGAAGTTAACCTTGGAATTATTCCTGGTTACGGCGGAACACAGAGGTTGACTAGATTAATTAATTCCGGTAGAGCAGCTGAAATGATTTTAACTGCTGATTTGATTGATTCTTCAGAAGCTCTTAGGATAGGGTTAGTCAATAAAGTTTATCCAGTAAGTGAGTTACAAAGTAAGGCTTTTGAAATGGCTTCAAAAATTGCAAGTAAAGGTCAGCAAGCTGTTCGCTTGGCATTAAAAGCAATAAAAGTTGTTGATGAAGTTTCATTAAATGAAGGACAAAATTTTGAGGCTACATTGTTTGCCTTGTGTTGCGGAACCGAAGACTTTAAAGAAGGCACACAAGCATTTCTTGAAAAAAGAAAAGCTTCGTTCACAAATAAATAAACAGTTTTTATATGGTTAGATTTATAAACATAATTTAACCTAATTGTTTATGCAATTAAACTTGAATATTAAATTTGATCTTAAACTAATATGTTGAAATCTTCACTTCCTAAAAATGTTGCATTAATCTTGTTTGGAGTTGTCGTATTACTCCTGATCAGCATCATTATTATAACAAAGTATGTAAATAAAGATGAACAACCTAAGAACAGGGAAGTACTTAGTGGAATTGAGATTGATAAATCATTTCACTCTGCACTAAAAAACTATGGATTTTCAAATACCTGGATTTCTAAGAAAAAATTAAAAAACATTTCTGGAGATTCACTATTTGCAACCTATTCTGTTAAAGTTCCAAAAGATGTTCCCATTCACTTACTAATTCTTGAATTGAAAAGTATATTTTGGGAAAATGAAGTCAGTATTGAAGCAGAAGAAATTGTTTCTGCAAAGAGAACCATTTTAAAGTTATCATCCGAAAAGAAAGTAAAACTTGCTGTAGAATTCTATTATGCTGAAAATATATTCCGAGAATATGGAACTGTTTCATTTCTTGTTACGGATCTTCCATTACACGATGAAGAGATGCTGAATGATTTTTTGAAAATCCCAGAATTATTCTATTGTGTTCTAGTTCCCAATGCTGAATCAAAAAAACAGTTATCGTTATTATCTAAATCAGGTAAAAGATTTGCACTGTTGCTTAATGATGATATTACTGAACTGGATTATAAACTATCCGGCAATTATTCTGATGATAGATTATCAAGATCAATTAAAGAAATTGTTGGAACGTTTTATTCAGCAGCATTTTTCATTATTGATGAAAAATCTGATCTTTATGAATCTAAGAAATATGCATTTATTGAAGAGCAGCTTAAAAAAAGGGGAATAGTTTTAGTTACGAAAGGAAGATTTGAATCAATAAACTCTAATGCTATGAATTTAGAAAATAATTTTCAGGATTTCATGTTATCTGTCAAGAAAGATGATGAAAAAGTTTTAATAGTTAGAGCTGAAAATTATTTAACCATCTCAACCTTGATCCCTTCCTACAGAAAAATTGGTTATAAGTTTATATACCCCGGTGATATAATAATTAAAAGATAATTTCAGGTACATTTCGACTACGCTAGGTGTGATCACTGCTTTTTAATTTGTAACTCAGATCTTTTCGCCAAACAAATCAACTTCTACAATCTCGATAGGTAATTCACCAAGTTTTTGCATCAATAAATTTTTATCACCCACGAGTACAATTGAAAGTTTATCATTCATTATAAATTCTCTAGCAGCCTTATCCACGTCATCTTTTAAAGCCGAATTTATATTATGGATATAAGTATCAAAATAGTTATCAGGTAAATTGTAAAGTATTTTTCCCGCAACTCCTGAAGCAATCTGACGGTAAGTCTCGAAGTTAAGTGGAAACTTTTTTGTTATTGAAGATTTAGCAAATTCTAATTCTTTTTCTGAAACTCCGTTATGAATGTTGTCAAGTTCAAAAAGAATTTCTTTTAAAGCATTTGCAGTGTTTTCAATTCCGACTGAAGTTGACACTTCGAAAAAAGCCGTATCCTTGAAATATTGAAATCTTGAAGTAGCACCATAAGTATAACCGTTTCGTTCACGCAAATTAAGATTAATTCTGCTTGTAAACTGTCCGCCCAATATTGTATTAAGTAAATATCTTTGAAAAAAATCTTTTTGATTTCTTGTAGGTGTTATGTGTCCAACTCGTATTTCAGTCTGAACCGAGTCTGACTTGTGATGTAAATAAATCTTTTTTCTTGGTTCAGCTGATGAAAGCGAAATAGCAAAATCATTCTGAACATTCTTCCAGCTTGAAAAATATTTATTTAATAAAGTTATAAGATCATCCGCATCAAAATCTCCAACAATAATTAATGATGCATTCGAAGGCGAGAAGAATTTTTTATAATGTAACTTTATTTCATCAACTGAAATTGACACAACCGTTTCTTCATATCCAGAAACAGGGGATGAATAACTGCTGGATTTGCCTAAAATAACTCTGTCAAAAATCTGATCAGCTAAATAATCAGGTTCATCCTTACTTTGCATTATCCTGGTGATAAGTTTCTTTTTCTCTCGGTTAAAATCATCATCGTTAAAACTTGGTTTAAGCAATACTTTGCTGAACAAATTTAATGAGCTTTCAAAATTTTCTGAAAGAGTTTGTAAACTTAAATTTATCAGGTCGTTATCTGTTGATACATTAAAGCTTGAACCAAGCATATCAAACTCATCACTCAGCTGTAACGCATTCATTCCATCAGCGCCTTCATCCATAACGAGAGAAGTTAGGTAGGATAACCCACTTTTATTTTCAGGATCATATTTACTTCCGGCATTTAACATTAGATTAAATCTTACTAACGGGAGTTTATCCTTATGAATAAATATTACTCTTAGTCCGTTTTCCAATAAAAAATCATTCAGTTTTGGAAGATTAAAACTAATTTCTGAATTTACTTCGGGTTTGATTTTTCTATCAATCATCATAATGTTTCCTTTGGAGTGATGCGAAGTTCTACAAATGGCTTGGTTAGATAATTTTGAACTGCACTTTTTAATGAAATTTTATTCACTTCATTGTACCGTTCAAGATCACGCTCAAAGGAATTTGGTTCATTCAAATGATAATTATAGTGATTAAGATAATCCGCGACTGTATCAAGATTCTGCATTGCAAATACAAACTGCGCTTTAATTCCGTTTTTAGATTTTTCTAATTCTTTATCACTAACATCTGCAGTTGCTATTGTATTTATCTCTTCCAGAATTATTTTCTTCAATTCATCAAGATTTGTTCCGGGGCGAGCAGTTGAGATTATCATAAACTGTCCGCCAAACTTTCCAGAATATTGAAATGCTGTCACATCCTGTGCAATCTGTAAATCAAAAACCAATTTCTTGTAAAGTCTGGAGTTCTTCGAACCTGTTAAAATATCTGCCGTAACTTCTAATGATGAATCATCTTCGCCAAAAATAAAATCTGAATGCCATGCGAGATAAATTCTATCAAGCTGTACATTATCTTTATGCTCAACTAAGATATTTTTATTCAGAGTAAGTTTATTTGATTCAGGTTTATGATTTGATTCAAATGGTTCAATTAATCCAAAATACTTTTCTATTAATTGAACAGCATTTTCTTTTTCAAAATCTCCTGCTATAACAAGGCAGGCATTATTTGGAGAATAATATTTTTTGAAAAAGTTTTTCACATCCTCGAAAGTATAACTTTCTATATCCTTTAAGAATCCTATTGTTGACCAACTATAGGGATGACCTTCAGGATAAAGATTTGTATTAATAAGTTCCCAGGCTAATCCATAAGGCTGATTATCGTATCGCTCTAATCTTTCATTCTTAACAACATCTTTTTGATTATCCAGTTTTTCCTGAGTAAGAGCAGGTAAAAAATATCCCATTCTATCGGATTCAAGCCAGAGAGCAAGTTCTAAATAGTTAGATGGAAGTTTTTCATAATAATTTGTTTTATCTGTTGATGTAGAGCCGTTTAAGGTTCCACCTGCTTCTTGTATGTATCGAAAGTGCATTTCTTTAGGAACATTTTCTGATCCCTGGAACATCATATGTTCAAATAAATGGGCCAGACCTGTTTTACCTTTTGTTTCATAAGCAGAACCAACTTTATACCAAATGTTTACCGAAACAAGTGGAATAGATTTGTCTTCATATAAAATGTATTCAAGTCCGTTTTTTAATTTGCCTGTTGTGCAATTAAGATTAAGATGATTCAAATTTTTTCTTCCTACTAATTCAAATGATTTCGTAACTCAGTCCGCTAAGGCGGATTAGTCTGTGATAATTAAAATATCTGTATTCGCAGACTGATCCGCGGTGGCGGACTGCGATACATTCGTAAAATTACTTCAACAAAAACTCAATTCTCTCAAGTTTTCCATCAATATTATTGTTTGGAAAGATACGAAGTATTTTTGCAAGTAATGGATAAATATCAATGTTGTTTAATGTGCCGCAAGTATAGCCTGTTTTAAAATCCGGACCAATTGCATAGAATAGTCCATGCATATCAATATTTGATGGATCATATCCATGGTTGCCTAGAGGAAATCTCTGTGAGTAGTTTTCAATATCCTTTCCGTCAAATAAACTATATCCAACATCGGCAATCAATATAATTTCTGCTACAAATGGATTGTCTTTATAATGCAGATAATCCGGCAAGTCTTTTTTCCAATAAGTTTTATAATTTTTTTCAGAGTTTTTCAATGTTTGATAAACTATATTTTTCTCTGCTTCATATGGATAAATGAACATCATTGTTCCTTTATCTGAAGATTTGAACTCAAAACCAGCTAGTAATCTATCAATATTAATTACTCTATCTGGACTCAACTCTGTCATTCCATGATCAGACAACACAATTACATTGGTACTGTCTGTCAGATTTAGTTCTTTCAGACCCGAGAATAGTTTACCGATTAAACTATCCTGCATCGCAATAGATTGATTTACTTCAATCGAATTTGGCCCATAATGATGACCCGAGGTATCTGTAGCATCAAAATAAACCATAATTAAATTGGGACGATCATCATAAGGAAGCTGTAACCATTCTAAAACACCATTTAATCTATCGTCATAAGGCGTAGTGTAAATAAATTTTTTAGAATATTCTGGTCTACGGTATTCAATATTTAATTCTGAGCCAGGCCAAAAATAACTTGCTGAAATAACACCCTGTCTTTTTGCTGTCTCCCAAATTGCCTCGCCTTTGTACCAAATTGCATTATCCTTAGCGGTGGAATCGTATAAAGAATATTTTAGATTGTTAAAAGGATTAGTAAAACTATTTGCAATAATTCCATGGTTCTCAGGATACATTCCCGTTGCAATAGAATAATGGTTAGGAAATGTTTTTGATGGAAAGCATGGTTGCAGTGATAGGGCGTGAACTCCATTTTCTCTAATAAAATCAAGATTTGGAGTTAATCCACGGTCTGGATAATCCCATCGAAAAGCATCAAATGAAATAAGTATTGTATAGTTTCGTTGCTGTCCTATTAGCTGGATAGAGAGCAGGAATAAAACCAGACTTAAAATTTTAATTTTAGATAATTTTTTCATAATAACTTTTGTTTTTTCATTGTAAAAATGAACAAATAACAGCTAAAAACCTTTCAAATGGTACTAAAAATAAAATAAAATTTAAAAGCAAGTATTTATGTAAGATTAACAAAATATTAATTTTTAAAAAAATCCAAAGTATACTTGCATAAAAAATTGTTTAACCTGATATTTCTTATACATTTTATTGATTCTTTGCTATGCAGAAAAATTTTACTATTAAACTTATCTTAAATGCACTATCCCTTAATTATCTCAAGGAGAAACAATGATTAATCGTTACACATTGCTATCGTTTTTCATGTTGCTACTTGTAACCTTTACGCTAATGCAATCTAATGTATTTGCTCAGGGTGTTACAACTGCAGCTATGAATGGTATAGTAGTTGATTCGAAAGGTGACCCATTACCGGGCGCTAACATATTGGCAGTTCATACGCCATCAGGAACACAATATGGAACTACCTCACGCGTTGATGGAAAATATAATTTAAATGGTTTAAGAACCGGTGGTCCTTATAAGGTAACAGTATCTTTTGTTGGATATAAACCACAAGTTTTTGAAGGACAAAATCTTCAACTAGGACAAAATGCTAAGTTAGATTACACTCTCTATGAAGAAGCAGTAGAACTTGGTGATGTTACTGTTGTTGGAGATAAAAATGCAGTTATATCCAGCAATAGAACTGGTGCGGGACAAAACGTTACTGCAAAAGACATAGAACTATTACCAACAATTAACAGAAGTTTTCAGGATTTTGCTAAGCTATCGCCTCAGTCCTCTGGAAATTCTAGTTCAGTTGCAAGCAGAAACAACCGTTACAACAATATTCAAATTGATGGTACTCAATACAATGATGTATTTGGTCTTGGTGCTTCTGGTACACCCGGCGGACAATCAGGAACAACACCTATCAGTTTGGACGCTATCGATCAATTCCAGGTTGTAGTTGCTCCGTACGATGTTAAATACGGCGGTTTTACCGGTGGCGGGATTAAAACAATTATAAAAAGCGGCACTAAACAATTTTAAAGTTCACCTTACCGGTTTCGGAGAAATGAAACATTTATTGGTAATTCAGGGTTCAAAGAAACCAATAAAGAATATCCCGATTTTAAGGAATATCAATATGGTTTTAGAGTTGGCGGACCGATAATTAAAGATAAATTATTCTTCTTTGTTAACGGTGAAATGACAGAAAGAGATTTACCATTAAGCAACATCTCCTTAGTTACTGGTGCAGATACATTAAAAACACTATCTGATAGATTTGCTCAAATCTTAAAAGATAAAGGAATGGATGCCGGTTCAAAGGATGCATTTACAACTGAACAACCAAGTCAAAAATTCTTTATCAGATTTGATCTTAACCAGTCTGAAAATCATAAAATAACATTACGTCACAATTATGTTCATGCATATCGTGATATTCTTGATGGACGTTCAGCTAATAACCAAGTATCCTTTAGCACATTAGCTTATAGAATTAGAAATATAACTAATTCAACAGTATTACAGATTAATAGTACAAATAATGAAAACATGTCAAATGAATTTATTCTTGGATTTACTTCTATACGAGATAGAAGAGCTGGAATAAGTACATTAACACCTGAAGTAAGAGTACTAGAAACTGCAGGTACTTTAATAGCTGGTCCTGATAGATTCTCATCGGCCAACGAATTGGATCAGGATATTTTAGAGTTGACAGATAACTTTTCAATCTATGCCGGTGACCACGTAATTACTCTTGGTACACATAATGAATTTTTCTCATTTAGAAATGTATTCATTCGATCTTTCTATGGATATTATGAATTTCCAACACTTGCTAGATTAGAAAGTGAAGCTCCAAGCTATTTCGAAAGAGCTTATGCAAGAAGTGGTGATAGCCCAGATAATAAGCCAGCAGCTCAATTCAGTGTTAACCAGTTAGGTTTTTATCTTCAGGATGAATGGACAATAATGCCAACATTTAAGTTAAACCTTGGTGTTAGAGTCGACATTCCATTCTTACCAACAGAACCGGGAGTTAATGACTCGGTTTCTAAGTACTTCCCTGGTTACTCTACTGGTGATGTACCAAGTGGTAATCTAATGTTCTCACCAAGACTTGGTTTTAACTGGGATCTATTTGGAACAAAATCCACTCAGATTCGTGGCGGCGTTGGTATCTTTACAGGTAGAGTTCCTTATGTATGGATGTCAAACAATTATGGCAACACGGGATTGTTGACTGCACAGATCAATCAAGCAACAGGTGGCAACGTTGGTTTCTCAGTTGATCCATATGATCAACCTGGTGTTGGTGATCCTGGAACAGGTGCTCCTACTTTAAGATCAGAAATAAATTTGGTAGATCCTGAATTTAAATTCCCTCAAATCTTAAGAGCTAATTTAGGTGTTGATCAGGAATTACCTTGGGGAATGATTGGTACACTTGAATTGATGTATTCACAATCTATAAATGATTTGATTTATGAAAAATTGAATATTGTTCCTTCAACTAATACCGTTGTTGATGATGGAAGACCTATTTATGGCGGCACAGACAGAAAGAACAACAATTTTAATGATGTTCTTATCTTAAAAAATACAGACGAAGGATACACTTATAACTTTACAGTACAGTTACAGAAAAACGCTTTATTAGGTTTATCTTTTAACACAGCCTATACATACGGTGTAGCTAAAGATCAAAATAGTGTTCTTTCTTCTCAGGCATTATCACAGATCAGATTTAATCCTATTTCCGGAGATCCAAACACTCCTCCACTAACAACCTCGAGTTTTGATCTTAGACATAGATTCTTTGCATCTGTTTCATATGGCATCGAATTCTTTGAAAATTCACCTACTACATTCTCATTCTATTATAACTATCAATCAGGTCGTCCATACTCATATACAGTTAACGGTGATTTGAATAATGATGGTTTTAACGGCAATGATTTAATTTATATTCCTGGAAGCAATGACGAAATACTATTAGGTGCAATTACAGGTGGTGCTTATGTTCCAAATGCACAAATGTATACTGATTTATTTGCGTTCATTGAGAATGATGAATACTTATCAGATAATAAAGGTAGTATGTCTGAAAGAAATGGCGCACGTGCACCTTGGAATGATGTTCTTGATGTAAGAGTTGCTCAAGCATTCTCTACACCAATCGGACAATTCCAATTATCATTAGACATCTTAAACTTTATGAATCTCATAAATAGTGAATGGGGCTGGTTCCAAACTACACCACAAGACACTTACAGTCTGCTTACTCTTCGTGGTAATGACCCTGCGACAGGAAGACCAGTATACTCATTTACAAAGCCAGCAACAAATACTGCTTATTCTCCTTTAGATCTTTCTTCACGCTGGCAGATGCAATTGGGATTGAGATATTCATTCTAATTAGCACGCATTGTTCTTAAATTAAAAGGCGATCTTCGGATCGCCTTTTTTTATTACTTAACATAAATGAGTTTATCTCGATAATATTAATAAAGAATTTATTTGCTTTACAATTATTGTTGGAGAATAAAATGAAATCATTTGAATCAGTAATACATAAAGGAAAAAGAATTTGTATTGTTGATATATCAAACTCACAACCGCAGGATGCTCTTACAGTTCTTATCGAAAGTCAAAATCAAATAAGTAAACTTATCTCTAAGACCGCACTAATTATTACTGATGTTTCAAACACTGTTTATAATAAAGATAGCACTGCAGCCTTTAAAAAATTTGCATTACGCAATACTCATTATATTAAGGCTTCGGCAGTTGTCGGTGCTGATAGTATCCGAGCATTTTTATTAAAAGTGGTTGCAGCTTTAACTGGTCGGAATATCAAATCATTTAAAACTAGGGACGAAGCTTTAGATTGGTTAGCAACAAAGTAGTTATACAAATTAGTGTTCGAAGTAAATATTTCCGATTTATAATTTAAAACAGCAAACCCAGTTTCTTAATGAAACTGGGTTTGTTTAAGATGAATATCTACAATTTTTAATGCAATAATTTTAAAACTCTATCAGGTCTTATTGATCCTAAAAGTTTAAACAATTCTGAAAATGGAATATCTCTATCCCAGGAAAATAAAGTAATAAAAGCTTCGCCAACAACCGCATCACGAGGAACTAATCCCCAAAATCGGCTGTCCAAACTATCATCTCTATTGTCACCCATCATAAAGTAATAATCTTTTTTGAACGTGTATGAAGAAACAGGAATTCCATTAACAACTACCGCATTACCATTTAGTTCAACAACCCGTTTTCCATACTCTCTATCTATAATTGTTCTCCATTGTTCAACATTATATAAGTTTAATGGAATTTTCATACCTTTTTTAGGGATGACCAAGGGACCATAATTGTCTTCATTCCATGCCATACCTTTAGGAAAAATTCTTGGTTCAACATAACCTTTTGGTGCGGGTCGCAGATAACTGCCGTATTGCCCTCGATAATATTTTATAAAAGGCGGTTTCCAGAATTCTTTTCCGTTTACAAAGACTACTTTATCAACTATTTCTACTGTATCGCCAGGAGTACCAATACACCTTTTAACATAATTAATATTTTTTTCTGTCGGCTCAAGCTGGTCGCGATCACCTGGATATTCAAATACAACAATGTCTTTAGCTTTAGGTTCTTTAAAAGCCGGAAGCGTAAAGAAGGGAAGAGCAACTTCTGTGAATGGAATATAACGAGGTGAGCTTGACCCATAAATAAATTTATTTACAAGAACAAAATCACCAACAAGAATTGTGTCTTCCATGGATCCAGTTGGTATGCGTGTATTTTGTATAATAAAGGTTATTATTAATAAAGCGGCTATTCCCGCAAAAGCTAACTGTTTAAAGAACTCTGCAATTTTACCGACGATTGTAGTTGGTTTAGGTTTTTCTTTTTTATTAAAAAAGTTTTTCAGTTTTTCCTGAAATGACAATGGACACTCCTACGTTAATTATTCTTGTAGCACAGACTTTAGTCTGTGATTTCCTTATACTTATTTTTTCATTCGCAGAATGATCCGCTTTGGCGGACTGCACTACGATGATAACATTTTTCTTAAAATCTCATTAACAAGTTTTGGATTAGCTTTACCCTTAGATTCTTTCATCACCTGTCCAACAAAAAATCCAAAAACTTTTTCTTTACCTGAACGATACTCTTCAACTTGTCCTTCATTCACATCAATAATCGTTTGAATTATTGCTTCAATTTCTGATGTATCTGAAATCTGAACAAGATTTTTTTCTTTTACTATTTGTTCTGGATCAGAATTATTTTCCAACATAATTGGAAAAACTTCTTTCGCAATCTTGCCGCTTATCGTTCCATCTTTAATAAGATTAATAAGCTTACCCAAATTTAACGGTGACACGGGGAAATCGGAAATATCAATTTTTTTATCATTTATCACCGCAAGCACATCGCCCGTTACCCAGTTGCTTGCGATTTTAAAGTCATCAGTAACTGAAATCACTTCTTCATAATAATTTGCCAGCGATTTAGTTTGCGTGAGGATTTCGGAATCATAAACAGGAAGTGAAAAGTCATTAACAAATCTCTGTAATTTAGCATCTGGCAGCTCAGGAAGAGATTTTCTTATTTCATTTTTGCATTCTTTATCAACAATTACCGGCAGCAGATCAGGATCAGGAAAATATCTATAATCGTGGGCTTCCTCTTTACTTCTCATTGGATAGGCTTCGTTTGCATCTGCATCCCACAGCAATGTTTGCTGTATAATTCTTTCACCATCTTCTATCAATTCAATTTGTCTTTTTACTTCATAATCTATTGCACGTTCAACATTTCTAAACGAATTCATATTTTTTATTTCAGTTTTTACACCAAGTTCACTTTCACCATTTAATCGAACAGAAATATTCGCATCACATCTTAAAGATCCTTCTTCCATATTCCCATCACAAATACCAAGATATTGCACTATCTGTTTAATCTTACTTAAATATAAATAAGCTTCTTCAGCCGTGCGAATATCAGGTTCGCTTACAATTTCCATAAGCGGAACTCCACATCTGTTCACGTCCACAAGTGTATCTGAAGATTGATCGTGAATGGATTTGCCAGCATCTTCTTCCATGTGGATTCTTGTAATCCCAATTTTTTTTGATGAACCATTTAGGGGTTTAATCTCGATAAATCCATTCTCACAGATTGGTTCTTCGTATTGAGAGATTTGATATCCTTTAGGAAGATCTGGATAGAAATAATTTTTTCTTGCAAAGATTGAATGTTCGTTTATACTGCAATTAGTTGCTAATCCCATCAGGGTGGTGTACTCTACAACTTTTTTGTTAAGTACAGGTAAAACTCCGGGATGTCCTAAACAAACAGGACAAGTATTGCTGTTGGGATCATTACCAAACTTAGTTGAACATCCGCAAAAAATTTTTGAGTCTGTTAATAGCTGGGCGTGAACTTCTAAACCAATTACTGCTTCGTATTTTGTATTCATAAAATGTGATTGTTTCTGCGGGTAAATATATAGATCATATTCTTTATATAGAAAGATGAAAATAAATCTATTATGATAGCCGGATTAAATGTTTGCTCTGCGGTATTATCTTTCTTTAGATGTAACTGTTTTTTATTGCTGTTAGTCTGTACACATAATCAAATAATTTCTTTAATTTTAACTACCAACTAATATCGTCATACTTCGACTTCGCTCAGTATGACGTTTGAGAATTGAGGATAAATCTTAGTTACTCTGAGCGGAGTCGAAGAGTGATTTATATAAATATGCCTACGTTAAAACACTGGTTGCGTGAGGTGATTATTTGATTAACAAAAATTTTTTTTATGCAGAGAATACAAAAAATAGGATTTGTTGTAGGATTGTTATCCTTTCTGATAATTCTGGTTTTTTTTAACCCTGATCCCGAAAACCCAAACGTTGGTAAAGTTGCAGCAGTTGCTGTTCTGATGGCAATCTGGTGGATTACAGAAGCTCTGCCAATGGCTGCAACATCGTTGGTTCCATTAGTCTTTTTTCCGATGCTTGGCGTTTTATCCGGTTCTGAAATTTCAGGTTCATATATTAACTCTGTTATCTTTCTGTTTATCGGTGGATTTATGTTAGCTATTGCAATGGAAAATTGGGGATTACATAAACGGATTGCTCTTAAAATTATTTCAATATTCGGAGGAACAGCAAATTCAATTTTATTTGGATTTATGTTTTCGGGTGCATTTCTTTCAATGTGGATTTCAAACACTGCAACCGCAGTTATGATGCTACCGATAGCACTCGCTGTTATCACTAAAATTGAAAATGAATTTGGAAAAGAGGAAACTAAAAATTTTTCCAAATCAGTTTTGCTTGGCATTGCATATTCCTGTTCAATTGGAGGAATAGCTACTTTAATTGGTACTCCACCAAATTTAGCTTTGGTTAGAATCCATAAAATAGCATTTCCAAATGCACCTCAAATATCTTTTGGCGATTGGATGCTGCTGGCTTTTCCTATTACAATTATCTTATTAATAATTACAGCAATTCTTTTATCGAAAATAGTTTTCAAATCAAATAGGAACATAAGAATTGGTAAAGATTTTATAGCAAATGAGTACAAATCACTTGGCGGTTTTTCATTTCCTGAAAAAGTAATTGCAGCCATTTTTAGTATAACTTCTTTTCTGTGGATATTTAGAACGGATTTAAATCTTGGGTTTATAAAAATCAGCGGCTGGTCTTCAATTTTTTCAGTACCGGATTTTATAGATGACGGAACGATTGCAATTACAATGGCTTTTTTACTTTTTATGTTTCCATCAAAAAATGAAAAACAAAAAACTATACTTGCGGCAAATGTTTTTGAGCAAATTCCCTGGGGAATAATTCTCCTATTTGGCGGCGGATTTGCATTGGCAACTGCGTTCAGTTCAAGCGGGTTATCGCAATTTATTGGAAACAATTTACGTGGTCTATCACATATTCCGGTTTTTGTACTGGTTCTAATAATTTGCACGATTATTAATTTTCTGACTGAACTCACGTCCAACACTGCCACAACTCAAATGATTCTCCCTATCCTTGCATCAGTTTCGGTTGCTATTGGAATAAACCCATTGATACTTATGATCGCGGCAACATTATCAGCCTCTATGGCATTTATGATGCCTGTTGGAACACCGCCTAACACAATCGTGTTTGCTAGTAAGAGATTGAGAATATCAGATATGGCAAAAACAGGATTTGCACTCAATCTCATAAGTGTAATTGTCATTGCACTGCTTGTATATTTTATAGGCTCAATAATTTTTGACCTAAATACATTTCCTGATTGGGCTAAAATTCCTCAATAGAAGGCAGCGGTAATATCCTTTTAGTAGCAGAAATGCTCATTTCTTATAATCATTCTGATTTTTAGTATATAATTATTGATAGTTAATTATATGCAATAAAAAATTAGTTTTCTTATATTAGTAACCGATTAATAAACACTTGGAAAAAATGAATTTTAGAATATCTGTAATTTTATTGCTATTTATTTGTCAGTCGATTTTCGCGCAAACAGCCTCAACATATTTTCCATCTCAAACAGGTTATAAATGGAATTATGAATCAGTCCCACTTGATTCTCTCAATAATCCGGTAAACGAGCAGAAATTTTTCTCAATCGATTCATTTGCCGTTACCTCCCAATATAATGGAAAGAATGCAAATGTAGTTTTAAGTAAAACGGGTCCACAAAGCACAATTAACTTTCAACCATATACTGATTCAACATATTACAATTTTGAATCATCAAATGGATTTGAATATTTTGACCCGGAATTATTTTCCGGATTACTCGGGAATGTTGATACGACTTTAGGAATTAATTTTGTAACGTTTTTTACTTCATTAAAAGGCTGGTATTCTTATTATCGGTTTTCATCAGGAAACGACATAGAATATCAGATATTTAAAAAAGATACTGTAATTACCGTCAATACGATTTCAGCTACTATAAGATTTGAATTAATAGGTAAGAAATTGCAGGATGAATCGTTAAACACAGCAATCGGCATCTTTGACTGCAAAAAGTTTTTATTGGAAGTTAGAATAAGTTATTTATTGTTAAATATCATTCCAGTAAAAATGTTTGGTGTTGAAAACACAGTTTGGTTAGCTCCGGACAATTGGAAAGTTAAAAGTTATATCCCAACAACTAATGTTGATCTGTCATATTTAGGATTTCCGGCATTTAAGATTCCCGGATTAGAATCAAATATAACTACACCAATTTCTGGTTTGGAAGAAAACAATTTTGAATTAATAAATAATTTTAAGCTTTATCAGAATTATCCAAATCCATTTAATCCTAGCACAAAAATTAGTTGGCAGTTACCAGTTGGCTCAAATGTTAAATTAAAATTATATAACTCTCTTGGGGAAGAATTAGAAACTATTGTAAATCAGTATTTGAGTGAAGGTATTCATTCTAAACTCGTAACCCTTGATTCTAAATTCCCTAGCGGAGTATATTTCTATCAACTAAAAGTTGGTAATCAAGTTCAATCAAAAAAAATGATTTTAATCAAATGATTACTTTGTACTCAGATCGAAAAGTAGAATTAATTAATTTTCCATATACTATTTGGGGATATGAATGTTCAACCACAAATTAATTACAAGACTTTACAATCCAGACACTCATACAATCGAAGTTCCTACCCGAGAGGAAATAGAGGAGCAGTACAAATGGAATTTAACGGATATTTACAGTTCCGATGAGGAATGGGAAATAGATTTTAAGTTCGTTGAGGAAAGTATTGTAGGCTATGCCCAATTTGAGGGAAGAATTACAGATTCATCCGTAACTTTATTAGCCTGTCTTAAGTTTGATGAAGAAATAGGCATGAAATTAGAAAGATTATATCTTTATTCTATGCTTGCTAAAGACAGTGATATGCGGAACACAAAATATCAGGGTATGGATGACAGAATAAAACAAATCTACTCTAAAGTGCTTACAGCAAGTTCATTCATCAAACCTGAACTTCTTAAAACAGATGAAGAAAAATTAATTGGCTTAATTAATTCAAATCCCGATCTAAAAATTTACAAGCAATCATTTGATGATCTCTTAAGATTTAGAAAACACACACTTGAAAGGGAACAGGAAGAACTACTTGCGATGGCAAGTGAAGTTACGCAGATTCCTTACAATACATATTCACTATTTACAAATGCCGATTTAAAATTTCCAAAAGTTAAAGATGAGCTTGGCAACGAATTGGAGATGTCACATTCACGATTTTATTCTGCTCTTTATTCTAAAGATAGAAGTTATCGTGAACGCGCATTCAAATCATATTTAAAACCATTTATGGAAAATGTTAATTCTTTTAGTTCTTTGTTTAATGGAAATTTGAAATCAAATATATTTTATGCTAAGGCAAGGAAATATAATTCAGCTAGAGAAGCTGCACTTTTTAAAAATAACATTCCGATTTCTGTTTATGATAATCTTGTTGAAGCAGTAAATAAAAATATTGCACCAATGTATAGATGGGCAGCATTAAAGAAAAAACTGCTCAAAATTGATGAACTTCATCCTTATGATGTTTACGTTACTTTGTTCGATCAAAAACTTGAGAAAAAATATTCTTATGAAGAATCAAAACAGATAGTAAATGATTCATTGAAAATTATGGGTGAAGATTATTTAACTTCACTAAATAAAGCTTTTGACAACAGATGGATTGATGTTTACGAAACAAAAGCAAAAAGAAGCGGAGCATATTCTTCGGGTACAACATTTGGAGTGCATCCATATGTGTTATTAAACTGGACTGATTTGTTAAACGACGTTTTTACACTTGCGCACGAGATGGGACACAATATGCATTCCTATTATACGGGTCTGCATCAACCATATAGTTATGCTAATTACTCAATCTTTCTTGCTGAAGTTGCATCAACGTTTAATGAAAATCTTTTGCTTGATCATTTGATCAAAATTTCTGAATCAAAAGAAGAAAAGCTTTTTTTGTTGGAAAAATATCTTAATAACATTACAACCACTGTTTACAGACAAGTAATGTTTGCTGAGTTTGAATCACTTACTCATTCCAAAGCTGAAAACGGCGAAGCGTTAACTCCTGATGTTCTGTGCAAACTCTATAAAGACGTTTATCAAAAATATTGGGGACCCGAAATGAAAATTGATGAAGAAGAAAGTTTTACCTGGGCACGTGTGCCCCATTTTTATTATAACTTTTATGTTTATCAATATGCAACTGGATTTGCGGCATCAGAAGCACTTGCATTAAAAGTAAAAGCTGAAGGTGAGCCTGCTGTGCAGAAGTATTTAGATTTTTTAAAAGCAGGAAGTTCTGATTATCCAATTAATATTTTGGATAAAGCAGGAGTTAATATGAATTCGCAAGAACCGATCTTAGCGGTAACAACAAAGATGAATCAAATAATTGATGAAATAGAAAACTTAATTTGAACAAATACAGGATATAAATGAAAGTATACACTAAGGTTGAACTAAATGAGTTCAATCAATCTTTAACTTATGATGATATCAGTCTAATACCTACAGAGGTATCCAGAATAAAATCTAGAACAGAAGCATCAACCAATTGCACTTTTCTTGGATTAAAACTTAATGTACCTGTAATTTCAAGTCCGATGGATTCTGTAACCGGGATTGAAATGGCAAAAGAATTGTCAAATCTTGGCAGTCTGGGAATTTTAAATCGATTTGATTCTTCTCTCGATGCAGTATTAAATTCGAAAAACGGAAAAGGAATAAAAGCTGTTTCCATAGCATTGAATTCCAATTTAAAGACTATTGAAAAAATTGCTGAGAAAAACTATTTAATTTGTATTGATACTGCTAATGCAAACAACAAAGAAGTTTTAAAAAAGACTGAAATGATCAAAAAGAAATTTGATGTTCAAGTTATTATTGGAAACATTGCCCACGGAGGCAGTCTTCAACAACTTGAAAATGCTGGTGCAGATGCAGTGCGTGTTGGAATCGGCAGCGGAAGTGTCTGCACAACATCAATACAAACCGGAATTGGAATTGGACAAGTATCATCATTGTTAAATATTTTATTTGCCAGAAAAAATAAAAAATTAAAAATAAAAATTATTGCAGATGGCGGAGTTAAAAGTCCTGGCGATGTAGCAAAAGCAATTGCATTAGGAGCTGATGTTGTAATGTTAGGAAGAATGTTATCAGGAACTAGAGAAACGCCGGGTGAGGTAATAAAATATAACGGACAACTCTGGAAAAAATATCGTGGTTCTGCTTCGTTTGGAGTAAAAATGCGCAATGAGTTTATTGAAGGCGAAGAAACTATGGTTGCCTATAAGGGAGCAGTAAAAAGTGTTATTGATGGGATATCTGATGGATTAAAAAGTTCTATGAGTTATATGAACTGTTTAAATTTAGAAGAACTTAGAAAAACTGAAACTTTTGCAATACTAAGCAACAGTTCATATTTAGAACGTCTGCCAAGAATGTAATATTAATCTTAAGCTGAAATTCTTAAACCGGACTAGTTCCGGTTTTTTTATAACTTTGCTTTTTTTAACCTAAGTGAGTTGCTGATCACAGACACAGAACTAAGTGACATTGCTAAAGCTGCAAACATAGGATTTAGTAATCCAGTTGCTGCTAAAGGGATTCCGATAACATTATAAATAAATGCCCAGAATAAATTCTGTTTTATAACTGCTATTGTTCGCTTGGAAAGTTTAATTGATTTTACAACTCCACTCAAATCACCACTAATCAAAACAACATCAGCACTGTCAATCGCAATATCAGTTCCATTTCCAATTGCTATTCCTACATTACTTTGAACAAGTGCTGGAGCATCATTAATCCCATCACCAACCATAATTACCTTTTTCCCTTCCTCCTGAAGTTTTTTTACTTTACCTGATTTATGGTTGGGCATAACGCCGGATTCATACTTTATAATCCCTGTTATAGTGGAAATATATTTTGTTACGTTTTCATTATCACCAGAAAGTAAAATTGGTTCTAATTCCATTTCTTTGATTTGCTTGATCACTTCTGCCGAATTGCTTTTCACTGAATCAATAACTGAAACAAAACCCTTTATATTCCCATCAATTGCCAGAAAAACTATAGAAGAATTATAAACCAAATCTTTCTTTACCTCGGCCTTTAGAATGTTAATATCGATTTTATTTTCAAGCATAAAGGATTCATTGCCAGCTAATAATATTTTGTTATCAGTTCTCCCTTTGATGCCTTTGCCTGGTTTATTTTCAAAGTCTGGAATCAAAATAGGAGAAATACTTTTCATGTTGGCAAACTCAGTAATAGCCGTTGCAATCGGATGCTCAGACTTGCTTTCAAGTGATGACAACACTGATAAAAATTCATCTTCTGAAATTTGTTTAACAATAATATTTTTTACGGATAATTTCCCTTCAGTAATAGTTCCGGTTTTATCAAAAACAATTGTATCAGATCGATGAAGTTCTTCTAAACTTTCTCCACTCTTAAACAAGATTCCATTTTGTGCGGCCTTTCCCATTCCAACAATTAACGCCGTTGGTGTTGCTAATCCAAGTGCGCAGGGGCAGGCGATTATAAGCACTGCAACAAAATTCATTATTGCAATACTAAAATCATCTGGTTTAATAATCATCCAGATGAAAAATGTAACTATTGCAATAAGCACTACAACAGGGACGAAGATCGATGCTACTTTATCCGCAAGATTTTGGATTGGAGCTTTTGATCCTTGTGCTTCTTCAACTAACTTTATTATTTGCCCAAGAACTGAATTTTTTCCGATAGTAGATATTTCGAATTCAAAATAACCTGTAATATTTATTGTCCCACCTATTACTTTAGAACCGATAATCTTTTCGACGGGTATACTCTCACCGGTTATCATTGCCTCATTTACGGAGGATGCGCCAGAGGTGATAATTCCATCCGCTGGTATTTTGCTACCGGGTTTAATCACGATTATATCGCCAGGCTTCAATTCATCTATCTGCCTTTCAATTTCGCGATTTTGTTCTTTCACAATTGCAGTTTTCGGCTGTAGTTCAATTAATTTTTTTATCGCAGAACCAGTTTTTGATTTGGCTCTACTTTCCAACCACCGGCCTAAAAGTATAAGAGTTATGATTACCGCCGTAGTATCATAATATACATGGTTGTTATGTTTAGAATGTGGAAATATTTCCGGGAATAATGTAATCATCAAACTGAATACAAAAGCAGCACCCGTACCTATTGCAACTAATGAATTCATATCAGCAGAAAAATGCTTTAAGTTATTCCAGAATATTTTATAGAATCTTTTCCCTGAAACAAAAAGTACCGGGGTTGTTAATATCAAAAGTGTTTTATTTATCTGATCAATGTTTAAGAAATTATTAAGGAAAAAACTTTCCCACATCATTCCCATGTTAATAATCAAAATAGGAATCGTCAGCACAACAGCAAATATTAAATCACTTTTAAGTTCATTAAGATGCGAATCAACATAGTTAGTTTTTTCTTGCGGGGGATTATTTTTTTTTTGTAGAATTGTTAAATCTATCTTATAACCAATATCTTCTACTGTTGCTGCAATTTCATTCAAATCAACTTGAGAAGGATCATATTCTAATGTGACTTTTTCTGTAGCTAAATTTACGTTAACCGCAGAAACTCCTTCAAATTTTGTGATAGCTTTTTCAACTCGTGCAACACAACTTGCGCAAGTCATCCCTTCAACTGGCAACGAAATTTTTTCTGCTAAAATCTGTTTCATTTTAAACTATTATTTAACGACAACAAATCCTGCATCTACAATGGCCTTCTGAATATTTTTTTCGCTTACTTTATTTTCATCATATTCCACTAATGCTTCACCAATTTTCACTTCAAGATTCTGAACATCTAGCTTTTGAATTTCCTTTTTCACTGCCATTACACAATGTTGACAAGACATTCCATCAATTATTATGACTGTTTTCATATTTCTCGAGTTTTGTTTTCAATAAATTTTATTTTATAAATATAATAAACGATTTAGCGATTAAATTAAACATACAACACACGATAAAATAAATTTTTCTGAGTAAGAAGTTAAGATTTGTGTTTAATTATCAGTGTTTTTGGTGAGTGCGATTTTTTTTTGAGTGATTTTTGGGATTTCTGGTTAACATTAATATCTGAGCTGGGGGTATATACTTCAAATTTTGGGTTTTGTTTAACAGATTCTTTCAATTTTTCAGATTCTGAATTTTTTATGGAGTCCTGAATGACCTCAGTTTTCTGTGTTTCTATTTTTTTTGATTCATACTTCGGTTTAGGTAGTTCTTTTAATTTGGACTTTGTCCTGTATCCCAAATAGGAAAAAAGGAAAATAATCGCACTTAACGCGATAAAAAATAAAAGTGCCAATTGTATAATTTCAATAAGCTGCAAAATTCTCTCTCCGATATGCCTGTTTATATTCAATACGCGTACCACTAAAAAATAGTTAAAAATTGTAGACAAAAAGATATTTACCGCTCTGATTCAGAGAATTCTATCCAAAATGAGATAATAATGCCATTTCATATTGCTTAAGTGTTTTCTAATATATTATAAAATAAGCAGTTAGGTTGATTTTAGCACAAATCTTTGATAATTTTCCCGGCCAAAATAAATAGACATTATTAATTATTAAGGTTTTAAATGACAAAGGCTGATATTGTAGATAAAGTTGCTGCAGGAACTGGGCTTACTAAGCTTGAAACGGAAGCTATAATTGAAGGATTTTTTTCAACAGTAATTGAAGCTCTTAAAGAAGGTCGTGGAATTGAAATACGTGGTTTCGGCAGTTATAAGGTTAAAAAGAAAAATGCCAGAAATGCTCGTAATCCTAAAACTGGTGAAAAGGTTTTTGTTGATGAACATTTTGTACCTACATTTAAGTTTTCAAAAGAATTTAAAGATATTGTTAATGTTGGAATGAGCGAAAAGAGGAAAGGTTAATTCTAAATGCCAAAGTTTTGTAATGAATGCGGATACAAGTTTGAAAAAGAGTATAAGTTCTGCCCTGAATGTGGTGTAAAAGTATCTAGTTCAAAACATTCTAATTCTAAAACTGCAGATTTAAAAGTTGTAAATGATAATGGTGACAAGACCTTAAATCCTAAAGTATTATATGGAATCTTAATTGGCGGGTTTGCTGTTATTGCGATTATCATTTTAACATCGGGAATTCTAGATTCTACTCCTGTAACACAGACAGCAATGAATCAAGATCAATTTCAGCCAAATACAAATTCCGGCGTTAATCTTAATAATATGCAGTTGATAAATGATCTAGAGGCAAAGATCAAACAAAATCCTGAGGATTATAAAAGTTTGCTTGAACTAGCTCATCTGAAAAATGACTCAGGTTTATTTGATGCAGCAATAGTAAACTATAAAACATATTTAGAAAAAAATCCTAAAGATGCTGATGCACGCGTTGATATGGGAGTTTGTTATTTTAACCTGCAGGATTTTCCAAATGCAATAAAAGAAATGGAAACAGCATTAAAATATGTGCCTGATCATCAGATTGCACACCTAAACCTTGGTGTTGTAAATCTTTCAGCGGGTAATATTGATGTGTCAAAACAGTGGCTAAAAAAAGCCTATGATCTAAACCCAACAAGTGAAGTTGGAAAAAAAGCAGAACAGTTATTGAATAATCATTAGTAAATTTCTTAAAGGAGAAAAAACCGATGCCTTGTGGTAAAAAAAGAAAACGCCATAAAATGTCTACACACAAAAGAAAAAAACGATTACGTAAGAACAGACATAAAAAAAGAATAAGATAGTTATTTTTATCTTTAACTTATTTTAAGAGGCGAAGAGCTATATCTTCGCCTTCTTCTTTCTCATCTTGGAAAGTAATTGCATAAGCCAACTTAGCTCAGCTGGTAGAGCAACTCATTCGTAATGAGTAGGTCGCCGGTTCGATTCCGGCAGTTGGCTCTTAAAGTTAAGAAAACGAATTATAAAAGCCTTCCATTACACTGACAATTATTGACACATCCCAAATTGATTACCTTTTGATTACCCAAATTTCGTAATACAGTAATCAAAATAGTAATCAAAAATTACAATTGATTCAGGGAGCTTAAGAAGGAGTGGAAAATGTTTGTTTATAAGCGTTCCAATGGTAAATATTATATTTTCTACGATCAAATAAACGGCAAGAGAACTTGCATATCAACAAAGGTAAAGAACAAAAGTGATGCACTGAAGTTCTTAACTGAGTTTCAAAGCAATTTAAGAAGGGCATCTGAGAGTAATGTTACTTTGATTGATCTTAAAACCTTTTCATTCGAGTACTTAAAATTCTCAGAAAGATTTCATACTTCTAAAACACATTATATGCTGAAGATTATATTTGAGCAATTCGTATAAAATATCAATAAAACGGTTTTGAATGTAATTACAAATCGAGCGGGAGTGTTGTCGGCTTGTTGGGCGAATGGACGATTGTGGGATAAAATTATGTCAAGTATTAAATTGAATAAAATATGACATTATCTCATTTATAGACTGTTTTTCGATTTTAATTGTTAAAAATGGCTCAAAAAATCGCGGTTAAATTGGCATTCAGTTTGTTTATTTAGAAGCCAGCTTACTTAAACTATAGGATTTTTTATGATGTTTTTACTTTTAAAGACCATACAAATTGGTTTAATTGGATTTTTCGGATTTTTAGCTTTTTATATTTTGATGATATTTATAATGAATCTTACTCAGATAAAGAAAGATAAGGGTAGATTTTTAAATTTCAATAACAAATATTAGTTTATATTTTTCGTCAAGTTAGCTTAACTACGAACAGTTTTTAATTCATTTCAAGCATTTTCATTAAAATTTAATAAAACAATTAATTACCTGATTAATAAATAAGTTATTCATAGGATTCCTTTGCCAATTCAGGCAATCGGCATAGATATAAAATGTTTTTTCTGACTCCCAATAGATTACTTCAAAAATTTTAATTCAACTAGAAAAGATTGTTAAAGATCATTTCTTTAATTATAATATATCCATATTATGATCCAAAACTAGATTATAAAATAAAATCAGTTGGAAAAATTAAAACAAAAAATTTTAGTAATAGATGATGATGAAACTCTTTGCTTAGTAATTGGTGAGGAACTAGAGCAAGAAAATTATTTTGTAACTTGTTCTTTTAACGGTAGAGATGGACTGGATGAATTAAAGATTGATAATTATAGCTTGGTTATTCTTGATTATAATATGCCAGAAATGGATGGATACGAAGTATTAATGAATATTAAAATAACTTACCCATCATTACCAGTCATCATCATAACAGGTGATACAGGTACCGAAATGGCTAAAAAATTTTTAGAAATTGGGGCCAATGATCTTGTAAATAAACCATTTGAATTTGATGATTTGTTGACAAGAGTGAAAAAATTTATTTTAAATGTTTAAAATAAATTAATGATCATAAACGGCTAATTACTTTATAAAATTATGTAATAACACATTAGCGATCAATTATATAAGTAATATTTATTCGATAAGGAGTAATATTGTTATTACAAAAGAATAAAATTCTTTAATTATCTGAGAATGTTGGCAGTGGTCAGTTTTATTTTTAGTTTTTACAAATATATTTGAGCTGAAAGCATACAATTAAGCTGAATATATTTTTATCATTTGTTTATGTACTTTAGAACAACTTTGGCTAAGAGTAACTCGAACCGAGGGATTTTTATAAGTAACAGATTTGATCCTCACTTCTTCCTAAAGGTTTTCTATCTTGGATTCCCACTGTTCCCTCCTTCCATAAATAAAATCACTCTTATATCAACAATTCGAAAATTGCAGTCAAATAATTATTATAATATATCATCTTATTACTTGCTAATAGCAAAGCGATAGTTGTTGACTATTGTTAAAATTAATTGCTAATTAATGATAGAGAATTTGCAGGGTTTGGTAAATTAATATCAATCGCTGTTTATTCTCTTTAATAAAATTATAAAAGATGGGTTTGGTATCTAAGCATTGAGAGGTATAAAATGAAAAAGATTTTTTTCATCTGTCTTTTCGTTATTACCTCGGGCTGTACAGTCTTTCAACCCGATGAGACAACTCTTATCCAACCAACATTACTAAAGCAATCCGAATTACCGCCGTTAAGAGAATCAATTACTAATAACTATTTTGAGTTTTATTGTGAAATGATGATAGATACTAATGGTGATGTTGAAAGAGCAAGGATTCTAAATGGGACTAATGATCCTGTTTGGGATTCACTTGCAGTATTATCTTTAATGGAATGGAAGTATACACCTGCAATTTATGGTGGACATCCAATTAACTTGCTTGTTAGAAGAAAAATTAAAGTGGTATATGCCGAACCAAAATATATCTCTTTAGCAGAAATCCAATGTGATTCCCGAGAAAAGGCTGATTCGGTATACAGCGCATTATTAAATGGTACTGACTTTACATCTTTAGTATTAACCTATTCTACCAGTAGTTCCAAATCCAGGAATGGGCTTATTGGAGATGTGAATGTTAAACATTTTTCAGATGAGATTAGTTTAGCTATAAGTCTGTTAAATGAGGAAGAATTTACTAAACCATTAAGTTATGGTAATCATTTTATTATTTATAAAAGATTGAAGCTGAATAATTAGTTTTGACCAAAATCTATTTTTTTAAGTTAGACAAATTGTTGATTAGAAAAATTTATAAAAGGGATAAAACTTATTTAAAATCATAAAGGAGCTTAAAGTGGCACACAAAATAAGAAAGGTGGACTATTTCTATTGCACCGTTCAGGATCAACCAGGAGAATCTTATAAGCTGCTTGCATTATTAGCAGACGAGGGTGTTAATCTTTTAGCATTCACTGCAGTTCCAAGTGGTTTATTGAATACGCAATTCACTTTATTTCCTGAGGATTCCGATAAGCTTAAAGCTGAAGCAAAAAAAGCTTCATTGGTTATACACGGACCAATACCCGCGTTGCTTGTACAGGGTGATGATGAATTAGGCGCATTAACCGCGGTTCATAAAAAACTATATGATTATGGTGTGAATGTGGTGGCTTCAACTGCTGTAACTGATGGAAAGGGCGGCTTTGGATATGTTATTTATGTTAGAACTGAACAGTTTAATACCGCAGTTGCAGCATTGGAATTATAATAGGATATTTTTTAATGCAGCACTTACCTTCACTTAATTATTCTTGATAAAAATGTTTTTACGATAACTAACAAATAAAAAGGCGAGTCTAACTCGCCTTAATAAATCCTTGAAAACATTTAATCTTAAAGTCCAGTTGGAATATCAATATTTTCCCCCTGTCTTTGAGAACGTTTAAAGTTGTTGAAGTTATAACTAAACAATAATGAAAATACAGGTGATTCTGGTTTAATAGTTGCACCACCATAAAAGTTTGTACCGACAGTGTTAAACTTCATATCTGAACCATTAAATAAATTTCTTGCCTGCAGAGTGAGTGACATTGCTTTATCCAGAAAATCCTGACGCAATGATGCACTTACCATCATATATGGTTCTGACTCTGATTGAGCATCAATAAATTTCGTATAGTTGGCTGATAGTTGAAAACGAGTATCAGCAGAAAAGTTTACGGTTGCATTTAATCTTGCGGACCAGTTAAAGAAATCCTTAACGATAGTTTCACCATTCACTTTTGCATCTAAATGAGTTTGGTATAAATTTACTGCTGGATCAAACTTAAATATTTCTGCAACAGGAAAGCTTGTTGAAATATCAGCACCATAAACATCTGAATTTCCGTAATTATCAAACATTATATTTAATCTTCCCGAACTATCTACTGCAAAAGTCTGGCTGAAGGAATCTTTAGATTTTCTATAATATGATTGAACCGAAACAAAAACACTGCCGTACATTTTTTGATAATTCAATTCCAATGCATCAATATATTCCGGCATAAGTTCAGGATTACCTGAGATAGTTATGTTTGGATCTGAATAGAATGCAAATGGGTTTAACATATTATCGTTAGGTCTGTTTATTCGCCTGCTGTAACCTAATTGCAATTGATGATCATCAATCTTTCTGGAAATATTAAATGAAGGGAAGTAATCCATTTGTTCAAATGAATAAGTTTCGGAAAGCGTTTTCTGATCAAGGAATCTATCCATATACTCACCGCGTAATCCGATCATATAATTAAAACCTTCAATCTCTGAGTTGAATGAAACAAATCCTGCATACACATTATTTCTTAGGAAAAAGTTATTAGTTAGTGCAGGATCAACTACATAATCGTTTAATGACTCATCATATATTTGATTTTCAAGATCAAAGTTTCTGTAGGCAAGATTAGTTTGTAAACCTGATTCTAAAGTTGTGGCCTCACCAAGTTTATGTTTATAATTTAATTTTGCTCTGCCGTCATTTCGCTTGGAGTCATTAGTAAAAATTATATTGCTTAACATGTCTTCTGTTGAAGTGAAACTTGCATCAGACATGAATTGAATTGTAGTTTGTTTATTTGTTAAATCAACATAATTATAAGTTAACTCAAGATATAAATCATTTATATCTGGAATAAATTTATATTGGTAAGTAAATGTTGAATTAACAAAACTTACAGGAATATCCTGATTGCTTTGAATTTTTGAGTAACTATCATTATTAGGCTGTTCATTTGTTACCTGTGTATTTAAAGTACTCAAAACATCCACAAGCCCGATACCCAAAGACAGGCCCAAAGCATTTTGTTTATCGGCACTATAATCTGCACCGGCTCTTAATGAGTATTGTTTTCTCTGGTTGCTGATATCTACAAGTGAATTATTATACCATACCTGATCATTAATGCTCGAGATTCTATTTATGTCCTGAACATTTGTAAAAGTATTGTTACGATAGTCTAAACCTGATGTTAAATTCCACCCATCAACATTATAACTAAATGAAAAATCTCCATTGTATTTATCACCTGTTCCGCTGTTAAGATTTACTATGCCGCTCATAGACATATCTTTTTGTGTTTTAAGATTTATATTGATTATACCTGCAGATCCTTCAGCATCATATTTGGATGATGGATTTGTGATAAGCTCTATATTTTCAATATTGTTTGCAGATATTTGTCTTAATGCATCTGAACCCTGAAGCGGATATGGTTTACCATTTACAAGAATATTAAAACTTGAACTTCCGCGCAGGTAAACAGTTCCATCCGGATCAACTCTTACCGAAGGCTGGTTTTGCAGAACATCCAGAGCAGTGCCGCCCTGTACATTTTGATTTTGTGAAACGTTTATAACTTTTTTATCCAGGTGAAGCTCCTCACTTACTTTTTCACCAACAACTTCAGCACCGCTTATTTCATAAGCGGTTTTTGTAAGAAGAATTTTACCAAGATCAAACTGTGTTTTATTGCTGTTCAGATTTAAACTCGAAATATATTTTGTATCATAACCTACAAAGCTGATCTTTAAATAATAATTTCCTTCAGATACGTTTGATAAAGCAAAAGCGCCGTCTGTACCTGTTGAAACACCGGTTATAAAGGACGAGTCGGAATTATTATGCAGAGTAATATTTGCAAAAGGTAGCACGGATGCCGAAGCTGAATCAATTACTACTCCCTTTATTATTTTATCTGCTGATGATTTTGAGTTATTAGCATTTACTGTAACGCTTACAATAACTAAAAGTATTAATAAATATCTCAGCATAATTATTCCTTTCTAAAGATTTTATTTTCCTGGTGTGAAAATATTTTATAAGTGAGTAGATGTGAAGCAGATTTGTGTAAACGGTTGATTTGTTTTTATGAACGGAATAAAATGGAATAATTAAATTGGAAGTTGCGATTGAAATATTTAACCGCTATTGTAAACACAGCTTCACAAAGGGTAGAATACGAGGGGCAATTATTTTCTCTCAGACAAATAATTTAAGATAATTGTTTTTTCATCATTGGTTAGCTTAGCTTTGCTGCCCATTTCATCCAATATCTTCTGCCATTCATCCTTTGTATGAAGTTCCGGTTCATAGGCTTTATGGCAGGCCGTGCATTTTGAAACGTACAAATCTTTTCCTTCAGGGAATTTTGTTGTGCCTGCAGTGCTATTGTTTGATGAGCCGCTGCAAGCACTTAACAAAATAATCACTAATAATGAGGAAAATAAAGTGATTGAGGATTTCATTAAAGATTTATTCCGAGTATGGTTCTAATCTCAAAGTTTTCGTGTCCGTCAAGATCAAGATTATCTTTTGTAGCAGGACTTCCGCCAACTTGTTTTAAAAAGTTTATTGTAAAGTATAACTCTTCTGTCTGGATGTTGAAAGTTGGACCAAGAAATGTTGCCTGATTTTCTTCTTCTTCATAAATATCTGTATAGTTTCTATGATTTCTGAATTCCAATCCGATGGCAATGTTATTTGATAAATCATAAGCAATACCTGCTGTTAATTCGAATTTAGATTCATGTTCAGATTCAATTACTTTTCTTTCAATCTCGGCATTAATATTAACTGCAGTAACAACATCACCAAATCGTTTTGATAAAATTATTTTTGGTTCATATTCAAGCTCTGAACCGCCGTAAGAAAATTCAAAGTACAATGCAGGATCAATAAAAAATTCATCAGGATTAGTTAATCTGTATCGTAACTCAAGAGATGATGATGTAAACTCCAGCGGACTTGAACTGTATCCATTATCAGAAGCAGTTCTCTGATCAAAATTCATGTATAAAGAAGTTGTTAACCTGTCTGTTGCACCATATTCCAATTCAAAACGCGGCTGCATTCTGTAATAATATCCTTCAGTCTTACCGATGCGCATCGTATTCCAGATTTCAAGCTCCATAGCGCGCTGGGGCAGGGTGTTTGCAAGATAAGATCGTGCAAAGTATTTTCGGTCTGCATAGGAAATATTATTTAATGATAGGGCAATTAAAGCCGCTGCTGCAAATAATGTTAGTGTTTTTTTCATAAGCCTCCTTAAATAAATGTGTTTATTATTTATATCTAATCTAAATAAGAATAAGCAATTTGCCAAACACTAAATTATTGAATTGAATTCTCGATTTAACTTTGAAGATGTAATTACATCAATTGTATTTATGCTCTTAACTTGCTGCGTTGCAGGAATGACCTGCCCCTTGGTCGTTTTGGCCTACGAATATATTTAGATGTGTTGGGTTGAAATTGTAAGTAAGACTTTTGATTGATCGAAATTTTCTTATTTCAATAGATTTAATAATGTCCATAATACCTCTGATGAAATACTTTTATAGATGAATAGATGTTGCCTTTGAATTATAGTCTCACTCAATCCAAAACTCCCAAACATAATATGGGCAGGGGATATTTGGTTTGTTCATTACCGCATAAAAGCTATACTCAATTATAGAGTCATCAAAATCAGAGAGCAGAACAATAAAGATAGGACTAAGAGCAATATTTTGTCTTACGTCAGTTATTATTCCCATATCATTATGGCAATCGTATATTGCTGGTCTGTACCACGCAGCCGCAATGTTGAAGCCTTTTGCATAAAGCATATTAAGAAATGCATCTATTTTATCTTCATTAATGCCTTTTATATCAAACCTAAACTGGTAGTAAAAACCTTCATCAGGCAGCCAATTGTTTCAAAGGTATCAATAATACTGTAAGTAAAATCAACAATGTGGTCTTTATCAGCTTTTGTTTTCTTTACTGTATGCTTAGGTAAAACAACTTCTGTGTAACAGCTTTGCATTGTTAAGGCAAATGCAAGTAAAGCAAACAGCATTTTTATTTTATGGTCAAGTTTCATTAAAAATTAAAAAACCGTTTTAACCTTATACTCTTTATACCCGGCAAATCTTTTTTCTAATTCAATCTCTTCCAGGTGCCGCCAGAACAAAACATTTGCAATAAATAAAACTGCAAGTGCAAAGGAGATAACTCCGTTAAAAAATAATGGTCCGCCAAGCAGCCAGCAAATAAAACCTAAATACATCGGGTGCCGCACTTTAGAGTAAATACCCTTTGTTATAAGGTCACCGGTGTAAGTTTCAAGAGTTTTAATTGTAAACAAAGCTGTAAAAAATAAACCTGCACCTGATATTGTAATTGCAATGCCAATATATCTAACAATAGCGGGCAGGTTAATTTTGTAAACATCCACACTGCAAAGTAAAAACCAGCTAATCCAGAGCACTGCCATATTTGTAAATATAATTACAAAAGAAAGTTTACTGGCTGCAATAATTTTTTTGTGCTTTAATATTTCGTAAACAACGCGTACTATATGTGTAAGCACGCATACAATAACTAAGAGAATAAAATTACGGTTGTTCATATTTCAACCTTTAAATCAGTTCTTTATCTGTAAATCTAAATACAAAACAATAAGAGCACATTTAACCATAGCAATACCAAGTACAAAGTAAATTAACTGCATTACTAATCCGGCACCGGTGGGGGAGCCAATTGCAAGTATTTCTATAAATTCAAAAAACATTATTATCAAACCCACAGCTGCAGAAAGCAGTACAGCAAATTTGTTTTTGCGTATAAGTAAAATAGCTGTTAACAAAGCACTGCCGCCAACAATAATCATAAGAGCAAGTCCGGGTATTGTGTAATCAGTAAAGATGGAGCCTTTAAGTTCTTCAATCGGCGGGGCGGCAATACCTGTAAGTAAACAGAATCCGCCGGGTATTGCGGTAAGAGCTAAAAATATATTAAGGATAATAAGGCTTGTGTAAAGAGTTTTTCTAAGTAATTGCATCAGTATTGTAAATAGTTTAGTGCAACTTAATTTATTAGAACATTTATAACAATCGACAATTAGCAATAAATAAAATTCAAAAGTCAAATACGCTGCTGCGGACAAAATTCAAAAAATACAACTCCACTTTGCTTAATGTGATAAGCTTTGCTCAGGATTGCTGTTGAGTATTTCTAAAGAATTAGTTTGTTCTTTTTTATAGAATGATTTTTTAGCCCTAGTAAGTAATAAAATTAATATAACTGCAGCTAAAGTATTAATAATTACGGCACCATTTATTGTTTGTTCAAAGAATATGTATCCATGTAAAATACTGTTAACAGCAAATATGGCAGAAAGTATAATTCCGCCTGATATATAATTTTCATTTTGCTCATATAAAGCTATTGCTGTTATAAAAGCAGCAGCACTTAATATTATGTAAGCAAGTGTTAAAATTACTAGTGTAATAGAACTGGAATCAATTTCGATCAGTATATCAGTATTGTTTATCAGATCAATAACACCGCCTATACCGCGCACCACACCAAGCAAAAAAAACATTGCAGATGCAGTGCAAAGAAATTTACATCTTCCTCTAAGCTTCATACCGTTACTTCAATCTAATTATGAAATAGTTTTTTAATTAAATAGTAATCCGGTCTGTTTACCCCTTACAGAACCGGATTATAACTATGCAAAAGTTTCCGGTTTGTTAGCCTCCAACAAACCGGAGCGTTACACCTCTAATCGGAAAGAAGTGCAACGTAAAATATTATTCGGCATTCAGTACGCTAAACGTAATCTGCGGAATAATTTATTTTTTATTCTTCAAAACCAGACCCTTCCCCCAGCAGGGTGTGGAAAATCTACAGCTCTTGTAAATCAGCAAGATAATCAAGCTCTGTATATTCGTTATCAGTAATAATAGCTCTGCCATTTTTTGTAACTAATGCAACGTTAGATCCTTTTTTCCATTCACCCGAATTACTTTTAAGAATGGTATAAAAAGTTTTTCCATCGTACATAGCGTTTATCACTTCGTCCTTGGTCCAGGTAGAACCTGCACCAACCTCATCACCGGTATCCTGATGAACTTTAAGATATGCAATAGCGTTCTTGCGCATCTCGTTTTCATATCTTATAGCAGAGATAAGATAATCAGCCCATTTACTCATGTTGTTCCCTCGTTCATTGTTTTTGTTTATTTGCAAACTTCTATGCTGTTAAAATTATTACTAAGAATATTTCGTTATCTGTAAAATGTGTTAATCTCTTTTGCAGATACCTAAATAATTTTCTTAAAAGAACTACCTAATTATAATATCGGAGGGTTGATTTTGGTTTAGTACATGTACTAACGATTTTTGATCAAAAACGAAGAAAATGAAAAAAATTAGTCCTTAAAGGCCGGTGTAACGTTGTAAGTTAGCTTTTGATGGTCTTCTCTGAATGTTGCAAAGAAGATTGCAAGTAGAATTTGAAATGCGAGATTTAAATAAAATAAAATTATTGCCTGGTGATCTCCATTAAGATAAATAATCAAACTTGCAACGGAAGTAGTCATATAAAACGCCAGCACTAAATGAAAGATATTTACTATCTGTTTATGATGCAGTTCCAGAATTATTTTAAAAATAATTCTTAATAATATAAGTGTATGAATTACAAGCATTATGATATCAAGATTTGAAATTGTAAAATAAAGTACAGCAGTTAGAATAAATACAAAAATCTCAACCGGAGTTATTGTGAATTTTTTTTGTCTATCAATGTTTATTGAGAAAAATAATAACGGTGCAATGATTACGGAAATTACAACCGGGGAGAGGTGAGTTACTTTCATAAACAAACTTGCCAAAGGATCTGATATACCGAGTAACAAAAAAAAGTAAAATAAATTACATCTATATTGCCTGAATATTGGGAATATCCAGGCAAGCATTGAAAGATATAAAATTATAATTGCTAGCGGCATTAATCTTCCGGACAAAGTGGCGGACATTTAGCGCCGCTTTCAAGTGTATAATTTCCAAGTGAAACAGAGAGAACTTCTCTTCTTTGTTCGATTACAACTGATTGTGAATTACTTTTAGAAAGTAATTCTTGAACAGCAGAAACATTATAAGCTGTAAAAACATCAGTGTCTGAATATTCAGCTTTTGCAGGGTATAGTAATTTACGGTTGTTATCCAATATGATAGTAATCTTATTAACCATGCCAAACATTATCGTCTTTTCAGTTTTATATAAGAGTTCAATAACTTTTTCGCGCTGTACTTCGCCCGAAGAAATTACAGCTCCAAATTGCTGATATGCTTCTGTGTTTGTATAAACTTTACCGATTTGTTGTGTTGGACTACAGGACAAAAACAACAAAAGTAATACTGAAATAGTGATGAAGTGATAAATTTTGTTCATAGCGATCCTTGCATATAATGATAAAAATATTTTTTGCAATGGGAACATATTAAAAATACTCGGATAATGGTTTAGTACATGTACTAACGATTTTTTAGGATTCATCATACAGGCTTCTCCTTTTTTTGCTCAAAATGCTTAATTCCACACTTTGCTAACTCGATCTGTGTCTTAATATTAAACTTTCTTAAAAGATTAGAACGGTAATAATCAATAGTTTTTTTACTTAACAGCATTTTATCAGCAATATCTTTGCTGGTTGCTCCATCAATTATCATTTGCAGTATTTGTTCTTCGCGAAAATTTAAATCAACATTAAAAAATAAATCTTCTTCTGATTTTTTTTCATAGTCATTAAATAACTGAGCAAGAGCTTCCTCGGTCCACTTACTGCCGAAATATTTTTCTCCGTTATAGACTTTATCTATTGCTAAAAATAATTCATCTTCTAAAATATTTTTGTTAACTAAACCCATTCCACCGGATTTAATAACTTTATATACATATTCACCGGCATCGTACATTGATAAAAACAATGCTTTAGCTTTAGTATCCTGTTTAAGAATTTCCTGCACACTTTGTATTCCGGTTAATCCAGGCATTGCAATATCTGCGAGCATAATATCAGGATGATAATAAAAATACTTCTCAATAAGTTCAATACCGTTTTCAGCTTCTGCTATAACAGTAAAATCTTTATGATCCTCCAGAAGTCTGATAACACCTTGCCTGAACAAAGTATGATCATCAGCTACTAATATTTTTATAACTCGATTTTTCATCTTGATTTATAGTTTCAATCGGGAAAGCGGCTATAACTACAGTTCCGCTGTTGTTAGTAGAATCTATTTGAAAAGTGCCGTTTAATTTTTCAACAGTTTCCTGCATATTCATAACACCAAGGCCGTCTGAGATATATTTATCATTTAAAAGTTTCTTTGGCTTGAATCCAATCCCATCATCAGAAATAAATAACACAAGTGTATCATCATCCAGCAGCAAATTAATATTGAATGAAGTTGCTTTTGCATGTCTTATTATGTTGTTAAGTGATTCCTGTATAACTCTAAATATACAAACTTCAAGTTCTTTAGAAATGCTTAATTGATGTTCCGGAAATTGTAGTTGATACTTAAAACCTGCTTCACGAGCAACATTGTTACACATTGATTTAACGACTGTTTCTAATCCAAGTTCTTCTATGTTAAGTGGTTTTAAATTGTGTGCAAGTTCGCGTATATCTTTTAATGTTGAATCGAGAATGTTTATCGTTCTTAGATATTCATGTTCATCTAACCCGGCATTTATAAACTTTTTATAGTTACCAACATTAAGTTTAATCAGTAGCATATTCTGTGCGATAGAATCGTGCAAAATTCTTGATAATCTGTTTCTTTCTTCTTCTATTACTTTTTGTAAATGAGCTGAAGAGTTTCTAAGCAGGTTTTGATAGTTTGTCATTTGTCTATCATATTCCTTCTGTGCAGTTGTATCCCAAAAGTAAAGTTGAGCCATATCCAGAAAAGAGATTCCATGAAAATTGATATCATAATATCTGTCCTTCAATTCCAAAGGAAGTATAAATGATTTATCATTCTGGATTATTCCTTTTATATCAATTTCAATTTTAGAAACAATTGAATCAAGGCTGCTTTTATTTATTTCAAGCAGCGGAAATCTTTCTTTGGCCGATTTATTTAAACTTGTTATTAAACCGGAAGAGTTAATTCGCATAATAGGATTCGGATCAAGTTCAGAAAACATAGCAAGTATTTTTGCAGTGGTCAACTCAAATTGCTTTTGATCTTTTCTGTGTTTTCTCAGCATCGGATTATAAATATATCTATAGGATATATAGATAATTGCTGTAACCAAAATAAAAATTAAGATAGATATGTAGACAGGATTATAAAAGCTCGGTAAAGATTTTAGATATTCGTTTACCTCGCTGGATTTTTGAAATAGAAGCTGCAAATAATATATCCACTCAATAATTATTTAATTAATGTTCTTGCTAAAATAATGAGAACATATTATTGGTAATAATAAGAAAATATTTACTCAGCAGTAAAAATTGTTTTAAAGTTTACATACTAATTCTAATCCAACTATTCAAAACCAGTAATTCAACTTTCCAGCATTAACGGGGTAAAATAATTTTTGTTTAAATATTTTTTAAGTTTTTCTTGACTTTCGCTAAATTTTTCCATTATTTTGGGTTGTGGTGGGGAAAAATGTGGAATTATCCCAAATAAGAGAGAGAATGTTTAGAGGTCAATTTACATATTCAATAGATTCTAAAGGCCGGATCGCTATTCCAGCTAAGCTTAGAAAGCATATTTCTGCTGAAGCAAACGAAACGTTTGTGATGACAAGAGGTCTGTCCAATTGCATCGATTTGTATCCATTGGATGAATGGCAGAAGATAGAAGAATCACTTTTGAACTTAAATACTTTTCAGCCTGATGATGCAAGATTCATCAGAATGTTTGTTCAATTTGCTGCTGAAGATGTTATGGACGGTCAATCAAGAATCATGATTCCATCAACGCTTATTACTTATGCAAAGATTGAAAAAGAAGTTTTGATACTTGGTGCACTTAAGAAAATAGAAGTCTGGAATCCAAAAGTTTACGAAGAGTATTTATTACAATCACCGCAAACGTATGAAGAGATAGCAGCTAAAGTTATGGCTACGAAATGAGTGAGCATCATACTCCTGTGATGCTTAAAGAAAGCTTGGATCTTTTAATTACTGATAGTTCTGGAATTTACTTTGATGCTACTCTGGGTTTTGCAGGACACTCAAGTGAAATACTGAAAAGACTAAATGATGATGGTCGTCTTATAGCATCTGATGTAGATACAGATGCATTTGAGTTCTCAAGAAAAAAATTTGCTGATCAGCCTGGAGTTAGTTTATATAATTTTAATTACTCTTTTATAGATGTGATTGCAAAAATAGAATCAATACAAAATTACGATGGTGTACTTGCAGATTTAGGAGTATCATCATTTCAATTGGATAATCCCGATTCAGGGTTTACATACCGTAGTGACGCGTTTCTTGATTTACGAATGGATAAAACAAAAAAGGTAACAGCTGCTGATATAATTAATACTTTTACTGAAGAAGATCTAGCAAATGTTTTTTATGAATTCGGTGAAGAGAAAAATTCACGAAAGATATCAAGAACAATAGTAGAAAGACGTACTTTAAAGAAGATTGAAACCACAGGGCAGTTAGTTTCAATAATTAGCGAACTGGTTCCGCAAAATTTTCAGCGTAAAACTTTATCAAGAATATTTCAAGCTCTTAGAATATACGTAAATGATGAATTAGGTAATCTTAAACTGTTTCTGGAAAATTCACTTAAAGTTTTAAAAAAGGGGGGACGCATAGTTGTTATATCATATCATTCACTTGAGGATAGGATTGTTAAAGATTTTTTTAAAGCTGAAACTATCGTGAGCTTAAGTCCAAAGGAAGATCCGCTTGGATTGATTAAAAAAGATGCAAGATTAAAATTAGTTAATAGAAAACCGCTTTTACCTACTGATGAAGAAATTAGAAATAACTATCGTGCAAGAAGTGCAAAACTAAGAGCTGCTGAAAGAATATGAAAAAAAGTTCTAAACCAGCAATTTTCTTACTTATAACACTTTTATTAATAGTAACTGTGTTTGCATTGGTTAGCGTTGGGTTAAAACTTAAATATGAACAATTTCTTTTGCAGAGAGACAAAGCAGAAAAAACTTTTAAATCAGAAAGTCAGAGAAAAATTAAACTTACTGCAGAATATCAAACAGTAACCGCTGAAGAAAGAATTGTTGCTGTCGCTAAAGCAGATCTTGGTTTAATAAGAAATATTGAACCGGCGTTCGTTATCAAATATGATGTCAACAAAATTGAAGAAATAAACGAGATTTTAATAGAAAAGTATGAATAACTCTCGCGCACTATTAGTTATTATTTCGATTCTCATCTTTTTTATCGCATTGGTGATTAAGCTGGTTGATATTCAGATCGTGCATGCTGAGGAATATTCTTACTATGCACAAAGACAGCAGACGGGTGTTGAGAAAATTGAAGCTGAGCGCGGATTGATATATGACCGTAATAATGTTTTATTAGTCTACAATCGTTCGGATGTTTCTTTTTATGTTGATTTGAGAATGATCAAACAGAAACATAAAAATGAAATAGCTCAAGTCTTCGCAAAGAAATTCAAGAAGAGTAAAACCTTTTATTTGAATCTTATGAAAGGTTCAAAGAAGACCATTTGTATTGAGAAGAAAGCATCATTAGAAATTGCCTCTTCATTAAAGAAGCTTAAATATTCAGGATTTTTTTATAAAGAAGAACCAACAAGAGTATATCATTACGATAATCTTGCTGCACATGTTCTTGGTTATTTGGATAACGAAGATAAAGGCGTAATGGGTATCTCAGAATATTATGAAGATGCTTTGAATGGTGAAGATGGATCCAGAATTATTCAAAAGAATGCTGTTGGAGAAACAGTAACTGTTAATGATGAAGAAATAAATCCCGCTGTATCAGGTGATGATTTTTATTTAACAATTGATAAAAGTTATCAGTTTATTCTGGAAGATGAGCTAAGAAAGGGAGTAGAAGAATATGGTGCAATTTCAGGTACAGGCGTTATTATGGATCCGAATACCGGCGAAGTCCTTGCACTTGCAAACATAGATGACTTTAATCCAAATGAATATTGGAAGTACAATGATTTTCAAAGAAGAAATCGTGCTATAACGGATACTTATGAGCCCGGTTCCACATTCAAATCATTTACTATTGCCTCATTGATTGACCAGAAATTATGCAGACTTAGTGAGAAGATAAATCTTGAAAATGGAAAGTATAAATATCAATCAGTAAATATTAGAGATACTCATCCGTTTAAAATTTTAAATGTTGTTGAAATACTCGAACAATCAAGTAATATCGGTGTTGCAAAACTTGTTCAAAGAATTGATGACGAAAAATATTTTAAATACTTAAGAGGATTTGGATTCGGAAATTCTACATCACTTACTTTGCCGGGTGAAACAGCAGGCAGATTAAGGAAACCAAATGAATGGTCTAAAGTCTCAAAAACTTACCTTTCTTTTGGATATGAAATTTCCGTGACACCTGTTCAGATAGCTGCTGGTTATTGTGCCCTAGTTAATGGTGGAGTATTGTACGAACCACAATTAATTCAAAGACAAATTAGTCAAAATGATGAGCTGGTCTATGAATTTACACCTAAGGAGATACGAAGAGTAATATCAACTGAAACTTCTGATGTTATGAGAGATTTGTTAGGTGGAGTTGTAAAAAACGGGACAGGGAAAAAAGCTTTTTCAGAATTAATTTCTATTGGCGGTAAAACAGGAACATCGCAAAAGTTAGTTGATGGAAGTTATTCTAAGCAGCATTACAATTCATCTTTCGTAGGATTTTTTCCTGTTGAAAATCCTCAAGTTGTCTGTTTAGTACTTTTGAATTCTCCTGATCAGGGCAGATATGGTGGATTAGTTGCGGCACCTATTTTTAAAAGTGTTGCAGAAAGAATAGTTCAGAATGATATTGAGAAATTTCAGCAATACTTAAATCCGGATTTAATGAAAAATTTAAAATTTGCTGAAGATAATTCAAGCGATGATGAGCGAACTAAGACTCAAATTAAACCAATTAGCATTAAAGAAGTAAAAGTATCTTCAAATAATAAAATGCCGGATCTTGTTAACTGCCAGATTAAAGATGCGATTTACGCATTAACAAAACTTGGAGTTAAATATAAAATTAAAGGTACGGGCATTATTACTTCTCAGAGCATAGCTCCTGGACAGAAGTTAAACGGTAAAGAGATTTGTTTAATTGAATGCTCTGAATACAGGGTCAGAGGAGCATCATTATAAATGGAATTAACTCAGCTTCTAAATAGTGTTCATGCTATTCAAGTAACTGGCGAAGTCCAGAGAAGGGACGTTGCTGATATAGTTTATGATTCAAGAAAAGTTCAGAAGAATTCCGTTTTTGTTGCTATAAAAGGATATAAAACAGATGGACACAAGTTCCTTCAGGATGCAATTAATAAAGGTGCTGTTGCAGTTGTTGTTGAAGATGATAATGCGATTCCAGATGATTTGATAACTCATTCACAGATTGCAAAAATTTTAGTTACCGATTGCAGAAAAGCATTAGCTGAATTATCAAAAGGATTCTATAAGGGTCCAACAAACAAATTAAAACTTATTGGTATAACCGGAACAAACGGCAAAACAACAACAACATTTATTTTAAAAAACATTTTGCAAAACGCAGGTTATAAAACTGGATTAGTTGGAACAATTGCAAATTATGCTGGTGATGTAAAAGTTGAATCAAAATTAACAACACCTGAATCGAATGATCTGAACAGATTATTTTATGATATGATTCAGGCAGGATGTTCATATTCAGTAATGGAAGTGTCTTCGCATTCATTAGTATTAAATAGAGTTTATGGTTTGGATTTTATAGCAGCAATATTTTCTAACATTACTTCGGATCATTTGGATTTTCATCAAACATATGATGAATATTTAAATGCAAAGAAAATTCTATTCGATGGATTAGGTCCAAATTCTTTTGCAATCATAAATTCTGATGATAGTGGTTCACAAAAAATGATTCAGGATTCAAAAGCAAAAATTGTTAGTTATGGCGTTTCAGATAATTCAGATTATCAAATTAAAAATATTGCTTACGATTTGAACGGAACAGATTTTACAATCACACACAATAAAGTTGATTATAAAATTCATACAGCATTAATTGGAACTTTCAATGCATATAATGCAACTTCTGCTTTTGCAGCAGCTCATAGTTTAGGAATTAATTCGAATAAAATTGTAGAAGGAATAAAATCTTCTCCACAAGTTCCCGGCAGATTTGAAGTTTTAGGAAGTGGAAAGAAAAAAGTAATTGTTGATTATTCGCATACAGCTGATAGCTTAGAAAAGGCATTGCAGGCTGTTAGAGAAATTGTAAAAGATAAAAGTCACGTTGTTACTGTTTTTGGCTGTGGTGGTGATCGTGATAAAACAAAAAGATCGATTATGGGTAAAGTTGCAAGTGAATTGAGTGATAAAGTTTTTGTTACGTCAGATAACCCTAGAACAGAAAATCCTTTTGCAATCATAGAAGATATTAAAAAAGGAATTTCAAAAAATAATTTTGAAGTTGAAGAGAATAGGGAAGAAGCGATTAAAAAAGCAATTCGCAATTCGAATGATAATGCGGTGATTTTAATTGCTGGTAAAGGACACGAAAATTATCAAGAGATAAAT
>OEIV010000114.1_pt1 | contig 50919 bp, 37 predicted proteins | sample 1539231 | NCBI WGS metagenome assembly OEIV01 (sample SAMN03794762, study PRJEB22550) | activated sludge metagenome | feature: wastewater treatment plant; material: activated sludge; isolation source: Wastewater treatment plant of a petroleum refinery complex | place: Argentina: Buenos Aires ...
CGCTTTACTAAATATTAATTGATGAAAAATAAGGCAGACACGGAATCTGTTGAGATTTAATATACAATCAGCAGATACCGCATGAGGCTGCGGGTCTGATGATAAATATCAGACTCAAACTACTGATGCGATATGACACTTCGAATTGGAGTTACAAGGCAGACACGGAATCTGTTGAGATTTACAATATTACTCAACATACAGCCAGCAGATACTACATGAGGCTGTGATTTGACTTTGCATTAAATCATAAAGATATTTATTCAGTATGAATTTGTGAATATATCATTGCCATTTTAAATCCTTATTTGAAGCTATATTTACAGCCTATTTGATTAGCATGGCTATTGGGTATCCACCAAAATATAGTACTACCTTTGAACAGAAACATCTGGCACCTCATCAGTTGTTGATGCTATGTTTATACACTGCACAATCCCTTGAATGGGAAGTCAATTATATAAGCAATCGTGGTATCATAGCTTTTACAAATCATGGTTTGTTTCATTTCAATGCCTCATTGAAAGTACTTATCGAAAACCAAACAGCCACCCTCATTAGCACTTCAACGGGCAATGAATTATTTGATTTAGGTAAAAATAAAAAAACGGTAGAAGCATTTTTAGATATGTTTAAAAGGGTTAAAGAAGAATATTCTTTACAAACATTAGATGAAAATTATGCTTTTATACAAGAACGATTGGTATCGGATGCACAAGATCTATTACGAAAACCAGACCCCAGTGCTTTAAGTGTTTTATTAGAAATGTTTGCTGTGTTTATACCCCGTAAATCAAATTTTTTTACAGCTCTGCTATTAGATCTGAATATCCTCGTTTTTATTCTTATGAGTTTATATGGTGCATCCCTGATGAACCCTTCTGCTGATAGTTTACTGGCATGGGGAGCCAATTATAAACCATTGACTTTGGCAGGTGAAGGCTGGCGTTTGCTTACAAGTTGTTTTGTACATATTGGGGTTATGCATTTATTAATGAATATGTATGCCTTGCTTTACATCGGTTATGTGTTAGAGCCTATTTTAGGTAATATCAGATTTATTAGTGCATATATAATGACTGGATTGCTTGCCAGCCTTAACAGTTTATGGTGGCACGACCTATCAGTAAGTGCAGGCGCTTCTGGAGCCATCTTTGGTTTGTATGGCGTTTTTTTAGCATTATTAACAACTTCTATTGTTGAAAAATCAACCCGCAAACCCTTATTCATCAGTATTGCCATTTTTATCATTTACAACCTCATGAATGGCCTCAAAGAAGGGGTTGACAATGCAGCCCATATCGGTGGTATATTAAGTGGCATCGTGATTGGGTATGCATTTCTTCCAACATTACGCAATAAAACTTCCAAGTTTTTCAATACAGGAATTTTAATATTATTTTTAACAAGCACCCTTATATTAACTGCAGTTGCACTTAAGCGAATACCCAATAATATTGGTAAATATGATTATATCATGATGCAGACCTTTAAAAATGATTCAATCGCATTAAGCATTTATGACATGGCTGATAGTATGAGCACAGAAGAAAAGTTGATTCAAATCAATAATCGAGCGATAACACCCATGCAAGAAAATATATTGCTGATGAAACAAACCGATACTATGCAATTACCACCAGCAATTCGTTACGAAATACAATTGTATAAAAAATATTATCAACTTCGACTGAGTAGTTTTATTTTGTACAGTAAAGCGATAGCTGAAGATACAGATTTGTATAATACCCAATTAAATACCTATTATCATCAAATTGATAGTCTGACCAAAAAAATTCATTAATACATCTAGTATGATTAAAACCATTTCATTGCTTATCGCTTCAAATATTTTTATGACATTTGCTTGGTATGGATTTTTAAAAGATAAAAACATACCCTTGTGGAAAGCCATTTTATTAAGTTGGTTTATTGCATTTTTTGAATATTGCTTAATGGTACCTGCCAATAGAAATGGCTTTATGAATGGGATCAGCGGGTTTCAATTAAAAATTATACAAGAAATCATTACCCTGGTGATATTCACCTTCTTTGCAATATGGTATTTGCGTGAGCCTTTCAAATTAAATTATCTCATTAGTTTCTTCTTTATATTATGCGCGGTATTTTTTGCATTTAAAAAATAGCGGATTATCTTCATATATTATTTGTAACATATCCTATCGTTTAAGATTAAATTAAATACCATCCTTATGACTATCCTTCTTATTATTATCGGCTTCGCAGTGATGATTGCTTTTTTCGGAATCAGTGTTTACAATGCACTTACAAAATCGAAAATATTAGTCAAAGAAGCCTGGAGCGGAATAGGGTCCTATTTGCAACAACGAAATGATGTAATTCCAAATATGGTAGAAATAGTAAAAGGCTATGCTGGTCATGAAAATAACACCTTGATTGAAGTCACCAAATGGCGCAACAAAAGTGCAATGGCAAATACTCCTTCTGAACAAAATGTAGCCAATGAAGGATTAAACAAAGCCCTTTTAGATTTTTACCAAGTGTCAGAAAATTACCCAGATTTGAAAGCCAACGAAATTTTTATTAAATTACAGCATGACCTCGCTTCTATAGAAGAAGAAATCAATACAAGCAGGAGATATTATAATGGAACTGTTCGAAACTTCAATCAAGAACGATCGGTATTTCCTAAAAATATCATCGCTTCCCTATTCGGATTTACAGATGAAGTGTTTTTCAAAGAAGATGCCACCTCACATACAGCTCCACAAATCCGATTTTAACTATGCCTATTTTGCATATAAAACCATTGGCATTTATTGTCTTATTTATTACGCTTATTTCCACAGCTATCCAGGCAAGACAACTTACTTTCAACACCTATGCTGATCGATTATTAAATGATGATGCATATTATAATCTTGTAAAAAAACAATGCGAAAAAACTGCTCGAGATTATGGTATAGTTTGGATGCATGTAGAAGGTAATTATAACAATCTAAAAGATAGTATTATACTGTTATCGAAACCCTTGATTGAAAAAAAATTTAAAGAACTAGAAACAAAAATTTCCAAACAAAAAATTAAAGACCCCATTGCAATCTCCTTGTTTGAAAAATCAATGAGCAACGCCATATCACAAACGCTGTTGAAAAATAGATATTTAAGAGAAGCTTTGTTTAAAAAAGATTTGAATGATCGAATTATCAGTTTTGACAGTAAAATTATCATTGACAGTATTGGCAATTTAAAGGTAAGTGAAACCATTGTAATCGCAAACTTCAATGATGAGTCGGGCAATAGTAATAACACCATCAAACGAGGCATTACCAGAGACTTTCCTACTTTATACACCAATGCAGCAGGGCTGATTAGTAGCGTCCCTTTCAAATTGATTGCTATTCGTAGAAATGGCGAATCGGAAAATTTCAGAACAGAAAGACTACGTAATGGCGTAAGGGTATTTTGTGGCAATCAAAACGTTTTTCTTGAGGAAGGCCTTCATACTTATATCATAGAATATACTACTGCGAAACAACTCAAATTCCACAAAACATTTGATGAACTGTATTGGAATGTCACAGGCAATGGCTGGGGATTTTCTATTGACAAAGCAAGTTGTCAAATACAACTTCCTGCTAAAGCAACTTTTTTTGACCCAAATTGCTATACAGGTTTACAAGGGTCAAAGCAACATGATTGCATGCTTAGCGAATCATCACAGCATGTTGTTTCTTTTCGAACAATGAAGCGGCTTTCACCCTTAGAAGGATTAACGATTTCAATATCAATCAAAAAAGGTTGCTTTAAAGAAGTAAATCAATTCATAAGCATACAACAATTGCTAGTCGACAACAAACTTGTATTTGGGGTATTGTTGTTTGTCAGTTTATTATTTATCACTTTATATCGTTATTGGAAACGAGTAGGCAAAGACCCCTCCCCTGATGTCATTATTCCAACGTTTACCCCACCCAATGATATCACTCCACCTATGGCAGGTTATCTATATCATCAAGCATATACCGATCGATTATTCACGGCTGCAGTCATTGATTTGGCAGTGAAAAACAAGGTGCATATAGATGTGGACAAGACAGGCTTTATTCTTAAATCGACTGTCTACACCTTTACTTCACCCAAACCAAAAGGGCAAACCAATAGCAGCAGAAATGAAGATCTTTATCAACAATATGGATTTGACGCTGATGAATTATTTGGCGTTTCAATTCAAAAAGGGAAGTATAATAGCACTTTTGGCTCGATACGAAATCGTTTCAAATCACATATTGACAATCTTGTGCTAAAACAAGAGTCAACCCATAATAGTAAAGGATATTTATCACTCAATAACGGCTATATCGGATTGGGTATTTTTTTACTGATTGTTTGTTGTTTTGCATGTGTGGTATATATCTCTGTGTTCAAACCTCCTTTATCAATTATAGTGTATACGGTCATCTTATTGATCATTGGGTTTATCATTCAAATCGTATTTATGCGTATTATCAAATCATTGTCAATTGAAGGCAGAGCAATGGCTGACAAGATTTTAGGCTTTAAAATGTATTTAGAAACTACTGAGAAAAATATATTAGACATTTTAAATCCACCTGAAAAAAGTATCCAGTTATTTGAAAAATACCTGCCTTTTGCCATAGCCCTGGGCATTGAAAATAAATGGTCTGAAAAATTTAAAGACATCATAGAAAAGTCAATGGCTGATGGCTATACACCCGCCTATTATAGTATAGCAGGTCATCATTCATTTTCAGAATCGTCGCAATCCTTTGCATCAGATTTTAGCAGTGGATTATCAAGCACGGTATCATCGGCAGCTACCCCACCTAGCAGTAGCGGAAGCAGTGGCAGTGGAGGTGGTGGATTTTCGGGCGGCGGTGGCGGTGGCGGTGGCGGCGGTGGCTGGTAAAAAAAATCTATAGGCTTAAGCTATTATTTTATGCTACTTTTGGTAAAAATTCATTTCAATTGAAACAAACATTTTGCTCTATCATCACAATTGGTGATGAATTATTGATTGGACAAACCATTGATACCAATTCAGCATGGATTGCGCAACAATTAAACCCCATTGGCATTCCTGTAAAACGTAGAATTGCTGTTGGAGATCAAAAAAACGACATTATACAAGCTATCGAATCTGAAAGAAAAGATTCAAACATCATTATCATCACAGGTGGCTTAGGTCCTACCTCAGACGATATTACCAAACCCGTTTTGTGTGAATACTTCAATACCACCTTAGTGGAAAACCAAGAGGTATTAAATCATATAAGCACCTATTTTGCCAAACGCAACAGACCTATGTTGGATTCAAATTTGCGACAAGCGATGTTACCTGCCAACTGTGAAATACTTTTCAATGCTGTAGGCACTGCCCCAGGCATGCTTTTTAAAGATCAAGAACAAGTATTTATCTCTTTACCCGGTGTGCCTTTTGAAATGCAGTATATTATCACCACCCATATCATTCCTTACCTTGTAACCCACTTTAAAACACCCAATTTTTTACATAAAACCCTTGTAACATCAGGAGAAGGAGAAAGTTTTATCGCAGAAAGGCTCAAAGCATTCGAAAAAAATTTACCAGAAAATATCAAATTAGCCTATTTGCCTAAATTGAATATTGTAAAACTTAGACTCACCGCAGTAGATATTGAAGATCATGTATTAGAAACCCATTTTGAAACACTCAAAACACTACTTCAACATATTACCGTTACTGATAAAGATATGGAACTTGAACAGGTAATAGGACAGCTATTAAATAAAATGGGTAAAACGATGTCTATTGCTGAAAGTTGCACAGGCGGAAGTATTGCCAGCAGAATAACCTCGGTAAAAGGTGCATCAACCTATTTTAAAGGGGGTATGGTGCCTTATACCATAGAAAGTAAAGAAAATGTATTGCAGGTTGATAGCGCAATTATTGAAACGCATGGAGTGGTAAGCGAACAAACAGTCATAAGCATGGCATCAAAATGTGTTGAAAAATTCAATGCAGACTATGCGGTTTCGGTAAGTGGTTACCTTGAAAAAAATGATCATGACAATGTTGTATGGATAGGACTCAGTAATGGAACACACCATATTGCAAAAAAAATGATAGCCCCTTATGACAGAGAAAAAAATACCATTTTAGTTACCAATGCGGCCCTTAATTTATTGCGCATTTTCATTATTGGTCATCCTTAATCTATTTTTATCAATCATATTGATAGATATTAATTATTAATGGAATGTAAAAGCTATCCATTGTAACTATACTTCAACTTACTTTTGCAAACTATGTACACGATCATCTCTGCTACCAACCGCAAAGGAAGCAATACATTAAAAGTAGCCAAACAATATCAATCATTTTTCAAATCGATGCAGGTAGACACTACTTTGTATACATTAGAAAATTTTACCTCCATGCATAGAGATGGGCATTTCGATATTTTAGAAAAAGAAATTCTAATACCAACCGAAAAGTTTATCTTTATTATGCCCGAATACAATGGTTCATTTCCAGGTATTTTTAAATTGCTTATGGATATCAGTGATATTAAACAATGCTGGTACTACAAAAAAGTGATGTTAGTAGGCGTAGCGAATGGAAGGGCGGGTAATTTACGTGGAATAGACAATATGACAAATATGTGTCATTATATGAAAATGGATGTTTTTCATGAAAAACTGCCCTTGTCAAATATTTCTGCTGAACTCAATGAAGATGCTTTTTTCAAAGAAAATACCATCCAATCTATTCAACATCAAATAGAAGGATATATCAATTACTAATCATTTAAGGAACTATGCGACGATTTCAAGGTTTAGGGCTTGTGCTTTTTTTAATATTTTTAATCCTCATAGAATATTATACATTTTATGCCATTAAGTTTGCGACCAAATCGCTCAAACCCAATTACAGATACTTCATTTATACGGTATACATCCTCATCACTTTAGCCTGGTTATTTAGTTTTGTACTGTTTCCGGTTTTACGCAATGCGGATATCAGTAAAGTACTGCGAAACTTCATTATTAGTTTCGCCATGGGTATACTGATTACCAAAGTTATCATCACCCTTATATTGTTGCTTGATGATGTGCGTAGGGTCATCTTTCATGTTACAGCACTTATCTATGGAAATGGTACTACACCCCAAATGGTACAAAATGGTATGTCAAGGAGTGAATTTATCAACTCACTCGCTTTATTAGCTGGTGGTACTTTGTTTGGCACCATGTTGTATGGTATGAGTAACCGTTATAATTATCAAGTAAAAAAAATTAAATTATCATTTGCCAATCTACCAGCTGCTTTTAAAGGATTAAAAATTATACAAATCTCTGATATCCATGCCGGTAGTTTTACCAATACGGCAGCCGTAAAAAAAGGGATTGACTTGATCAATGCGCAACAGGCAGATGTGATTTTTTTTACAGGTGATTTAGTCAACAACAAGAGCGATGAAATGTATGAATACATAAGTACATTTAATGAATTGAAAGCCCCTATGGGTATCTATTCTATTTTTGGCAATCATGATTATGGTGATTATGCTGAATGGGAAAGTGCAGCCCACAAAACAGAAAACCTAGAAGCCCTAAAACGCATCCATGCTAAATTGGGATGGAACCTCTTATTAGACGAACACATTGCCCTGGAAAAAGAAGGTGCACAAATCGGCGTAATTGGGGTGCAAAATACCAGTTTTAAAAATCGTTTTCATACGTATGGTGATATGGCAAAAGCCTATAATGGCACTGAAAAATACCCCTTTAAAATATTATTGAGTCACGATCCTTCTCATTGGGATGGCGAAATCAATTCAAAATACAAAGATGTTGATTTAACTTTAAGTGGACATACCCATGGTTTTCAATTTGGGGTAGAAATACCTTGGCTAAAATGGAGTCCGGTGCAGTATATATACAAGCAGTGGGCGGGATTATACCAACAAGACCAACAGTATTTGTATATTAATAGAGGGTTTGGTTTTTTAGGCTATCCTGGCCGAGTAGGTATCATGCCAGAAATTACTTTAATAGAATTTGCTTAACAACGATATTTTGATTAACCTGTTTGGTTTAAACCTTTCACTGTTATAAATAAAATACATCAAATCTCTTATGTGCAGTTGTACGAGCATAAATGACTTAGATGTCAAAAAATGCTTAGATATCTAAATCACTATATGTTTTTTTACACAATGATTCAGTCCACCTTTATGGCATTATTTCACCTGACTGCCATTCATAGCACCCCCATCTGCGTTGATAAAAATGAGTTTACCAGTTGCATTTTCAGCCATCAATATCATACCATTGCTTTCGATCCCTTTCATTTTACGAGGGGCTAAGTTTGCAATAACACTTACCTGCTTACCCACAATTTCCTCAGGACTATAATGCAGGGCAATGCCACTCACCACCGTGCGGGTTTCAAACCCAAGGTCTAATGTGAGTTTTAATAATTTATCTGCTTTGGCTACTTTCTCAGCTGCAGTGATGGTTGCCACCCGAATATCTATTTTATCAAAATCTTCAAATGATATCGTTTCTTTAAGAGAAGCGGTTGGTGTTACTTGTGATTGACTGCTTGTTGCTTGTTGACTTCCCTTTGACAATTTTTCTTTCTGCAAAGCAATCTCTTCATCTTCAATTTTTCTAAACAATAATGCTGGTGGGTTCAAAGGATATCCTTTTTGCAATAGTTTGAGACTTCCTCCATGTTCCCATGCCAACATACGGTCAACTACTTTCATCATTTTACAAAGCTTTTGTGCAGTAAAGGGCAAAAATGGATTCATAAAAATTGCAAGATTTGCAGTTAGTTGCAAACACATATGAATGCAGTTATCAATGGCGATTTGGTCATCACCCTTTTTCCATGGCTCTTTATCTTGTAAGTAAATATTGCCTTTACGGGCCAAATCAATCACTGAAAATAGACCTTCTCTAAATCGATAATTTTCTATACTCGTTTCGATGTCTTTTTTTGTTTGTACAATTTTTTCAAACAGGGCATCATCTTTTTCGTCTTTTTGGTCCAGGTGAAATGCAGGTACTTTACCATTACACAATTTGTGCATCAATACAAAAGCCCTATTGACAAAATTGCCTAAAATGGCAACCAATTCGTTGTTATTTCTGTCTTGAAAATCTTTCCAGGTAAAATCATTATCCTTTGTTTCAGGCATATTGGCACAAAGGGTATAACGCATACTGTCCTGCATTTCAGGAAAATCTTTGAGATACTCATCTACCCATACTGCCCAATTGCGACTAGTACTTACTTTTTCTCCCTCTATATTTAAAAATTCATTGGCAGGTACATTGTTGGGCAACACAAATCCACCATGGGCTTTCAGCATTGCAGGAAAAATAATGCAATGAAATACAATATTGTCTTTGCCTAAAAAATGAACCAGCTTAGTATCTTCTTTGCACCAGTAATCACTCCATTGCGGGGTTAATTCTTTGGTGGCAGAGATATAACCGATTGGGGCATCAAACCAAACATAAAGTACTTTCCCTTCGGCATTGGGCAATGGTACTGCTACACCCCAATGACTATCGCGGGTCATCGCTCTTGCATGCAAGCCACTATCAAGCCAACTTTTACATTGACCATATACATTGTTTTTCCATTCTTTATGGTCTTCAATAATCCATTGCTTTAGCCATTCTTCATAATGTTGTAAGGGTAAATACCAATGGATTGTATTTTTTTTAATGGGAACAGATTGACTTAATGCGCTTTTGGGATTGATAAGTTCTTCGGGACTCAATGAACTACCACATTTTTCGCATTGATCACCATAGGCATTTTCATTACCACATTTAGGGCAAGTGCCCGTGATATATCGATCTGCTAAAAAGATTTGTTTTTCTTCATCAAAAAACTGGGCTGATTCGCGTTCTTCAAACAGTCCTTTTTCATAAAGATTTAAGAAAAAAGCTTGCGAAGTGTCATGATGAATTTGATTTGAAGTTCGTGAAAAAATATCAAATGAAATCCCCATTTGATGTAAACTATCATTGATAATGGTAAAATATTTATCGACGATTTCTTGTGGGGTAACGCCTTCTTTCATAGCTCGTATGGTAATAGGCACACCATGTTCATCGGTACCACAAATAAATTTTACATCTTCGTTATTTGCTCTTAGATAGCGTACATATATATCTGCTGGTAAAAAATTGCCTGCTAAATGACCTATATGCACAGGCCCATTGGCATAAGGCAAAGCAGCAGTCACTAAGTGTCTTTTATATTTTTTCATGATCGGACGTAAAATTATTATGAATCTTGGGTAAAATCGGTATCTGTATTTTCAGTATTTTTCTTTCTTAAAAAATTGGCATAAATGGCAAGCCCTAAACGAAAGGCACCATACACAACCATAAAGTAAGCGATGGCTTTATTTGAATCAGGACGCATAAAAATCATCCATAAACCAAGGCCTACTAATAATGCGCCGGTAACTAAACCGATTTTTGAACTAAAGGTATTGACTTTCTTTTCATTGCTTTGTTCCATTGAATGCTAATTTATTATATTTGGGCAAAGTTAATGATAAATAGCATGAATAAAAGTACAATACCTCCTTATTTAAAAAGGGGCGACACAATTGGTATTACTTGTCCTGCTGGAGCACTCAGTATGACAACCCTTGATGATATGTGTCAACAATTAAGCAACTGGGGATTTAAAATTAAATTGGGATATACCCTGGGGACTAGTTATTATAAATTTTCAGGTACTGATTCAGTACGACTCAATGATTTACAATCGATGTTAGACGATGATGATGTAAAAGCGATTCTTTTTGGGAGAGGTGGTTATGGTTTGGTTCGTATCATCGATCAAATTGATTTTACTTCTTTTATAAAATCCCCAAAGTGGTTGGTAGGATTTAGTGATATCACTTGTCTACTTTCGCATGTGCATACTCAATATAATATCGTAAGTATGCATGCCCATATGAGCGGTGGGTATGTGATTTCGCAAAAAGATGAAGCCTCCACACAAAGTATATATGATACCCTGGTCGGAATGTCTACCACTTATATATTACCCGAACATACGATGAACAGAACTGGCAATATAGCTGGAACCATTGTTGGGGGAAATCTTGCTTTATTGTCTGATTTGATAGGTACAAAAAGTGATATAGACACAAACGATAAAATATTATTTATAGAAGACGTAGGCGAATATCTGTATAATATCGACCGTATGTTATGGCAATTGAAACGGGCAGGTAAACTATCAAATTTAAAAGCCCTTTTGGTGGGTGGGTTTACAGACACACTTGATAATGAAACCCCATTTGGAATGAATCCCTATGAAATCGTATGGGAAAAAGTACAAGGTTATGCATACCCCGTTTACTTTGATGTACCTGTAGGGCATCAAGCGAGGAATGTCGCTTTAAAAATTGGCGCAAACTATCAGATTGAAGATCATGTACTGATTTCGTTATCATAGCAACGACACACTGTTTGACAATACAATTACAATACCCAGCAATTCAATATGTGCTGGCATCCTACCCATAATCTTGACATTTGCTCCTAAAGATCATTGGAATGATACTGATAAGAAATAAGGATAGAAAAGGATGTTTCAAATAATTCCTTACCCAATATTTCCATCAACATTTACCGCATTATGACTGATAAAATAGGGGTATATTTTATCAGTCATCGTGGTATTATTTCTTAATGATCTTATAGGTTTTATTGTTTTTAGTGTCGAGTAAATAATACATTGCTGCTGGGTATTCTTTCATATCTAATGGATATGTGCCATCTATTGTAAATACTTTGAGTGTTTTACCCACTGTATTTAACAACTTCAACGTGGTAGGTGTTGTTGCATATATTGTACATATTTCCTCTATTGGATTAGGGTATACTGCTATTTCAGAAGTATTATCTGATAACAAAACAATGATTTTACTGAATTCAAAACTATTGTCCTGGTCAATGATTTTTAATCTATAATAATACTTGTTTTCGATTAAATGCTGATCGGCAAACTGATAATTTTGTTCCGTATGACCAAGTGCCGGGGTCTCTCCTATTTTTTCAAAATACATTCCATCTGTCGATCTTTCTACTTCATACATTTTTAGATTCACTTCGTCGTTAGTCAACCATTTTAATATACTTTGATTACCTTGTCGTTTACCTGAAAATGAAACGAGTGTAACAGGCAATGGGGTTGGATCTGCAGGACCTGGATCACCAACACCAAATCCAGAAAATCCGGTATTAAACTCTCCCCTGATAAAGTAGCCATTCAAGAAGGTATTTTTAGTTAGGTTGGTAGCAAATGTACGAGGTGTGGTTAACGAAGCCGTGTTGACTGCTACAGGCATTTTAAAAAGTTTACCCTGTGTATTCCATGTCCTGCCCTGAGTTTCAAATCCTGTTTTTTCGGCATTTGTTACATAAAGGGTTATACCATAATTGCCAGAATAATTATTATTTGTTGGGGTAATTAATAAGGTTTTGTCAAACACTTTTTTCAGCACATCTGTTTCGCCAGTAATAAACTGTGCACTATTTCCTATTCTATCGATATTCACTTGGGTACATCCATAATCATGATTGCTTAAATTTTGCACCCTTGCCATGATATCACCATTGCTGCTGTAAAGATAGATATCAGCATTAGGGCCTAAATATTCATTGTCATTGGTTAGGGTATTTTCAATTGATCGGGCTGATTCACCACTAATCACTACATTATCAAAACCTACAGATACACCTCCGGTGTTATTATCGTTGACCCATCTCCAACCAAGTAAAAAGGTTGTGTTATTCAGTAATAAAGGTAAGTCAACAGTTGAATTTACAAGGGTTAAACTATTACCCATTTGGGGTGAACCAGGTACTACAGTCCATGAAGGGGTTACCGTATTGGTTGAATACACCAGTTCAGCATAATCATATCCATCTTCTCCTTCGCCTACCCAATCAAAATTTACTTGTAAATTGCTATATCCACTCGCATTTACTAAGCGATGAACATAGCATGTGGAAGTAGAGTTAATATTATACCCACAAGTATTTAATGATAAACGATATACCTGCATGGTATAATTATTTATGGTAGAACCACAACCTGCAAAGTTTTTATTTCCCCATCTGTTTGAATTGGTTCCGATTAATGTCCAACCGGCAGGTGGATTAACCCCTGATTCGAAATTTTCAGTAAGGAAAGTGATGCGTTTCAACAAAGGATTGTCGCTATCATCATTGATGGTAACATTACAATTAGGCACTACCCCTAACACGGCAGCACCACTTACGATATCAAACTGTAAGCTAAAGGTTTCAGCAACAAGTTCACTGCTTTGGTCATCATAAATTCGAATGGTAATAGGCACGATACTCGTTGTATTGTTAAAAATGATTTGATGAGAAGGATTTGTAAAACTCCCATTGGTGGTATAAGCAAAATCTAACAATTCGGTAGCTGTAGCACCACCAGCCACATTAATATTTACGACAACGGGGGATGCGGGAGCATACGATGACATGGCATTTACGGTATAATCTTTAAATCGTTTACAGCCAATAGTCGTAGTCGGTGTTTCTTTGGTTGTTAAATTTGAAAGGTCAAAATTCAATTTGGGAACATGGGGCAAAACGGCAGTAAACAATCCTCTTCCGTGAGTGGCTGCTGCTATTGTATTGTCAGTATACCTAAACTGTAGCATATCTACTCTTACATTGGCAAAACCATTATTGGTTGGTGCCCAGTCTGTTGATCCTCCATTTAAATTATTGGTACTCCAAACACCTAAATCGGTTGCTAAAAATGCCATATCACTGCTATCAGGATGAATCATTGCCCATCGGACTGGCATATCAGGCAGATTACCTTCCACTGATGTCCATGAAGTACCGCCATTTAATGATTCCCACACACTGTTTGTACCATAATTGCTATATGAAATTAAAATATGATTTGAGTTGCCTTTTTCTACAGAAATACTTGATAAATAGATCCCATTTGAAGTAGGTAAACCACTGGATAAATTGGTAACAGTTGGTGTGGCATTACTGGCATTTTCTACTTTTACAAACAAGGTAGCTGAGCCCCCTTCTTGAAAAGCCATCCAAACAGTGCTTGGGGTATTGGGGTCAACAGTTACAGCAGACACTCTTCGGGTGCCAACAACTGCTGAGATGTTACGAGTAGAGCGAGTATTGGTGACGCCTACGCCAGAAAGTAACTCGTATAATCCATTATTATGACCACCATATTGAATATCATTGACATCATCATAATCAGTAGGATTGATAAATCGACCTGTACCATTGGTACCGCCACCTATTGAACCAAAACCACCTCCCCCATTGTTTGATACATAGTAGTTATTGTAAACATAGGAAGTTAATTGAATATTGCCATTGGTTTGATCAATATGACAAAAAGCGCCATCACCACCACTTGCTTGTGTTGTGGCATTTATACCAGCCGCAGTAAATTTTTGAGTACCATTGTCTTGTGCTCCTGCTAAAAAATAATTGGGCAATGTAGGGTGAGCAGCACATCCATAATATTGAGTAACATTGTAACCCGTATTTTTAACGTCAAAGGAGGTTCCACTATTCGTTGTTCTAAAAATACCTCCATCAGTACCCCATAATATTTCAGAAGAGCTACCTGGTTTGAATACAATAGCATGATGATCAGCATGAACAAACACAGATGGAGCTGTGCAAGTACCTGTAGCCCCTCCAGTCCATGAAGTAATTTGAGTCCATGTATCACCACCATCGGTTGATTTAAGTGCGTCTACCCCACCAATATATATTGTAGCGGGCACATTAGGGTCTACGCCTCCTATCAAATCATACCATGCTTGGTTTCTTGTAAAATCTGGATCGAAAGTACCTCGATCACAAAAACCAGCAGAGGTGACTCCTGTCCATGAAGTGCCTCCATTGACTGATCGAAAGATGCCAGGACTTGTACCACCCCCTAAATGACACAATGCATAAATACGAGATGAGTCAGAAGGTGCATTAAACAATTCGGTTCGGTAATAAGTACCTGCCGGAGAAATGTTGGTCCATGTACCAATATTACCTTTATTGACACCATGTACCGCATTGTCCGATTTAAAGACTTGATTGCCAAACCCTGCATAGATATCGCCATCACTGCCTAATTCAACATCGGTAGTATAATCATTGGTTCCACCACTAACACCATTACCAATTACCTTGGTAAATGTATTGCCATGGTCTGTAGATTTATGTAAGCCATTTCGTGTAGCAACATACAATGTACCATTGTTTGCCACAACTATTTTTTGACAGTAATAGAATGAACTGTTATTGGTAGAAGCAAGTTGAGACCAGTTAGTCCCCCCATCAGTGGTACGCCAAACACCTAAGCCTCTGATGGCATCAAAATTGCCAAATCCTTCGCCTGTAGAGAAATACATGGTATCGTGATTTGTCGGATGTTGTGCGATTGATGTAATGGCTAAATTGTCGAACAAATCATTGATTTTGACCCAAGAAGGTGGTGTTAAAGTGATATCAGTGCATTCCCAAAGTCCTCCACCAACACTGCCTGCCCAAACGGTTTTGAGGGTTGCATCATTTTTATCATATAATAAAGCTCTTGTTCGCCCCCCTACATTATTAGGACCTCTTTCTGTCCATGTAATATCAGATACTGGCCCTCTTGTTTTTTTGTGATCGTTACGAAGTGTATTGGCATAATTGTAGGCTGCTAACAAACGTTCTGCTGGAACTGTTTGCGTAGCTGGATCAAGCGTTTTTTCTTTTTCTAAAGCCATGGCTTCCAATACCCCATCTTCTTTCTCATAAGGTTTTGCATTTTGCTGGGTAGAAACTGATTTAAAAAGAGTACATGATGAAATGAAGACAGTACAAATAGTACTTAGTATAAGGGTGTTAAATTTATTCATGCTACAAATATATTTTATTTATTAATGAAATTTAATTGATTTTAAAAAAGATAATATGAATTTTATCAGGAAATAATCATGCCAAAAATAAGGATGTCATTTTTTGTTTCCCCATGATATTGTTTTTTTATTTATTTATAGTCCATTGATTCAAAATGTTTTTAAAGTAGATTAATTAGAAAACAAAAGACCGCTGTGAAAGCGGTCATTTGTTTTATTCAATGTTTGTGTACTTGTTATAAAACCTCATTGTTAATTTACACAAAGCAAAAAGGCATTACACGAACTTTACTACTTAGCTATTTTACTGATAAAAACTTCACCAGTATTGATATCTATTAGTTTTAAGAAGTAATTACCTGTACTCAAGGCATGTAAGTTTTCGATTGTCAAACGATTGATACCTTTTGTCACTTCTTGTTGTTTTTTCTGTATGGTTCTGCCAGCCAAATCAGTTAATTCCATTTCAAGGGCTGATTCATCAGCAGACATATAATCAACATGAATGATATCAGTGAAAGGAGATGGATAAATCATCACGGTTTCTTGATTCATATTGCCTTGTTGAACATTGATCGTATTTGAGTATGAAACTTTATGATCTACATCAATAAGCTTGATTTTATAATAAATAACCTTTTCATTGCTAATACTACTGATATTATCATTAAATTGATAATTGGTTCTACCATTAGTATTCACTCCAGCATTTACATTGCCTACTTTTTCAAAATGAGCACCATCTATGCTTCTTTCGATAACAAAAGAGGATGTATTTTTTTCGTCTACTGTATACCAATTCACTTCACATGTATTAGCATCTTTAATGATTGCTAATGTAGCGGTTAACTCTTTTGCATTTAAAGGAATACCATAATAAATACCTGCATCAATATTAGGATTAAACTCACCAGCAGATAATGTAATGGCTTCTGTTTTGCCACCCAAATTCATATCACTGTTTAATGGATCATTTATCACACCTACGTTTTGTGTTCTTGTAGAGCCACTAGGCAAATTGCTAAATCCAACAACATAAGTACCTGCAACCAGATGAGTGAAACTATAAGCCCCATTTCCATCAGTTACATTGCTTGATAACACCACAGTACCAGAAGCATCATACAATGTCACCAATACGCCTGCCACACCAGGTTCACCAGCATCTTGTAGCCCATTGATGTTTACATCATGCCATACATAATTACCCAAACCAGCAATGATAGGAGTTGTAAGTCCAGCATCGATTGTTGGGTTATGGGTACCAGCTACTACAACAAAAGAAGCAGTGATACCATTACTTGGATCTACATTGCTATTATTATTATCGAACGGACCGCCTACTTGTTGTGTAAACACCATGCCTTCAGGAGTATTGCTAAAGCCCATAGTATAGGTGCCAGGTGTAACATTGGTAAAGATATAACTACCATCAGGAAGTGTAATGGTGCTAGCCACTGGTAATTGAGCATCATTGTATAATGTTACAAGTACGCCACCGATTCCATTTTCAGAAGCATCTTGAATGCCATCTTGATTTACATCATACCATACATAATCACCCACACTAGCTACTGTAGTAGATACAATACCTGCATCCAGATTTAAATTATTATCATTCACTGCTAATGTTACTTGCATAGTCATACCAGTAGATTGATCTGCATCACTATTACTGCTGCCATTAATACCCAATGCATCGGCATCATAAGTAGTAAATGTATATCCATTTGGTAAATTATTAAATCCTACAGAATACGTACCTGGGTTAAGACCGATAAAATAATATTCACCATTTGCTGAAGTGGTTGTGTTTGCAATAGCATTGCCAGTATTGTCAAACAAAGTAACACTCACGCCTTGAACACCTGGTTCACCAGATGTTTGGAGTCCATCATTGTTTAAATCAAACCAAACAAAATTACCTATACTTGCCGTTCCAGCTGGCGGTGTGATACCCATATCAACACTCATTTTATCTTCTCCAACACCTAAAGTCACTAAGTCTGTCAGTTGGGTAGCCACATTCACATCACTATTTATTTCACCATTGATACCTTGCGCATCAGCATCTTTAGGACTGATGGTAAAGCCTACAGGTAAATTTGTAAACCCTACTTTATAACTTCCTTCATCTAGGCCTGTAAAAATATAATTGCCTAAAGCATTGGTAGTTGTTGTTGCTAAAACAGTAACACCATCTGAAGCATATAAGGTAGCAATAACTCCTTGTACTCCTGATTCATTTACATCTTGCAAACCATTGTTATTCATATCGTACCAAACGAGGTCACCTAAGGTACCAAGACCAATACGGGTATTGCCTAAATTGATACCTGCGTCTAAATCTGTAATATGCGTACCACCCACTAATATTACTGGAGCGGTTAATCCTGTTGATGTATTTGGATCGCTGTCTGTTTCAGTGGTACCTTGTCCTGTTTGGCTAAAGACATAACCTAAAGGAAGATTACTAAATCCAACATAGAAAGTTCCATTGGGTAAATTAGGAAATAAGTAATAACCGTCCGTATTGGTTGACGTAATCGCAATCACATTATTGTTATTGTCATACAAGGTTACCGTTACACCATCTACACCAAGTTCGTTGATATCTTGAATACCATTTTTGTTCACATCATCCCATACACGATCGCCAATGCTATTGTTGTTGAGCGGATTGGTGTCGTAGATACCAGCATCATAGGTTAAATTGTATTGACCTGGAGCAAGAGAAATGATTGCTGTTTTACCGGTAATCAAGTCAGCATCACTGTTGGTGGTACTATCTGTACCAGCTGTTGTAGTGAATGAGAAACCGACAGGTAAATTACTAAATCCGATCATATATTCTCCTTGTGGTAAATTATTGAAGATATAATCTCCAAAAGTATTTGTGGTAGTTGTATTGAGTACAGTAATACCGTCAGCTTGATATAAGGTAACGGTAACTCCACCTACACCAATTTCGCCTGCATTTTGTACACCATCCTGATTAAGATCAAACCAAACTCTATCACCAAGTCCACCCAATAATGGGAAATTATTATTGATAGGATACATACCTGCATCAACATAGGTAATTTCATCACCTGCATTTACTACAAATGAACTGGTCAGACCCGTGATAGGATTTGCATCACTGTTACTAGGATTTGAAACAACATCATTATTTGGACTGAATGCCAAACTAGGTTTTTGAGTAAATCCTATTGTATAAGTACCAGGCAAAACATTTGTAAATAAGTAATAACCATTTGCATCTGTATACATAGTGGCAACTGCATTACCTAAATTATTATATAAGGTTACAGTAACTCCGCTAATGCCTTCCTCGTTTGCATCCTGAATGCCATCTTCATCCATATCTAACCATACATAATTCCCCACACTGGCTGTATAAGGGCGTTCAAAATAAATACCTGCATCAACTGTCATATTGCTATCACCAGCGATTAATGTATAATTACCTGTTTGTCCGGTGATTGTATTAACATCATTGTCAACGTTGTCATCGCCCAATGCATCTTGCAAGGTGAATACATAATTCGCTGGCAAAGTAAATTTCACAGAATAAATGCCTGGCTCCAATGGATTAAATTTATAATAACCATAAGCATCTGTTATGGTATTTGCAATAGCTACATTGCTATTGTTCATTAATGTAACAACAATACCTGCAACCCCTACTTCATTAGCATCTTGGATTCCATCTTTGTTGATGTCGTTCCAAACATAGTTACCTAATTGTGCAGGTTTGTAATATCCGGCATCAATTGTGGTATTGTCTTTTGCAACGCCTGCCCCATTGATGTCAATCGAAATAGGTGGAGAAAATCCATCATTTGTATTTGCATCACTATTGTTGTCTGTAGCTGGTGTTGTAGTTGGTTTTGTTAACCCTTGTCCACCACTTGATGTTGGAAACTTCACTTTGTAATTGGCTGATTCACAAATTGCAAAATTGTAATAACCAGGATTCAAATTAATGTCATTGTTAGTAAGGGTGCTTTGGTCTAACACATAAATGTTGCTACCATTGAAGGTTTCTTTCCACAATTCTACAGTTAACCCGTTAATTCCAGATAAAGCTGATTCATCGTTGACTCCGTTACCATTTGCGTCATACCATACATAATTACCAATATTACCTTGTACATTTTCAACAATAGTAGTAGCTGTAGCGGTACATCCGTTTGCAGCAGTTGCAGTAACTGTATAATTACCAACACCTGCAATAATAGAGGCACTTGTTTCTAATGTGTTCCATAGGTAGGAAACACCACCTGAAGCTGTTAAAGTAACGGTGCTGCCATTACAAACAGTGGTTGTACCAGAAATACTAGGTGTAGGTGCAACAGTGTTTACAAATACAGTAACCGTTGCTGTTGAAAAACAAGCATTGGCACCAGTTGCAGTAACTGTATAAGTGGTAGTGACAGTAGGACTTGCTATAGGTTGTGCAATTGCTGCATCACTTAAACCTGTAGTTGGTAACCAGGCATAGGTAAGACCAACTATTGCATTGCTACCAATCATAGCACTTGTTGTACTGCAATCTAAGTTTTGATTAGCACCAGCATCAGCTGTTGGTAAAGGTGTTACATCAATTTCCATCGTATCGCTACATAATCCTGAATTATAGATAAATTGAAATATACCTGAAGCATTTGTGACAAAGCATACATTAGCAACACCACCGACTGTTGAGCCAAGCGTTGCACCGATTGGATTGTTGCCTACAGCAGTCCATAATCCATTGGTAGGATTGGTACCTGTAATGTCTAAGCAACTACCACCGCAAGCTGTTGTATTAGCCCCTGCTTGTGGTTTAGTACATTCAAAAAATCCAGCATCTAAAGTTTGATTAAATTCATTGTAAGAAAGTATCACCTGTTGTGTTTTATAAAATGCATCTATATCACTATCGATGCTGTCGTTGCCACCTACATTTGGTAAGGTGCTTGCATAAAAAATTCCGGGCACTGTAAATTCAACCTGATAGTTTACTCCTGCATGCAAATTGATAAATTCATAATAACCATTTGCATTTGAAAAAGTGCTATCGATACGGCTACCAACAGCATCTAATAAATAGATTTTTAAATTTTGTATGGGTGCTTCTCCTATATCTTGTATTCCATTCACATTGATATCATTCCATACGGTATCGCCTAAACCAGGTAATGCTTTCAAACCAAGATCTATGGTATGGTTTACATAACCTAAATCACCCGTAGTAATTTGTACATACGGTATGTTAGCAGGCATGGCCCCTAAAGCTGTAGTGAGATTATTATGATCAAAATTATTATCATTCATTATGGCATTTGATCCTTGTCCTGTATTGGTAAGAGTAATTTTATATTTGATACCATTCAACATAATAGTTGAATCGATTACGTTGTATTGATTATCACCAATTAATACGTTGTAAATAGTATTTGGCAACAAAGTGACACCATTCAAGGAAGAAAAATAATAATTACCATTTGCATCTGATGTGGTGGTTCCTACTAAAGCACCAGTAGATGCATTGTATATTTTCAAAGTAATACCCGCCATTCCACTTTCATTTGGATCTTGCACACCATCTAAATCTGAATCTTTCCAAACATAATTACCAATTTCGATATGAGCCACATTATCTGCAACCAATTCGATATCACCCATTCCATTGGCTTTTCCAAATAATGAAATTCCAGAATCAGAATAATATGATTTACCACCTGTTGGTTGACCAGTGGTATTGCTCATTTTACGTATCCCATTGGCATACAATACACCATCGCCTTTATAAAAACTAGGGTCTACCATTCCTGCAATGATTTCACCAGAACCAGGTCGTAAGGCGAGACCACCTGTACCCATTTCAGAGTGATAGTTTACACCACCACCGATATTATCGTTGTAAAATTCTCCAAATCCAGGACCTTGATTGTTTGCAGGTGCATAACCAACGGTTGGACCTGCTTTAGCTGCATTTTCTAACACATAAGCACCATTTGAATTAAAAGCCCTTAATACATCTCCACCTGCTGCGATAAAGAAATTAGAGGAGCCCCACGCTGCCCCATTCCATGAGTCGTTATTGGCAACACCATATTGATGACAAGTGCGATCCATTAAAGCAATCACCATGGTGCCATCCATGTCAAATTCAATATCTGACAATATGGGAACAGGATGTAATATACTTGATGAATTTCCTGGATTCACTACACTTGGATTGTCAGACCATATAAACCAACCTGTTTTTGATCCATCTTGTTGATCAGGATATCCTTTAGGGTAAGTTAATGGAAAATCAAAAACATCTGACCATACATTGGTAGCAATATTGTATGACTTTACAAAAGCAACCATATTGGAGGTATTGCCCCCTGAACCATCACACACCATTCCTACATACATATTTCCATCACGTATTTTCAACGCAAAAGGTCTGAAATCACCACCTGTACATCCTGGATCAGGAATCACAATATTGTTGACATCCAAAGCAGTTGGCATGGTACCATTGGCAAAATAATTAGTTAGGTTAATGGTATATACTTTGCGATCAAATAAATTGACGAAATACAATATATTACCATCATCTGACAAATCCATATTTCCGATTCCAGCTTTGCCAATATAAGCATAGGACTGAGCATCGGTGTTTCTTGCTGTTTTACTTGCCCCCATACCTCTGGTAACATTATCGGGTATCACGCCTTGTCCCACATCAATACCAAGGGTTGTAACATCTAAAAAGTTTGAAAAAACAGGTGATGCTTGATTTGTATAATCAACCATGTAAATGCCTCCGATCCCTAAAGGTCCAAGTCCACAATGTCTTTTAAGGAATGCTGCCACCAGCATTTTTTTCTTAAATTTATTCCATGTCTTTGCCCATACACTTCCAATTTCTGAACTTGCTGCAAGGGTTGTATAATTAAAATTAGTTTCATTGGTATATGTATGTGCAATCAAAGTGGGGGTAGTAGCAGCAGTACCTCCTGCTAATGGATTATTATTGGTATACATATTTGATACCATAATAGGATTGGCTTGTGAATAATTTAATGGATTCACAGCACCACAATTAAGATTACAAACGGGGGCATTTACAAATCGAACACTTGATTCATTACCAGTAATCGAAGGGCCTGAATTACCAAATACAAACGCAGGGAAATTTGAAAATTCAATTCGAACAGGATACGCTTCTAATGGAATTGAATTGGCATTGGCACTACTAAATGCATAGTTTCCAGAAGCATCTGAAGTGGCTGTGTATTGAACGCCATTCACATCATAAGCAGTTACTGTGACATTAGGAATACCTACTGATTCGCCCGCTTGTTTGATACCATCTGAATTATTGTCATTAAAAACCATTCCACCCAAATTACCTGATACACAACTCATGGGTGTACAAGGTGATGGTGCCGTTACAGCTACAGGTGTAGCTGAAGAAGAGTGTGCACCTGTCATAACTGCTGTGATGGTATGCGACAAACCGTCGGCATTTATTTCGAACGCAACTACCTGTGGACTTTTAATAGGTCCCGCAACGTTTGAGCCTGTACCTGGATCGTACATATCTTCTACATTGATGATACGGGTAATATCATTATCTACCTTCACCGTAATAATATCACTGCTATTAGCACCTGTCCAGGCGACCTGCACACTAATGGTTGTTTTACTGGCATTTGAATAAAAATAACATCCAGATGCTGTAACTTTTTGAATGGTGGTTGTTTGCGCAAACATTGAACTAGTAAGTAATAAACAAACTAAAGTGAAGAGCCATTTAAGTCTTAATGGTATCTTGTTAAGAGCCATTGGTTGGAAATTTGTAAACGTTTTTAACATAAAATGTAGTGGTTTGTATTGAAGAAAAGGTTTTAAAAATTTAAATTGAATTTGTATATGTTAAGTATGAATTTTCATTTATAAAAATGTGAATAATCCTGGTCGACATTATTCTTTTTCACATTCATTTATTTTGTAATCGATTAATAATGCTGCCTGGTTTAGATAGAAGGTGATTGCACAAGGTGAGTTGCGTAAGGATAAATAATATCCAAATTCGGTTTCGTTTAATTGAAAATTTGGAGACCCAAAGAGGGATATGATATCTGATTTGTTACTAGGATGTATACTTGGTGTAGCTGAAGTTATTTCAACAGGTACTTTTATCAGTAAATGATTCAATTGATTAAAAAGTGCTATTCTACTATTTCCAAGCGATTGTTTAAATTGTTGACTGATTTTAGCATCCGATTCAGTAAGTTTTAATTTTAATTGAGCAGCAGCATTAAAGTATGTAAGTAAGAAAAAACTAAAGACAAACCATGTATAAGATTTCATAAACGAAATATTGATTTTAACGAATTGTAGCTCCATTTCAATAAAAATGATGCCAAATTTATTTGAGAAATCATTTTTTATGACGCAAATTTTATAAATAAAAATGAATAAAATAAATGTATTAAAATGTACATTGTAACCTATTCATTTTTAATATTTTATACATAATTTTTTAAAATATTACAATAAATATGAATGAATAAAAAATATTCATTTTATTTAAAAAATAAATAATATTAATTATAAAAAGACAATACTATTATAATTCAATTTAAAAATTAGCCCCAGGCAACTGAAACATTTTAAACATTATTTCAAGACAATTTATCTCTGTTGATTTTTTTTAAAAATGGGGTGTATGAATATTATATTTATTTAGACATGGATATACTAAAAATAAAATTCAGTAAACACATTTTCAATAGACTGATGCTGCTTTGCTGTAAAGTAAAGGTTACAGTCTTTATATCGTTATTTTTAAAAAATTCATCATTAAAATATATTGTATAACTTGCATTTTTTATCAAATAAGCTTCCTTTATTGTTATGTTTGAACAAGTGATGTACCCTCAGTCATTGAAACCTGCCGCTTTAGATTTGATGCTGGCAAAGGGTTGGTTTAGAATGGGACAATCAATATTTACAACCGAATTTGTATCATTTAATACTTGTATCTATCGCACCATTTGGCTTCGTCATGTATTAAAAAACTATACCGATTCAATCTCTTTCAACAACTTAAAAAAAAGAAATAAATCATTTCAAATATCTATTCAAAAAGCAAGTATTACCTCACAACATGAAGCCTTGTTTGAAATGTACAAAAAGGGAATTCATTTTGAAACAGCTCAATCCCTTGAACAGTTGCTTTATGGATATGTATTTATACCCGCCAATATATACAATACATACGAAATCAATATTTACAACCATCATGAACTCATTGCATGTAGTTATTTTGATATCGGTCATAAAAGTGCTGAAGGTATCGTAGCCTATTATAACCCACTTTACAAATCAAATAGTTTGGGTCGATACCTCATTTATTTACAGATAGAATATTGCAAAGCGAATCATTTTCAATATTATTATCCAGGATATTTTGTTCCTGGTTTTTCACACCTCGATTACAAATTAAAAATTGGCAGCAATTGCTTAGAATTTTTTATCCCTGAAGAAGCCCAGTGGATGCCCATTACAGCCTATGAGGATGCGGGTATACCCATTGATTTCCAATCATATGCTTTTGAATAATTCGAAGTGATTACACTTGATTAGAAAATAAAAAATAATAGCTTAATGATTGAGTGTTACCGCCTCATTCTTGTTATGCTTGTGTTTAAACATTACCGCAAAGGCTATCGCAATGATGAATGCATAAATCGCAAATGCCAGCCAAATAGACTGCCACTCTTTTGACCCATTATGTGTAAAATAAGTATCAATCATATATCCACTAATGGCACTGCCCATGATTGCCCCTACCCCATTGGTCATCATCATAAACAAACCTTGTGCGCTTGATCGAATGCTAGCATCTGTATTGGTTTCAATAAACAATGAACCTGAGATATTGAAAAAATCAAACGCCATGCCATATACAATGCATGATAAAATAATCATCCATAAACCCAAGGCTGGGTCGCCATAAGCAAATAATGCAAACCGTAATACCCATGCCAGCATACTCATTAACATTACCTGCTTAATCCCAAATCGTTTCAAAAAGAAAGGTATGGCCAATATAAATAATGTTTCAGAAATTTGTGAAATAGACATGATAATGGTTGAATATTTCACCACAATCGAATCAGCATATTCGGGTAGTTTAGAGAAGTCTGACAAAAAAGTATCACCATACATATTGGTCAATTGCAAGGCTGCTCCGAGAAACATAGAGAAAATAAAAAACAATGCCATTTTGTAATTGGCAAACAACTTAAAGGCTTTCAATCCCAACATTTCAATGAAAGAAGCCCCTTTGGCGATTAATTTTTGGGGGGCACAAGTTGGAAGGGTATAAGAATAAATACCTAATAAAACAGCTGCAATGGCCGAAATGTAAAACTGATTGGCAGATGCTTTATTGCCTGATAAATTGGTTAACCACATAGCCACTATAAATCCTATAGTGCCCCAAACCCTTATTGGTGGAAACACTTTCACCACATCATATTGATTGTTTTTGAGTATCGTATAAGCAATCGAATTTGACAATGAAATCGTTGGCATATAACATATCATTGCACTGAAAATAATCCAGAAAAAAGTGCCGGGGTCGTTTGCCATGGGTATACAATACAAAGCAATACCACCCAGTATATGCAGCACCCCATATAATTTTTCTGCAGCTATCCAACGGTCTGCTATTATGCCCGTAAGCGCAGGCATAAAAAGTGACGACAAACCCAATGTGGAAAATATTGCTCCAAACTCAGCGCCATTCCATTGTTTGGTAGCAAACCAATAATTACCCACAGTGATGAGCCATGCCCCCCATATAAAAAACTGAAGAAAACTCATGACAGTTAAACGGTACTTGATATTCATACTTTTTGATTATGATTTGAATTGTAAATCTAAAAGGAAAAATCAGTAAAAAAAATATTCAAGTGATGCTGATTTACAAATGCGACAATAAAATGTATTTTTACCTCATGAATACAAATCATTCACTTCATGCGCAATCCATAATACTGATCACAGGCGCAGCTGGTTTTATTGCCAGTGGCATGGCTTCATATTTAGCACAACAAGGCTTTCAACAGTTGATACTGGTAGATGATTTTACCCCTTTATCCAAAACAAAAAACTTTGAAAACATCCCATGCAAAGCACGTATAGATCGATCAGTTCTCGAAGATTATTTGTCACAACAGGATGGTATTGATTTTGTAATACATCTCGGTGCACGTACTGACACTACTGAAATGGATTATTCGGTACATGAAAAATGGAATCTGAATTACTCTAAAATGATTTGGCAATTTTGTGTAAAAAAGCAAATCCCCCTGATATACGCTTCGTCTGCAGCAACTTATGGCAATGGCGAATATGGTTATGACGATCAGAATCCTATTGACCTGCTTCAACCCTTAAACCCCTATGGCGTATCTAAACACGAATTTGATCAATGGGTTTTACTCCAGCAAAAAAATGGGATGGCTTGCCCGCCACACTGGTACGGACTAAAATTTTTTAATGTTTATGGCCCCAATGAATACCATAAAGGGCGAATGGCCTCTGTCATTTTTCATGCATTTCAGCAAATCAGTAAAACGGGAAGTATGATTTTATTTAGGTCACATCACCCTAAGTATAAAGATGGAGAACAACAAAGAGACTTTATTTATGTAAAAGATATTTTCAAAGTGATTTCCTGGCTCATGGTGCATTTACCCGGGGATGGTATTTTCAATTTAGGTACTGGACATGCCAATACTTTTTTGCAACTTGCTGAAGCTACTTTTAAAGCACTTAAGCAAACACCTCATATTCAATTTATTGACACCCCCCTTGATATTAGAGACAAATATCAATATTTCACAGAAGCGTCGATGCAAAAATTATATCAAGCAGGCTATCATGACCCCTTTTATACATTACAAAATGGCATTGATGACTATGTGAAAAATTATTTATTAGATAGTCGCTATTTTTAATTTTAGATGCACTCCCTTTGACATTCAAACAATCAATTTATTGTTTTATTATGAGTCATTAGATAATGCTTTGTATTTTGAAGTATTTGATTGGAACTTAGGTATTACAATAATTTTCAAATAATTACGTTATTTTTGTTGAGTCTTTTTTTTATTATCAAATTTGATACATGACATTTAAAAATCCCATTTTATTGCTGTTTGTTGCCCTATTACTGGCTTTGTTCAATCCATTTACAGCTTGTAAAAAAGATAAATTACTCACACAAGGGGGCGATTTGTCTTTTTCAACAGATACCCTAAAATTTGATACAGTATTTACGACCATGGGTAGTGTGACCCGCTCGTTTAAAATTTACAATACCAATAATAAGCGAATTAAATTTGATGAAATTAAACTTGAAGTGGGTGATACCTCCTTTTTTAGACTAAATGTAGATGGTGAGCCTACTAAAAACATCAAAGATGTAGAACTCGCCCCCAATGATAGTTTATATATTTTTGTAGCTCTCACTATCAACCCCACCAATGGAAATATTCCCTTTTTAATCGAAGATAAAGTATTGATTCGTTTGAATGGTACTGTGCGGGAAGTTGCCTTACAAGCCTATGGTCAGGATGCACATTATATCAATGATAGTTTACTTACATCACAAACATGGATCAATGACAAACCCTATGTGATATTAGGTAATATTGGAGCCCTGGTTGATTCTGGCGAAGTGCTAACCATACAAAAAGGATGTAGAATATATGTACATGCCACATCAAAGCTTTATGTAGATGGCAGTTTGCGCATATTTGGCACCAAAGAAGACAGTGTAATGTTTCAAGGCGACCGGCTTGACAGAGATTATTTTGGTTACAAAGACTATCCAGGCGAATGGGGCGGGATACATTTTTTAGGGAATAGCATACAGTCAAATTTAAATTATACCATCATTAAAAATGCCGGTTTATATGATGCCGCTGTTTATGTACAACCCCACAAAACACCTACAGCTGTAAATATATTAGACCTCAATCATTGCACCATTGCTAATTCAGCGGGATATGGATTACTATGTTTCAATTCCAATGTTAAAGCCACTAATTGCCTCATTCATACCTGTGGATTACAAAATGTTGCCTTTTTAGAAGGAGGAAATTATAATTTTCAGTTTTGTACAATAGCCACTTTTGGCGGTTTAGGAATTAATCACGCCCAACAACCAACAGCAGCTGTACTCAATTATCGAGATGTGAGCCTAACTGAATTTGTAGGTGCCAATTTGAATGCAACATTTAAAAACTGTATTATCTACGGCCCATTGGACGATGAATTATTTTTAAATCAAAAAGGCACTTGGGCTTACAATGTAACCTTAGACCATTGTACCCTAAAAAGAAATAGCGCCATCACCAACGCATCTGCACCCAATTGTTTGATCAATGCCGACCCTCAATTTGTAGATATCAGCAAATGGGATTATCATCTCAAATCAACTTCTATGTCGAAAGGTGCTGGTATCGAAATACCTGGTGTTATACAGGATTTAGATGGTTTAATACGTGGCAATCCCCCTACTATCGGTTGTTACGAAGTATTTTAACCTAAAGAAAGTTATTTAAAAAGTGGCTATTTTATTTTTACTCGCGATCACTAAATCCACAAAAAAATCGGCAAACAATTGTTGTAGTTGTAAATAGTTTTTTTCAAAAAGTTGTAATGCCATCTCAGCATCTCCTAATTTAGGATAACGTTTACAAATTCCCCGAATCGATTTTTCGATTCCTTCCATTTTGCTATAATGATAAAGCCAGTCATACTCCTTCATGTATGAAAAAAATGTATGCATTTTTTCATCAAACAAGCCTTCATGTTTCATTAAACTATGATAAGTGGCTTGGGTAAAAGTAGCCAGCTTTTCATGGGTAAAATATTGGGGATCATTGGCTAAAAAATGGTCGAAAAAAATATCTACAAAAATGCCATTCGATAATTTAAAAGATGGTCTGAACAAGTCCATCGCTTCATGCACCAAAGGATGCGCATCGGTTGTATGGTCAATAAATCGATGAAGTAAAATGCCTTGTTGTATGGGTTTTGACCAATTTAAATAATGCTTCCCTTTTACAAAGTCACCCAACATATTTCCTACCAGAATTTCTTCCTGGTCAAACGATAAAAATGCATGTGCGAGATAATTCAATGAAATAAAATGAAAATATGTTTAACGAAAATACCGCTTTCTTTTAAGAATAAATAGACTTGTATAATTTTAAAATTGACATGCCATTTTAATAAGCGATATTAAACCTGATTAGTCATTGACTATTTTATCTATAATCGCTGAGGAAGAATAACCTGTAAGAAAAGGAATAATAATCACTTCTCCCCTATTAGCTTTGACTTCTGAAGCACCGACGATTGTTTCTTCAGTATAATCGCCGCCTTTTACCAATACATGAGGTTTGATATCTTGTATTAATTGCAAGGGGGTATCTTCATCAAAAATAATCACCGCATCGATATAGGCATGTGAAGCCAAATTAAGCGCACGCGAATATTGATCAATGATAGGTCGTTTCGATCCTTTTAATTTTTGCACAGAAGCATCAGAGTTCACAGCTACTATCAATTTATTGCCATAATCAGCTGCTTGTAATAAATAGGTATTGTGCCCCTGATGCATAATATCGAAACAGCCATTGGTAAACACAATTTTTTTACTGAGCATATGCCATTGGTGCACCAGACGCGACAAGGTTACTGGGGTATAAATCTTTTGTTGTATAATTTCTAACTTATTCAGCATTTGTTTTTTTATTTAAAAGGGGCAACAACACCATCGATATAAGGCCTGCTACGATGATAATGAAAGTAGGTACCAACCATATAATCCAGCTGATAGCTACACTGATAGAATATTTAATTGAATACAATTCTACAATTTCCTGTACTATTTTAGTATACATACCAATACCTCCTGGCGTAACAATCATCCCTACGCTACCAAACGACAGTACCGAAAAGCCCGCTTTGAGTCCTAACATATTGGTTTCGTTGATACTTTGAAATCCTATTACAATCATGCCTAGATACATAGCCCAAATCAATACGGTATGCAACACAAAAACACCTTTGTTTTTCATGTTTTTAAAACTTGTGATACCACTCATGATATTCAAGAGCACATTTTTAATTTTGATGATAAATCCTATAGCACCAATTTTTTTTCTAAAGATGATCAACAATGCTATCAATAGAGCCACGGCACCTAAATAATACCAGCCATATCCGCCTGAGCCCTCGGCACGATTAAGTCTCATTTTTTCAAGCAATGAATTGATATAATCTGTGGCAAAGTCAATTTGAACTAAAAAAGTAACAAAAAACAAGATGATAAGACAAAGTAAATCAAATGCTCTTTCAGCTATAATCGTACCCACCAGTTTATCAGCAGGTACTTTTTCATACCTTGCCAAAATGGTACATTTCAGCACTTCGCCTAATCGGGGAAAAGCCAGATTTGCCAAGTAACCGATCATCACAGCAAAAAAAGTGTTTTTAATAGAAGGTGTATAACCAAGGGGTTCCATTAAACAACGCCATCTCACTGCTCGACTCCAATGACTCACAAGCCCCATAATAATAATAGGAATCAACAGATTGTAGTTGGCTTGCCGAACGGCCAGTTTAATTTCTTCAATATCAGCAGGTTGCAAATCTTTTAATGACAACCAAATAAAAAAAATACCTAACCCAAGCGTAAACAAATAAGTGATGAGGTTAATTATTTTTTTCTTCATGAAAGATGAATTATTTCAATTTATTTTTTTCGTTCGGGAATATAATGGTGGGTTTATGCTTTTTAGCTTCTTCAAAATCCATCAAGGCATATGAAATAATGATAATGGTATCATCTAATTCTACTTTACGGGCGGCGGGGCCATTCAAACAGATTGTGCCACTTCCTTTCTTTCCTTTGATGACATAGGTTTCGAGTCGCTCGCCATTATTAACATTTACAATTTGTACTTTTTCATGTTCCAAAATATTTGCCGCTACCATAAGATCATAATCTATTGTAACACTTCCAATATAATTTAGATTTGCTTGTGTGACTTTTACCCTATGTATTTTCGACTTTAATACCTGTATTTGCATAGTCTGCAAATGTAGGTTATTGATTCCTAATTTTTTATATTTACCATATGGAATAATTCAGGCCATGGACCAAATTGGAAACTTAAGCTAAATTATAACATTTCTTTAGTTGTTCTATAGCCCCTAATGAGTATATTTGCTCCCATTATAATGAAAAAAATAGCTGTATTATTTATTCTTGCCGTCAGCTTGATGGTGTCGTGCAAATCAAGTTTTGAAAAAGTACAAAAAAGCAAAGACTATCCTTACAAACTTACCAAAGCTAATGAATACTACGATAAAAAGCAATTTGGTAGGGCCAATACATTGTATGAGGAGTTATTGACGATTTACAAGGGCACTAAAAGTTTTGAATCTATCTATTATAAATATGCCTTTTCGTTTTATAATCAACGTGATTACTTAGCTGCATCGTATCATTTTAAAAACTTTGCCGATTTATTTCCCAAATCTGATAAAGCCGAAGAATGTGAATACTTAAATAGCTTGTGTTTATATTATATGTCGCCTGATTATACCCTCGACCAAACCAATACAGTAAAGTCAATAGGTGAAATGCAGGCTTTTGTCAATACCCACCCTGATTCAAAAAGAGTAAAAGATGCCAATAAGATGATTGATGAATCAAGAGATAAACTTGAACAAAAAGACAATTATTCTGCTGAGCTTTATTTTAAAATTGGCGAATTCAAAGCTGCTGCGGTGGCTTTTGAACAAATCATTCGAAAATACCCCGATTCAAAATTTGTTGACTACTATCTTTATAAAATCATCGAATCAAGTTTTAAATATGCGCGCAACAGTATACCTGACAAACAAGAAGATCGATTTAATCAGGTAAAAGCTCATTACAACGAATTTGTTAGAAAATTTCCAAAAAGCCAATATAGAAGTGAAGTAGAAAAGATAAATGCATTATCTTTGCAGGCACTCAAAAAAATATCTAAATTATGACCAATAACAAAAAACTCCTGATAAGTACGACTAATCCTACTATTGAAGCACGCGACTTGTCATTATTACAAGCAAAAACGGGCAATTTGTATGAGTCAATCTCTATCATCGCAAAGAGAGCAAACCAGATTAATACAAAAATTAAAGAGGAATTGCACAGAAAGTTGGAAGAATTTGGCAGTCTCAATGATAATTTAGAAGAAATCAATGAAAATAAAGAACAAATAGAAATTTCACGTTTCTATGAAAGAATGGCTAATCCAGCGATTCAGGCAACCCATGAGTTGTTGACAGATAAAATCTATTTTCGTCAAAAAGACTAATCCGTTTCCCTTTTTATTTTAATTCCCTTTTTCGTAAAGGTATTCATAGTACGTAGATTAAGAATCATTTTAATTTTTGAAAGTGATTCTTAATCTATTTTTTTTTCAAATTTAACCCAACAAAAATCAATTAAACATTACTTAACAGCAAGTAAAGCTGACATTTCATTTTACAAAAAAGTATATCTTAAACCTATTTCTAAAGGTAAATACCAAGGTTACATGAATGAAAGTCCATTTATTTGAGCTTAAATGTAAAGTGTGGTGGCATAATGCCGAACTTTTTCAGACTTCTTACTAAATACATTTGGTATAATTGGGCCTATTTTTATATGAGACAACTCATCACAAGCATTTGTTATAAGAAAATTTTCACAGACTAGCCTGATATCTTATATAAAAAATATGCATCTTTGTAGTTCATGAAAGGCAAGAAAATTCTTATTGGTATTACAGGTAGTATTGCAGCATACAAAATCCCTTTGTTGGTACGTATACTGATAAAATCTGGTGCCGAAGTAAAAATTGTGATGACCCCAAGTGCTGCCACCTTTGTATCACCCCTGGTATTAAGCACATTATCGAAAAATGAAGTAGTGATTGAAATGGCGAATCAACATACCTGGGCTAATCATGTGATGTTGGGTAGATGGGCTGATGTGATGTTGATAGCACCCGCTTCAAGCAATACCATTGCTAAAATGGCGCATGGTTTATGCGACAATATATTATTGGCTGTCTATTTATCTGCAACTTGTGCAGTTTTTATAGCACCCGCGATGGATGAAGACATGTGGCAGCATGCCTCTTTGCAAAATAACCTTAATTTATTAAACACCTATGGCAACCAGATCATTGCCGCACAGCATGGCGAACTTGCCAGTGGATTAACAGGTATGGGACGTATGGCTGAACCCGAAGAAATAGCCGAACGATTAAAACAATTTCTTTTAGAACAAACACAAGATGTGAATGCATCTGCACAAGAAAAAAAAGAACCACGCCTAGCCCATAAAAAAGCCCTGGTAACTGCAGGTCCTACATATGAATACATTGACCCTGTGCGATTTATTGGCAATATTAGCAGTGGTAAAATGGGTATAGCAATAGCCGAAGCCTTAGCCGATGAAGGTTGTGAAGTCACTTTAGTGCTTGGTCCCTCTTCACTTAGCACCCAACATGCCCATATCAAGGTGATACCGGTGATGTCTGCCCAGCAAATGTATGAAGCTTGTGTAAATTGTTTTCACCAAATGGATATAGCTGTAATGGCTGCCGCTGTAGCTGATTATACACCCGCAACAGTGTCCGAGATCAAAACAAAAAAATCAAGCGAGCTGCTTACCCTTCAATTCATCAAAACAAAAGATATTTTAAAACATTTAGGAGAAAACAAAGCCTCACATCAAACCCTGATTGGATTTGCCCTTGAAAGTGATAATGAAAAAAACTATGCTTTAAAAAAATTAAAAGAAAAAAATGCCGATGCCATTGTGCTCAATTCCCTCAAAGATACAGGTGCTGGATTTATGCATGATACCAATAAAATAACTATATTTGATAAATCAGGCAATGAAACAGAATATGCCCTCAAAAGCAAAACAGCTGTAGCCAAAGACATTGTTCAAAAAATTATAGATTTACAATCATGAAAAAAATACTTTTAATTATTGGATATTTTGTAAACATTGGCACCGCCTGGGCCCAGGAGCTCAACTGCAAAACCACGGTTATCGCTGAACAAATACAAGGCACCGATCCGAAAGTATTTAAAACAATGGAACAGTCGATTACCGAATTTGTGAATACACGCAAATGGGGTTCAGATAATTTCGAACCCAAAGAAAAAATCGAATGTGTATTTACTATTATCATCAACAAACAAATTGAAGGCGTAGAAGGTGGTTATTTAGGACGTCTTTCTATTCAGGCAACCCGACCTGTATATAATACTACCTATTTTACCAATACAGTTAATTTTGTAGACAAAGATGTGGCTTTCAAATACATCCAATTTCAACCAATAGAATTTAACGACAATAGGGTTTCTGGCAATGATGCCCTTATTTCAAACCTACCCGCTTTAATTTCCTATTATGCCTATATTATTTTAGGACTCGATTATGATAGCTATGCATTAAAAAGTGGTACTGAATTTTACAATAAAGCCCTCAATATTGTAAATAATGCCCCGGAAAATAAATCAATTGTTGGCTGGAAAGCCACCGAAAGTCAAAGAAATCGTTTTTGGCTTTCAGATCAAATGACTAATAATCGATTTGTTGGCATGAGAGAAGTCATTTATAAGTATCATCGTCTGGGCTTAGACATGCTAAGTATTGATGAAGAAAGTGCTAGAAATACCATCAATGCTGCATTTAACAGCTTGAAACAAATCAACCTTGACAACCCTTCCTCGATGTTTATGCAATTTTTCTTTAATGCTAAAAGTGAAGAAGTCCTTAATTTTTTAGCGAAAACACCTACCCAGGATAAACAAAAATTGGTGCCTATCTTATCAGCCCTTGATGTAAGCAATGCAAATAAATATGCTGAATTACTCCGTTAATAAAATACTTTTATTGGTATTGTCTATTTGTTGGCTATCATGCCACGAAAAAGCTTATTTACCTATCGGCACCATGAGTAAAATATTACTCAAAATGCATTTAGCTGAAGGATATGCGCAAGTATTGCCCAAAGAACTCAATAGCACTGTATATAAAAATGAAGATAGCTTATTGAAATATGATGCTATGATTTTAAAGGAATTTAAGTTATCAAAACAAGATTTTCAATACAATTTGAATTATTACAAACAACATCCTGAATTGTTAGATTCGGTGTATCAGATTATACTATCGGATATTGCTATTTTACAAGCCAAAAACAATAAAAAATAAAAAAATCTTTAGGGCGTTCATGCATAAATTCATATTTTCGCATTCAAATTTTTAAAAGGTCATAATTAATATAAGAAATGGGACAAATCAAAGAACAATTTTACGAAATAGCTTCTAAAGCATCTGAAGAAATCAAAGGAATCTTAAAAGAACATGGAGAAACCGTCATAGATACCGTTACCTTAGCACAAGCCTATCAGGGCATGAGAGGTATACTTGGATTAGTAACTGAAACTTCCTTGCTTGATTCAAACGAAGGGATTCGATTTAGAGGTTATTCAATTCCCGAATTAATTGAAAAACTACCTAAAGCTGATGGTGGTACCCAACCATTACCAGAAGGCTTATTTCACTTAATGCTATTGGGAACGATTCCTACAGAGTCAGACGTAGAGCATGTTTCAGCAGTATTGGCTCGCCGATCGCATGTACCTAATTATGTTTTTGACGCCGTGGAAGCTTTGCCTTTGCATACACACCCCATGACACAGTTTAGCATTGCCATTTTAGCTTTGCAAACTGAATCATTATTTGCAAAAGCCTATAAAGAAGGTATCAGTAAAAAAGAATATTGGAGTTATGTGTATGAAGATACCATGAACTTAATTGCCCGTTTGCCTCGTATTGCCGCGTATATTTTTCGCAGAAAATACAGAAATGGAGAACATATACAACCCAATGGCATGTTAGATTGGGCTGCAAATTTTGCCCATATGCTGGGTTTTGAAGATGAAGGTTTTAGAGAGTTGATGCGTTTATATATGACGATACATGCCGATCATGAAGGAGGCAATGTTAGTGCTCATGCGACCCATTTGGTGGGTTCGGCTTTAAGCGACCCTTATTTGTCATTTGCTGCAGGTATGAATGGCCTTGCCGGACCATTACATGGTTTGGCCAATCAAGAAGTAATTCGTTGGATTGAAGAAATGAATGAACAACTCAACACCACCACCCCATCAAAAGAACAAATTGCTGAATATGTATTAAAAACATTGAAAGAAGGCAAAGTTGTTCCTGGTTATGGTCATGCCGTATTGCGCAAAACAGATCCACGCTTTATTGCACAAATGGAATTTGCTAAAAAATATTGTGCAGAGGATGATTTGGTGCAAACCGTTTGGAAAATTTACGAAGTGCTGCCACCAATATTAGAAGGTACTGGAAAAATAAAAAATCCTTGGCCTAATGTTGATGCTCATTCGGGTGCTTTATTGAAACATTATGGTTTGGTTGAAGAAGATTTTTACACTGTGATGTTTGGTGTATCTCGTGCTTTAGGTGTGCTTGCCAGCTTATGTTGGGATCGTGTATATGGATTCCCATTAGAGAGACCAAAATCAGTGACTACCAATCAGGTAAAAAAATGGCTGAATAAAGAGATTCCTAATTTAGAGTAAGTTTAATTATTACCGAATATATAAATGTTGACCACTTTTAGGACAAATAATCTTAAAGGGTTCTTGGGCTTGCTTATTAGTAAAAAAGCATTTGAATTTAGTTTGCTTATTAATGCCGTAAATATTGATTTTCATAGTATCAATGGTAAATGTATTTGCTATTATCTGATGTAAGAAAAAACCTTATTTCGCTCATCATTTATCCAATTTGTGTAACAGCAAGATTTTTTTATAAACCCTAATCAGTGAAACAGCATCTATTACGTTGCGGGCAAAATGAACTATTTAAAAACTTCAATACCCACTTTCCATTTTCTGGATTTTAAAGTAAATAAGCATAACCATTCGTTTAGGATAAGAGATCTTATTGGTATATTTTTTCTACCAATACCCCATATTTTTCCATGATTTTTTTTCGTTTCAATTTCATAGTGGCTGTGAGTTCTCCGCCTTCTATTGTCCACTCTGAGGGTACTAACTGAAATTTTTTAACTTGCTCATGGGCCGAAAATAATTTGTTATAGGTATCTAATTCCTTTCTAATGAGTTTTAATACATCTTTATCATTCGCGATATCTACATTATTATCGATCCTAACGCCAAGTTGTGAAAAATAATCTTTAATTTTATCTTTAGCAGGTACTACTAAAGCACCCGCGAACTTTTCATTTTGCCCCACCACCATGATTTGTTCAATATAGGGAGATTCCTTCATTTTATTTTCAATAGGTAATGGAGCAACATATTTACCTCCTGAAATTTTAAAGATTTCTTTTTTTCGATCGGTTATTTTTAAAAACTTTTGATCAAGCAACACGCCGATATCGCCTGTATAAAACCAGCCATCTTTAATCACTTCATTGGTTAATTCATCATGTTTGTAATAACCCATCATTACATTCGGACCTTTGCATATGATTTCTCCATCTTCTCCAAGTTTTACTTCAATATCTTTTATGATAGTCCCTACGGTTCCAAACATCCGGTTGGCTTCTTGAAAACGGTTCACACTAATCACTGGCGAAGTTTCAGTGAGTCCATAACCTTCCATAACGATGATTTGAGATGCAGTAAACAACCTCAGTAATTTCACCTGGCAGGCAGCCGAACCTGTTACAATGGCTTTTATTTTACCTCCAATTGCTTCTCTCCATTTTTTAAAAACTAAAAAATCTGCAATGGCTAATTGAATATTATAAGACAATGATTTTTTTTTGCCAATTTCAAATTGCATGGCGATAGACACAGCCCAATCAAATATTTTTCGTTTCATCCCTTGCAATTCACTTCCTTTGGCATCTATCTTTTCATACACTTTTTCTAATAATCGGGGTACGGTTGTAAATACAACGGGTTTTACCTCTCGTAAATTGGGTCCTATAGTTTCCATACCTTCAGCAAAATAAACAGAAATGCCTTTGCATATATATATATACATGACAGTACGTTCAAAAATATGATTTAAGGGTAAAAAACTAAGAGCGTTTTCATCACTATTGCAAAAATTAAAACATTCCATACAACTTTTTACATTGCTCACAATATTATGATGTGAAAGCATCACCCCTTTCGGATTTCCTGTTGTACCAGATGTATAGATGATGGTTGCTAAATGTTCAGGCTTTACTGTTGTTTTAATATGCTCTATTTGTTTAATTTCTGATTCAGAGGGTGTTTGTAATAATTCAGTCCAGTGAGCTACACCCTCAATTTCATCAAAGCTATAAATATGTTTTAGTGTGGGTACCTGATCTTTAATTTTTTCAATCTTTTTATAAATGGCTTTATCAGAAATAAACAAAATGGAAATTTGCGCTTCATTTAAAATATACTGCCACTCCATTTCTGTGATAGACGGATAGATTGGCACTAATACTGCACCTGTAATCTGGGTGGCAAAATCAGTGATAATCCATTCAGGCCTATTGTTTGATATTACAGCTATTTTATCTTGATTCTCAGGAGTCATATCCTTGCCACTTAAGCCAAGTCTTAAAAACGTAGCTGCCAGTTGATAAGCAATCTCTTTCACTTGTGTGGATACATAAGGAGTCCAAAGGCCATTTTTTTTAGCATATAACATCCCTTTTTCTGGGTAAATGTTAACATACTTATCAAACAAATCAAAAAGCCTATAAATATTCTCCATATGATAATGTTGTGGTTACAGATTAATTGATGTGGTAATATTGATTTTCTTTAGGTACAAATTTATTATTTCTAAAATAGGTATCAAATGTGTTCATAGCAGTTGCATTTTTTTGCGTCCATTGTTTAAAGATAATACTATTATCAAGTTTTCCAAATAACCACTGATTGTAACATTCAAAATGCCCATTTAATAATAATTTTTGTTGATAATCAATAAGAGCCAAAGGGTATCTAATCGCATAGGTTTTATTCCAAGCTGCCAAAAACCGAAATCGAAGCTGTGATAAATTTTCTGTATTGATTCCGCCCGTTACAACCGTACGTATGTTGTCAAAAATTTGCATACAGGCCCCTTCAAAGTTTGTAGGGTTTTCAAAGCGATTTACCTTGCCTTCAAGAGCTGTATTGCTTAAATCGGCGATTAAATATTTATAACTTTCAAAAACTATTTTTTTGATCTCTTCTGTTTTACTTGAAAAACTTTCCATATTTACAAACGACTCCCCATACAGGATGGCCCATAAATATTGTTTTGTAAAAAAATACACTTTGGCTAAGTTATAATAGTTTGTATGAAATGTAGGTGCAAACTCAATGCCCTTCTCCCATGTTTTAGAAGCGGTTTCGTATTTTTTTTCCTGAGTATATATTTCTCCCTTTTCAGCATACAAGGCCCCTGCATGTGGAAATTTTTCAATCCCATTGTTGATTGCATTTTTGGCATCGTCTGTTTTTTTCAATGCTCGATAGATACGACTCGCTACTTGAAAACATTCTTCATCTGCATCATTTCTTTTCAATAAAGGACTAATCATTTTTTCACCTTTGAGCAAATCACCTTGCATATAATAGGCATGGGCCAACTCACGTCTAAAAACTAAATTGTCGGGTTCTATATTGATTGCCTGGTTGTATACCATAATGGCATTGGCCAAATCAGACTTTTGAACATACATCCTCGCTTGCATATACAACTCATTACCTTCAGTTGTTTTAGGTTGCTGTGGTTGGGCATGACTAATATAAAAACCAATAATTAGAACGGATAATATGAATAGGGATTTTTTCATTTGAATCTCACAAAAATAATAGAGAATTTGTATTTTAAACAAATTAAAATAGCAATTGAAGGGAGGCTTCTAATAAGCCATTTTTAAACGCTTGATTTACAAGCTAAAAGGTAAAAAAGTTTTATTTGGTAATTATTTTATATACTTGCAAAACTTTTTAACCTTATTATCCATCAGAATGGCAAAAAACTTATTGATTGTAGAAAGTCCTGCAAAAGCGAAAACGATAGAGAAGATACTTGGGGCTGATTTTCAGGTTAAGTCTTGCTTTGGCCATATTCGTGATCTTGAAAAAGACGAAATGGGTATCGATATCCAAAACAATTTCGCTCCTTCCTATAAAATTTCAGACGATAAAGTGAAGGTCGTAAACGAATTAAGACAATTGGCTAAAAAATCGGAAGAAGTTTGGCTCGCATCGGATGAGGACCGTGAGGGTGAAGCTATATCATGGCATTTATGTGAGGTGTTGGGGTTAAATCCCACCAAAACAAAACGCATTGTTTTTCATGAAATTACAAAAACAGCGATACAAAAAGCAGTTGAAAATCCACGAACCGTTAATATGGATTTGGTCAATGCACAACAAGCTCGTAGAATACTAGACCGAATAGTAGGGTTTGAACTGTCACCAGTACTTTGGCGTAAAATCAGCCGTAGTAATTCACTTTCTGCCGGTAGAGTACAATCGGTAGCCGTTCGGTTAATTGTGGAGCGTGAACGTGAAATAAACAATTTTGAATCTGTAAGTACTTTCAAAATTGAAGCACAGTTTAATGCAAAAGACATCAACCAGAAAGACGTTTCATTTAAAGCAGAATACGATAAAAAAATTGCAGACATCGCAGGAGCCAATACTTTTCTAAAAAATTGTATCGGTGCAGCCTATTCAGTAGAAGATATCGTAAAGCCAGCACGCAAATCACCTTCTGCACCTTTTACCACCTCTACCTTGCAACAAGAAGCAAGTCGAAAATTAGGATATTCAGTGTCTCGTACGATGCAGATAGCCCAACGATTATATGAAAGTGGGATGATCACCTATATGCGTACTGATGCGGTGAATTTATCCGAGCAGGCATTGGGCAATATTAAATCGGCTATTGAAAAAAATTATGGCCCACAATACCATCAAAAAAGAAATTTTAAAAATAAAAATGAAAATGCCCAGGAGGCCCATGAAGCGATCAGACCTACGAATATGGCTGATCGTGAAGTAGACAATAGCGAGCTACAACGATTATACGATTTAATATGGAAACGCACCATGGCAAGTCAAATGGCCGATGCAGAACTCGAAAAGACAGTTGCCAAAATCAATATTTCTACCCAACCCGAAAAACTAACAGCGAGTGGTGAGGTACTTAAGTTTGATGGTTTTTTGAAACTTTATATGGAGGGTAAAGATGATGAGGAAAATGATGATGAACAACAAGAAGGTATGTTACCATTGTTACGTGTCAATCAATCGCTTGATATTCAAAAAATGACTGCGACGGAAAGATTTTCACGTGCAAACCCTCGTTATACTGAGGCCTCATTGGTAAAAAAACTGGAAGAATTGGGTATTGGCCGACCTTCTACTTATGCGCCTACCATAAGCACCATTCAAAATAGAAATTATGTTGTAAAAAAAGATAAAGAAGGCGTACGCAGAGCTTTTCAAGTGCTGACCCTCAATAATGATCATATCGATACCCATACCGCAGAAGAAAATACAGGTGCCGAAAAAAGCAAATTATTCCCAACAGATTTGGGTATGGTGGTGACCGATTTTTTAAAACAACATTTCGCAACGGTCATGGATTACCATTTTACTGCGAAAATTGAAAACGAATTTGATGAAATTGCAAATGGTAATATGGAGTGGAACAAAATGTTGGCTGCTTTTTATACCCCTTTTCATCAATTAGTAGAAACCACCATGGAAACTGCTGAGCGTGCAAGTGGGGAAAGAGAATTAGGCATAGAACCCCTTACTGGCAAAAGAGTTATCGCTCGTATTGGTCGTTTTGGTCCAATGATACAAATTGGCGATACAGATAGTGAAGAAAAACCTCGATTTGCTACTTTAAGAAATACCCAAAGCATTGAAACCATTACGTTTGAAGAAGCCTTAGAGTTATTTAAATTACCATTGACATTGGGCAGTTATGAGGGATTAGAAGTGAGTGTAAATATTGGTCGTTTTGGTCCTTATGTAAAACATGGTGAACAGTTTATATCATTGCCAAAAGGTGAGGAACCTTTGGGAGTAAGTCTTGAACGTGCCATTGAAGTGATACAAGGTAAACAAGTAGAGGATGCTGCAATTGCGCATTTTCAAGATAAACCTGTTACAAAAGGCAAAGGTCGCTTTGGTCCTTTTATCAAATGGAATGAAATGTTTATCAATATTCCACGTGCGTACAATTTTGACACCCTTACGCCAAAAGATTGCGAAGAATTGATTTTGAAAAAAATAGAAAAGGAAGCCAATCGATTTATACTGCAATTTCCAGAAGAAAAAATCACGGTTGAAAATGGCAGATGGGGTCCCTTTATCAAGTTTCAGAAAAAAATGCTCAAGTTGCTTTCAAAACCTGAAGGAGGGAAGTATACCTCAGAAGAGGCTGCTACCCTATCACTCGAGGATATTAAAAAAATGATAGAAACACAATTGCCAAACGCCTTTACCAAAAAAGCAAGTAGTAAAAAAGCTGCCGCACCTAAAAAAGCTGCTGCTAAAAAGGCTGCACCCAAAAAAGCCGCTGCTAAAAAATAAAAGTACTTATGTCTTCACCCACAAGAGATAAAAACGATAAATATATCAATAGCATGAAGCATTATGTAGATATTGCGATGGGCTTGTTATACCTGTTTATTAGTGTTTACATGCTTAAAATACCGACTTTGGCTGAACGCTATGGTGCAAGTGCCGTTTATATATTCATGGGCTTATTTAGCTTGTATGGGCTTTATCGTATTGGTCGTGGTATTGTAGCCCTGATAAAAATTATGAAACCACGACGTTAATCAAATGGTGATTGTAATTTTCATGCTGCTTTTGAATAGCTGTATATTTCAGTTCGGGAATCCATAAATTTGGTATTACTTTTACACCGTGATATCAAGAAGTACAATACAAAAAGTAAATGATACTGCCGACCTCCTCGATGTAGTAGGTTCTTTTATTAAATTAAAAAAAAGAGGGACTAATTATATTGGCAATTGTCCCTTTCACAACGAAAAAACACCTTCATTTACGGTTTCTGCGGCTAAAGGCATTTACAAGTGTTTTGGTTGTGGTAAAGCAGGCAATGTCATTACATTTGTGCAGGAACATGAAAAGCTAAGTTACCCGGAAGCAATTGTGTGGTTGGCGAAAAGGTATCATATTGAGGTAGAAGAAACGCATCAAAGCAATGTAGAAAAAGAACAACGCCTTGAAGAAGAAAGTTTACGAATCGTCAATCAGTTTGCCACTACCTATTTTCAACAAAATCTTCAAGGAGATGAAGGTGTCGCCATTGGACTTTCCTATTTTAAAGAAAGGGGTTTTAGAAAAGAAACCATCGAAAAATTCCAGCTGGGGTATTGTGTTGAAAACCGTGAAGATTTGCCAAACGTAGCCATAGCCAAAGGTTATCAAAAAGAACTACTGCTTAAAGCAGGCTTGATATATGAACGAAATCAACACTTAAGTGCTGTGTACGCAGGCCGAGTAACTTTCCCCATTCATAACCAAAGTGGTCGGGTAATCGGTTTTGGGGCTCGAATACTTAAAAGCAACGAAAAATCGCCTAAGTATATTAATACCCCCGAAAATGAAATCTATTCGAAAAGTAAAACATTGTATGGGCTTTACTTTGCTAAAAATGCATTAAGTAAACAAAATGAATGTTTACTGGTAGAAGGCTATACAGATGTGATTTCGTTGCATCAAACAGGTATTGAAAACGTGGTAGCGAGTAGCGGAACTTCATTGACAGAGGAACAGCTTAAACTGATTAAACGTTTTACTTCAAACTTAACCATTTTGTATGATGGTGATGCTGCAGGTATTAAAGCCGCTTTACGAGGCTTAGATATGGCAATTGAACAAGGAATGAATGTACATGTGGTATTATTGCCCGATAATCATGACCCTGACAGTTATGTGCAACAAGTAGGTGTTGAAAATTTCAATCAATTTATCGCCAACAATAAAAAAGATATCATTGTTTTTAAACTGGAAGTTTCACTCAAAGAAGCGCAAAATGATACCGTCAAAAAAACAATCCTGATCAATGAAATCGCTGAAACCCTTTCGAAGATAAATCGCCTGGAAGATTTTAGCAAGCAACAGGACTATATCAGACGTTGTGCTCAATTGTTGCAAATAGAAGAAGAAGGACTCATTTCTTTGGTCAATAAAAAGATCAGAGAGAAGGTTGTAAAACGTGAACAAATTAGCGAACAGGATGCCAAAGAATTAGAACAACAAGCACAAACCGAAACCATTCATTCGCAGCCTCTTACAACCGATTTATTAAAAAAAGATTACTTACAAGAAAAAGGCCTGGTAAAAATATTGTTGGAATATGGCGACAAGCCCTATGATGAAGCCTTGAGTATTGCTGATTATATTCGACTTAAAGTTGGTGATGCTGATTTTGCAAATGAGATTTGGCAAAAAACCTATCAGTTATATTATCATTTATTAGATAGCAGTCTTCAATACCCTGACATCAAAACGTTTACCTACCACGATGACGAACTCATTAGAAGTGCCGCGATTGAAGCACTCTATTTTCCGTATGAGCTCAGTGACAATTGGGAACTGAAACACCAAATCAAAACCCCCAGCCGCGAAATGATGTTTATGCAGGATATTGACAATACAGTGGTTTATTTTTTATTACGTAAAATCAAATCTACCTATATCGAATTGATGGATGAACTGAAAACCACCCATGACAATTTAGACGAAGAAATGATATTGCAAACCTCATTGCTGGAACTTAAACGCAACGAGATAGCCTTGTTAGAGCATTTTAAAACGGTATTGACAAGATAAGTTTTTTGCAATTATTCTTTTAAAACATTTACCATAAAGTGTTAAATATCAACACTATATAGCTGCCAATTGCACCTTTTGTTGCAATTCTTTTACTTGTTCACGTATCAAGGTATCGGTATCCATTAAGTCTTTGACAGTTTGACAACTGTGTATAACGGTGGTGTGATCTCTCCCACCAAAATGATCACCAATGGTTTTGAGTGAATTTTTAGTAAACTGTTTGGCTAAGAACATTGAAATCTGACGAGCTTGTACAATCTCTCTTTTACGAGTTTTTGCTTGCAATTTATCGTAAGAAATATCATAATAATCACAAACCATTTTTTGGATATTGTCTATGGTAATTTCTTTAGAAGAGGTTTTTACGATGTTGCGTAATACTTTTTTAGCAAGTTCTAAATCAATTTCTCTTTTGACCAACGAAGAATTAGCAAGTAACGAAATCAATGCGCCTTCCATTTCACGTACATTATTTTGCACATTATACGCAAGGTATTTTACCACTTCATTGGGTAGTTCAAGTCCGTCATTGCGCATTTTATGCTCTAAAATAGCCATACGGGTATCAAAGTCTGGTATTTGCAAGTCGGCACTCAATCCCCATCTAAATCGTGATAACAAACGCTCCTGCATGCCATCTAAATCTTTGGGTGGCTTATCGCTTGTAAGTATCAGTTGTTTGCCATTTTGGTGTAGATGATTAAAAATAGAGAAAAAAGCATCTTGCGATTTGATGGCGGGTGCAAAATATTGAACATCATCAATAATCAATACATCAATGAGTTGATAAAAATTGATAAAGTCGTTGATTTCATTATTTTTCGAATGTTCGATAAACTGATGAATAAATTTTTCAGCGCTTACATACAAAACCGTTTTATTGGGATGCAATCTTTTGGTTTCGTTGCCTATCGCATGTACAAGATGTGTTTTACCTAATCCTGCACTGCTATAAATAACCAATGGATTAAATGAAGTTCCACCCGGTTTTTGGGCCACGGCTATACCTGCACTTCGCGCTAATCGATTACATTCACCTTCAACAAACGCTTCAAACGTGTGGTTTGGATTGAGTTGTGGATCAATTTGCGAACGTTTTAACCCAGGAATGACGAAAGGGTTTTTGATACCATGTTCATTATTCCCAATTTGGGCATCTACATAATTATTTGAAAGTTGTGCTTGCTGATGGCTACTTGCCGGCATTCGAATAGCTGCTGGATTTTTTTTGGATTGATTTTCCATCAAAATTCTGTATTCTAACTTCGCATCTTTTCCTAATTCGCGTTTAATGGTTTTGGCAATCAATTCTACATAATGTTCTTCGAGCCATTCGTAAAAAAATTGACTAGGCACTTCAATCACTAATACATTGTTTTCAAGAGCTACTGGTTTGATAGGTTCAAACCATGTTCTGTATGATTGCCAACTGATATTATCTTTTATGATTTTCAAACAATTTTCCCATATTTTCTCAAAAGACTTTATCATGTGTGTTTATACTAATTTTATTGGGTTAAGCAATTAATTTTACTTTATTTTTTTATCAAGGTAATGTGAATAAATCATTTTCCTTTCAGAGAACGAAAGTGGTAATTTTTTGTTGAAAAAAAAAATTTTTATATCCGATTTTCTTTCACTTTTATCGCCGATGTTTTTGAAACATAGTCATAGTGCTTTTTATAATCAAAAAAAATATTTATCCGACCAAGATTTATTCCAGCCCAACCTACCTGATTAATGATTACCTCTTGATTTATTCGATTTTTTAGCTTATGAGGTTCTTCTAAAAAGGTATGTGTATGCCCACCAATAATGAGATTAATATGTTCACTTTCTCTTGCCAATATTTTGTCAGAAACCTTGTCAGTATTGTATTCGAAGCCAAGATGAGAAAGACAAATAATAAAATCACATCGTTTTTTATGTTTTAAAAAATAAGCTGTTTCATTGGCATGTTGTATCGGATTTTTATACACAATGTTGCCAAAAAGTTGATCAGGTACCAAACCGTTTAATTCGATACCAACACCCAAAATGCCAATTTTTATTTTTCCTTTTCGAATAATAGTATATGGTTTTACGATGTTTTCTAAACTTGTCCCATTAAAATCATAATTACAATTTACGAAGGGGAAATCTGCATGTTCCATTTGCTTAACTAATCCATCAAGACCGTTGTCAAAATCGTGGTTGCCTAGGGTCGCAGTTTCATACTGCAACATACTCATCACTTTCATTTCTGGCTCGCCTTTGTAATAATTAAAATACGGGGTGCCTTGAAAAATGTCACCTGCATCGAGCAAAAGGGTATATTCCTCCTCTTTTCTTATGGCTGAAATAAGTTTTTCACGGGCTACTACCCCACCCAGTCCCTGGTATTTGCTGCCATCCATTGGAAATGGGTCAAGCCTGCTATGCACATCATTGGTATGAAGGATACTCAGGGATTGTTCCATTTGATCAGCTGCCATTGCCTCAAAAGGAAATTGCGACGCAGCAAGCAAAGTGGCAGCAGTGGCTGATTGAGACAGAAACTTTCTTCTATTGATCATGTTCAAATATTTTTATTCATGTGTTGTATAATAACCTACTCGGTAGAGCACTTTATGTTTTTGAATGTATGCAATCATTAAATCTCTGATTAAAACCCCTGTATTGACTCGCTTACATGGCTTTAAAAATGAACAATTGTCTCCCCCATTGGCAATATAATCGTTGGTAGCTACAATATAGATTGAATCTGGATTTACAAATGATTGCTGTATCAGCAATGTCATTTCCCCCATCTTACTTTCAACATATGTTGTATCCGAGTAATATACTTGATTGTTTTGATTGGTTTGAAACTTCATTTGTTTCCGAATAGGCCAGCCACCCGCACTATCAATGAAAGAGATCCATTGTTGTAAAATCGAACCTTTCACTGCTAACAAAACCAGTTCATTATCAAAGGGGAGCAATTCAAACACTTTCCCTGTGGTAACAGGTCCTTTTTTGATTTCAGGAATCCGAATACCTCCAAAATTACATATCGCATTGCAAGAAGAAGCATTCAATTCCTTTGCTTTTTCAAACATTGCATCCACCACCAATAAACCTAAGCTGCCACTGGGTTTTTCTTTGATAAAATCACTTTCCGCCATTCCTATCACTTCATTCATCCGTTTGTCAAGACTGTCACGATAAGGTTTTAAGTATAGTTCAATACTTGTGAGTGTATCATTTTCGCTTTTTTCTATTTTATACTTCTTGGCAGAACTCGAAATTGCTTCATAGGGTGTTTTGCATGAAGCAAAAATGGCTATCACAAGCAATAGAAAATGTGTATAAGTTTTCATATGGCAAATATTCTGTAAAATACTAAAAAAAACTAACTTCGCTTCTTAAATTTAAAAATTACATATTATGGCCTCATTTGAATTCTCAGGAAAATTAAAAGTAAAAGGAAACACGCAAGTAGTAAGCGACAAATTCTCTAAAAGAGACTTAGTAGTTACTACCGATGAGCAATATCCCCAGTTTATTTCATTGCAATTAACACAAGACAAATGTGCATTGTTAGATGCATACCAAATTGGTGATGATTTGAAACTATCTGTTAACCTTCGTGGTAGAGAATGGACGGCACCTGATGGAGCTGTTAAATATTTCAATACATTAGACGTTTGGAGAATAGAAAAAGTGGGGGCTGCTGCACCTCAACAAAATAATAATAGTAGCATGGCTCCTGCAGCGCAGGAAGCTGTTATTTCTTCAAGCGATCAAAGTGATGATTTGCCGTTTTAATGCTTAAAAGCCGATTGTTTATAACGCTGGCAGGGTCCCATATCCTGCCAGCGTTTGTCATTTAGGCCTTGGAATACTTCAAAAGCTAGACATTTCGCTTAAGTATTAACGCTGGCAGGGTTTTGAACCCTGCCAGCGTTAGACATTATGCTATGTAAATTAACAAGAGTACATTGTTGCACATTAGATACTTTAATACGCTGGCAGGGTTTGGGACCCTGCCAGCGTTATGCATTGCGCTTAGAAACTACCAGGAGTACATTGTTGCACATTAGATGTTTTAATACGCTGGCAGGGTTTGGAACCCTGCCAGCGTTATCATTAGGGTTTTGTGACACTACAAGCGATATTTATTTTATTTTGTTTGTATTTTAGCATGATGAAAAAGAACATAAACCTACTATCTCCTGATAGATATTATCATCTATTTAATAGGGGAATTAATAAAGAGAGCATATTTAAAACAGAAAACAATAACAACTACTTTTTACAGAAACTATTCCAGCATTCAAAATCAGTTGCTGATATATATTGTTACAGTTTATTACAAAACCATTTTCATATTCTTATAAAAACTAAGACTGAAGATGAAATAAGAAATAATTTTACCGAGGAAAAATACTTGATTAAAAAATCTGAATTATTAATAAGTAAACAATTTTCAAATCTTTTTAATGCTTATGCTCAGGCATTTAATAAAATGTATAATCGAACAGGAGGCCTTTTTGAAGAACCTTTTAGACGAAAAGAAATTTTGTCAGACGAACAATTGACCGAAACTATATTATATATTCATCTTAATCCACTAAAACATAAATTACAATTCAATTACATGGAATATAAATTTTCTAGTTTTCAATCAATTTTACAAAATTCAAATCCAAATATGAATGCACAAAAGGTAATACAGTGGTTTGGAAACAAGCAAGACTATATAAAAGCACATGAAATGAAAAGTATAAAGTTTCTATAACGCTTGCAGGGTTTGCAACCCTAAGAGCATTATGCATTAGTGGTCATAAAACGCTGGCAGGGTTTTGAACCCTGCCAGCGGTAGACAATAGCGGTTTGGAACCCTGCAAACGTTAAGCATTCATAGAATTACAAATACTGAGCCTTATCCGCGATGGTATCGTTATCCATACATAAGCAA
>OEIV010000115.1_pt1 | contig 49998 bp, 33 predicted proteins | sample 1539231 | NCBI WGS metagenome assembly OEIV01 (sample SAMN03794762, study PRJEB22550) | activated sludge metagenome | feature: wastewater treatment plant; material: activated sludge; isolation source: Wastewater treatment plant of a petroleum refinery complex | place: Argentina: Buenos Aires ...
GCTGAACCAACAGCTAACCCTGCTGTGACAACCACTTATACCGTAACCGTAACAGGTGCCAATGGTTGTACCGCAACAGATGTTGTAACCGTAAATGTAAATACCACACCACCAACTGCAGATGCAGGTCCTGATAAATTAATTGATTGTCATGTAACAAGTGTAATAATTGGTACTGCATCAATAGTAGGAAATACATATTCGTGGACACCGTCTTTAGGATTAAATGATTCAACGTTAGCAGAACCTACAGCAAATCCTTTAGTAAATACTATTTATACCTTAACTGTAACTGGAGTTAATGGTTGTACAGCAACTGATATGGTACAAGTATCAATCAATCAAGTACCGCCAACTGTCATTATTTCGGGTAATTTGGAAGTTTGCAATGGTTCACAAACTACCTTAACGGTAACAGGAGCTGGTACATATGTTTGGAGTACAGGAGCTACTTCAAGCTCTATTACAGTAGGCGAGGGTACATACTCTGTAACAGCTACTGATGGAGTTTGTACCAATAGTACAACAGCAACTGTTATTAAAGTACAAGGTAGTATTGGTAATTATGTTTGGAATGACCTAAACTTAGATGGCATTCAAAATGAAATTGCCTCTGCAGGTATCAATGATGTTACAGTTCAGTTGTGGGATGCTGGTTTAGATATGTCAGCAAACACACAAGACGATATTTTACTTCAAACAGTATTGTCATCTAATGATGCCAATAATAATCCTGGTTATTATCATTTTGATGTATGTAACAGTGGTAATTATTTTGTGAAATTCCCAACAACTGTAAATGGTAAAGTAACAACCAGCAGCAATCCAACAGCTGGTATTGATTTTAATTCTGATATCAACAGCATGGGCTCTTCACCTGTATTTAATATTGATGTATATGGTACGGGTGTTGCTAAAGATAATAATACCATAGATGCAGGATATATTGATTTGAAGTATATCGGCAACTATGTTTGGTTCGACCTCAACAGAGACGGTATTCAAGATCCAAATGAAGCAGGTGTGTCAGGCATAACAGTTACTTTATTAAATGATTTAAATAGCCCTGTGGCTAGTACTGTAACAGATGCTTACGGATATTATTTATTCAATAATATTTTATCTGGTACCTATAAAATTGCCTTTACCTTACCTCCAGGGTTTGTATTTAGCCCTCAAGATATGGGAGCAAATAATGAAACGGACAGTGATGTAGACCCCGTAACAGGTATTACCAGTCAATTTGTATATGTATCAGGCACCATCGATTTGAGTTTTGATGCAGGTATCTATTTACCTACTCCATTAAAATCGGAATTAGGTGATAGAGTTTGGAATGATTTCAATCATAATGGTATACAAGATTTCAATGAAGTTGGTATTGCTGGTGTGACTGTTACTTTGTATCAAAACAATACCCCGGTAGCTTATACGATTTCTGATGCTGATGGTCATTATTACTTCCAAAATTTAGATCCTGGTACTTATTCAATCGGATTTAGTCTTCCTATTGGTTATGTATTTAGCGGTAATGGATTAGGAGGAAATACTGCAACAGATAGCGATCCTGATCCGATTTCTGGAAGAACAAGTACTGTGACAATTGTTGCGGGTGAAATAAATCACACTATAGATGCAGGGATGTATCCTCAACCACCTTCTCTGGTGTTGCCAGCTTCTATAGGTAATTTTGTTTGGAATGATATCAACAACAATGGTGTACAAGATGAAAACGAATCAGGTATACAAGGGATTACAGTAGATTTATATGATAGTACCGGTTTAGTGATAATCGCAACAACAACAACAGATATCTTTGGTTATTATATATTCAATAATTTGACCCCAGGTCAATACCAGGTAGGTTTTTCAAACATACCAAATGGCTTTAGTTTTGTAGCACAACATGTTGGAGATCCAGCATTAGATTCTGATCCAGCATTTGCAACTGGAAGAACACCTTTTGTTACCTTGTCGGCAGGGGAGTTAAACACTACCATTGACGCAGGTTTACACAATGCAGGGTTGCCAACAGCGGCCTTAGGTAACTTTATTTGGTTTGACAGAAATATCGATGGTATTCAAGATTTAAATGAAAATGGTGCTGCAGGTGTTACTGTTAGATTATATGATAATACAAATACATTATTAGCAACAACCATTTCAAATAACAATGGGTATTACATTTTCAACAATTTAGCTGCAGGAACTTACTATGTGAATTTTTCAAATTTCCCTCCAGGTTATAAGTTAACGATGCAAACACAAGGCGCAAACACAGCTGTAGATAGTGATCCGGAAATTACAACAGGTAGCACTTCTTTAATCACATTAAACAACGGTGAAATAAATCTTACAGTGGATGCGGGATTAGCACCAAATGACAATAGAATTACCAAAGGTTCAATTGGCGATAAAGTATGGAATGATGTGGATGCTGATGGAATCCAAGATGAAGGAGAATTGGGTGTGCAAGGCGTAACGGTTACATTATACCAACAAAATGGTATTACCGTAATCTCTTCTACACAAACTGATCCATTAGGTAATTATATCTTCACTGATTTAGATCAAGGTAGTTATGTAGTAGGATTTAGTAATTTGCCAATTGGCTATACATTCAGCAGTGCAAATCAAGGAAACGACACAGAAATTGATGCGGATGCAGATGCAGCATCTGGGGGTAAAACAACTATTATCTTATTAGATGAAGGAGATATCATTTTATCTATCGATGCAGGTATACATCAAGCAGCAGGTTTAGCTGGTATTGGAGATATCGTATGGAATGACCTTAATTTAAATGGGTTACAAGACCAGGGCGAACCTGGTATACCGGGAGTTACTGTTAAATTAATCAATAATTTAGGGGTGATATTAGCCAATACAACAACAGATGCAAGTGGAGTTTATCAATTTACAGGTTTAACGCCAGGCGATTATAAAGTACAATTCTCAAATCTTCCAGCAGGATACTCATTTACTACACCGAATGCTGGTGTTAACTCACAAGAAGCTTTAGATAGTGATGCAGATATTATAACAGGAGAAACTGATATAGTTTCTTTAAATGCAGGTGATTATAACCAAAACCTTGATGCAGGTATCTTTACTTTAAAATCATCTTTAGGAAACTATGTATGGGAAGATGTTGATATAGACGGTATTCAAGATGCAAATGAAAAAGGTCTTTCAGGTATCGTAGTGACCCTTTATAATCAAGTTGATCAGGTAGTAGCTTATGCGATTACCAATTCAGCTGGAGGATATAATTTTGTTAATTTAGAACCAGGTGATTACTCAGTACAGTTTTCAAATATACCTCAAGCAGGTGTATTCAGTCCTAAACACCAATTGGCTGATTCTACCATTGATTCTGATGTAAACCCAATCACAGGATTTACTGATGCAGTAAGTTTAGTGGCTGGTCAATATAATCCAACAATTGACGCAGGTATTCATTTACCTACAGGCACTGGATTAGGTAATTTCGTATGGTTAGATAATGAAAGTTGGAATACCATTGCTGATTCTGTAATGTATTCAGGTAATGGTATACAAGATGCTAACGAAATTGGTGTTGCTGGTGTAACGGTTACATTGTATGATGAATTTAATACGCCTATTAAGTCGACTATCACTACCCAAAATGGTGCTTATAGTTTCAATGATTTGATTCCAGGTAAATACAGTGTTGGTTTTAGTACCATTCCGGTATTCTACCAGCCAAATGGTAAACCTTATGGTTCTTCATTTACTTTCCATCATGCAGGTACAGACAGTACTTTAGATAGTGATGCCGATTTAATGACAGGTAGAACAGGACAATATGATCTTCAATTAGGAGAATACAATCCAACGGTTGATGCAGGTATTACCTTATTAATTCCTTTGCCAGCGCTTGAATTAACTGCTTATGCTACTTTAAACAACAATAATTCAGTTAAAGTAAGTTGGAAAACAGTTACTGAAATGAATACCAGCAAGTTTGAAATACAAAGAAGTTTAGACGGTAAAGTATTTGAAACAGTAGCTACCACAAATGCCTCAGGAAATACACATGGGGAAACAAATTATAGTATTGATGATGATATTACGAACATTAGTAAAAAAGCCATTATCTATTATAGAGTTAAATTAGTAGATATCGATAACCAGTTCTCATTATCCAATGTCGTACATGTTAAATTAGTTGAAGCTGAAATAGATGCAACTGTTTATCCATCACCATTTACCCAATATGTGAATGTATTGTATACATCAGAATTAGATGGACAAGTTAATATTAAAATGATGGATATGAATGGTAAAGTAATTGCTGATAAATTAGTGGATTTGACACCGGGTAAAAATATCTTAACCATTGATAATCTTCAAACATTGTCAACAGGGATGTACTCGATTCAAATCACAGATTTGGAAACAAATACTAAAACTTACTTTAAAGTTACAAAAGAATAAACCACTTATCAATTCAATGTTGAACAACCGCTCTGTATTTTACAGGGCGGTTTTTTTTGATGTTTATTTAACCTGATATTATACTCATGTGATTTATATTTTAAGTCAATTTTTTTTTTAATCTTACCTTAGTAAATGCCGATTGAAATAATGTTTTACGTTCGATTGTTATACTAAATATATTAACTACGTTGTTTAAATTTTATTGGTATCATACCTGCAATTATTTTCTTTAAGCTAATAAAAACTGGAATAACTTTAATGTGTCTTTTTTATTAATACGAATATTGGACAATTCATTCTTTCATATCGATAATATTTAAAATCATTCAGTTTATAATTCTTCTTGAAATGTAGAATTTTAAAAATGGCTGTTTCATAATCATACAAAGCAGAAACAAATAATTGATTTAATAGAATCATTAAAAAAACCTGTGATAACAAGGATTTCTGGTTTTTAAAAAGATGATTTAACGGTTGAAATCTTCATTTATCTACTTCACTTACACAATTCTATGAATTACGTTTCGTTAAATGAATGTTGTTTTAAGATGAACGATGCGATTTTAACGGTAAATGAAATGGCTGTATGTACGACCAATAGGGCTTTATAGTATCTATTTTAATATTTCATTTTAATGCAATATATCCCTAAAAAATTGAAAAACAATGATATATATATAGTAATTATGTAAATGTAACAATGAATTGTGTAAGTTATTTAATGGATATTGATAATACATTTGAGTGATAATTATTTGATATTCATTTTAAAACCCAAAATACATGACAAAAAGTTTATTTTTTTTCGCAATTATGTTCACCCTTTTATTTCATATTAAGTCGTCAAAAGCACAAGCACCTAATTTAGGAGTAGCAGGTAGTTTTGTACTTTTTAGTAGTACCGGAGCAGTCGGTAATCTTGGGAGTAGTATTCTTACAGGCGATGTAGGTACCAACAATGGAGCAATTACAGGATTTGGCAATGTCAATGGTAATATGCGCAATGCAGACGGAACAACCGGACAGGCAGCTGCAGATTTGCTTATAGCTTATAACCAACTTAATGGTATGATTCCCACTTTATTTCCGGGCGTATTATTAGGAAATGGCGACACCTTAGAAGCTGGTATTTACCAATCTCCCGCATTAACTACATTAAGTGGTGATCTTTATTTAGATGCATTGGGCGATTCAAATGCTGTTTTTGTTTTTCAAATACAAGCTGCTTTTTCAACAACAGTAAATACAAAAATTCATTTACTTAATGGTGCACAAGCATGTAATATATTTTGGAAAGTGGAAGGTGTAGTTAGTATGGCACCAGCAACTTATTTTCAAGGCACTGTCATTGCTAATAATGCAGCTATTAATATGACTACAAACGACACTTTGATAGGACGCGCACTTTCTACGACAGGGGCTGTTAATGTAAATGCTTTAAATGCAGTCACTCCATTAGGTTGTGGTACACCTATACTAACAGGTCCAGCGGCACCAAATCTTGCAACAGCTGCATGTTATGCTATTTTTTCCGGCAATGGTTCTGTTATTAATAGTGGTATCACTTATGTAACAGGCGATATAGGTACAAACGTTGGTTTGACAGTAGGTTATAATCCATTATTTGTAACTGGAACGATTCATCCAATTCCAGACGTTTCTACGATTGATGCTGCGGCAGATTTAGTCACGGCATATAACACCATAAATGTGATGCCTTACGATATTGAGTTGTTATTTCCCGCACAATTTGGTAATGAATTGGTGTTAACACCCCATGTATATCTTTTAAACGCGGCAACAGCATTTAATGGTACTGTTTATTTAAATGCACAAGGAAATGCAAACGCAGTATTTGTGATTAAAGTCAACGGTGCATTGTCTACAAGTACATTTTCAAAAGTGGTTTTATTAAATGGTGCACAAGCTGATAATGTGTATTGGAATGTAGACGGCGCCGTTAGTATTGCTGATTATTCAGTATTTAACGGAACCATCATTGCAAATAATGCAGCCATCGATTTGACTACTGGCGATACCTTATATGGTCGTGCTTTGACAACCAATGGCGCATTGAGCACAGCAAATGTATTTGTTGAGTCAACCTCTCCTTGTGCTGCTTTGCCACTTAACTGGATTTATTTTAGTGGTACTTTAGTAAACAACGAAGTGTTGTTGAAATGGGGTACTGAAAATGAAGTGAATAATGATTATTTCACCATTGAGAAAAGTAACAATGGAGTTGATTTTGAAAAATTAACTACTGTAAAAGCTTCACCTAACCATGCGAAATCAAGGAATGAATATTTATATACCGATCGCTTGACAAGTAATAACAATTATTATCGTATTGCTCAAACAGATATTGACGGTCAAATTAATTATTATAAAACAATCAATGTCAACACATTCATTCAACAGTTATTTACCGTTAACTATGCTGTCAATGGACCTTCAATTGTAGTAAATACTCAAGGAACAAACGAGGGCTCTGGCGCCATTCATTTAATTTCTATCGATGGTAAAGTACTTTCTTCACAATCGATTCAGTTAACAAATCATGCGAGTCAATACTTTATTAATAAACCTAACACACCAGGTATTTATTTTGTACAATTGTCTTTTGAAGGCAGCATTATTCATACTGGAAAAGTTTTTGTACCATAATATTACGTTCCCTTTTTCTGTATTTTTAAAATACATTTAAAAGTGAATTTTTACCGATACTACTTATCATAAACACAAGTGATTGAATTTATAATAGTAGTATCGGTTTTTTTTATATGATAACTTATCTATTGAACACAATACAAGCGATTATAAAATCAAATGCTTTGTTATTTGCAAAGAATTGATTTATAACATCTTTAGATTCAATATTTTTTATGTTTTATAAATTGATTTGTCTGAAGAATAGTTTTACTTTTAGGCAAATTTTTATGAAGAATGAAAAGAATACAATGGATTTTTGGCCTATTTATCATGGCATTGTTATGGCAGGCATGTCATGAGGATACACAAAAAAAAGAAAAAACTACACAAAATAAAAATCATTTGAATATTCCTGAAAGTGGTATCGAAAGTATGATGGAAGAAAATACGAGTAAAATTATAGAAGGTACACAAGGAAGTGTGGTAGTGACAGTAGGAGAGGTGACACGTAAAAAAGCGGATATCAGCATTAAACGTAATGACAGAATATTAGATGAAAGATTAATCAAAGAACATGATCAAATGACTTTTGATTATGAAAGTAACACATATATCGTGGAGCTAAAAAACATTAAAAAGCCACTGATAGGCGCAGGGACAGCCGAAATTTCTATAAAATTGCAATAACAAATCATGCATTCTAACGAATATTTTATGAAACTTGCTTTGCAACAAGCCCAGCAAGCTTATGAACATGATGAAGTGCCTGTGGGTGCTGTTATTGTTATGCAAAATCAAGTGATTGCAAAAGGGTATAACCAAACAGAATTATTGCATGATGTAACTGCACATGCTGAAATCATTGCCCTTACTGCAGCGTTTCAGTTTTTAAATGCTAAATACTTGCCCGATGCTACCTTGTTTGTTACCATAGAACCTTGTCTCATGTGTGCAGGGGCATTGTTTTGGAGCAAAATTGGTCATATTGTATTTGGTGCTACTGATCCCAAACATGGATATTCCTCCCAATGTAAACATCGGCCTTTTCACCCAAAAACAACCCTGATGAGTGGTGTTTTAGCTGATGATAGTGCTCAGCTCATGAAGCACTTTTTTAAATCAAAAAGGAAAAATACAACGAATCTTTAATAGCTAATTGCTTTTAATTATTTTAATTACATTTGCAAACGCCAAACTTCTAAGTGTACATGATATGACAAATACGGATTTATACATTCTCAGAGATAGTAAACTGTTTTTACCCGCTACCAAATGGTATGAAGAAAGGGAAATTGCAGAAGTTCAGGATAATCATCTTCAACAAATGATCGATACATTAAGCGATAAGTTTAATGAATTGAAAAAGGAAATTGAAGAGCTGAAAATTGAATTTGAAGCCTCAGACGATATCATAAAAATGGCAGGTAAAGTAGTGCGCAAAAAATTACATTTACTTGGCGCGAAAGCTATCGGTGATTTTCAACCTATGTTGGCCGATTTAGAAGCTATGGAGGAAACCATTAAAAAAGCCATTGACGAAAACCTTGAACAAAAAGAAAATATTTGTCTGGAAGTTGAAAAGTTATTGGAAACAAATGAATGGAAACTTGCAACTGAAAAGCTTCGTGACCTGCAAAAGCAATTTAAAGAATTAGCTTCAGTGCCTGATTTGAGAAATGACGAATACAAAGAAAGATTCGAAAAAAACAAAGATGAATTCTTTAAAAGAAAACAAGCAAATTTTGAACATTTCGAACAAGATTTACTCGATAACCTTTCCAAGAAATTAGACCTTTGCGAAAAAGCAGAGTCTTTGCAACATTCCACAGAATGGAAAAAAACAACAGATATTTATCAGGAGTTGAATGAAGAGTGGAAAAAAATTGGCATGGTTCCTAAACATCGAATGGAAGAACTGTGGTTTAGGTTCAATACCGCTAAAGATATTTTCTTTAATCAAAAAAGAGAACATTTTGATGAAATTAAAACCGAACAGGAAGGCAACCTGCAATTAAAACTTGCAATCATCGAACAAGCCGAAAAATTGAAGGATAGTAAAGACTGGAAAAAAACTTCCGAAGCCTTTAATCAATTGATGGAAGATTGGAAAAAAATAGGCAGGGTAGCACATGATAAAAGTGATGAAGTCTGGAATCAGTTTTTAGCATTAAAAAATCATTTTTACCAACATAAAGATGCCTTTTACAATACCCTCAAAGTACAACTTGACGATAATTATGCCCGTAAATTGGCCATTGTGACACATGCTGAAACCTTGCAAAATACCAATGATTTTGAATTGGGCACCCATGAGTTTCATCAAATGTTTGAAGAATGGAAAACAATAGGACGTATACCTAAAGAATACGGTGACGATGTGTGGGAAAGATTTTTAAAAGCCAAAAAACAATTTTTTGATCGAAAAGATGAAAATAGAGAAAAAAGAAAATTGGAACTTTCTAAAGACCTCAATGAGCGTGTAACCCGTAATAGAAGTAATTATTATAAATTATCAAAAGAGTTACAACGTGAAGAAGAATTATTGTTTGATGTAGAAGACCGAATCAAAAACTTACCGCCTACCTTAAGAAGCTATGAAAAAAGAGAAGAATACCTCGAAATGATGGAGGATATTAAAGAAAAAGTAAATGAACTGAAAGCAAAAGCGAAAGAGATGAAAGAAAAAATGAATCAAGATGAAAGAGAGTTAAATTATATTTTAAGAGGTCCGCAAAAAAAACAAAAACCCGAAGCGCAATAATGGATTCATTCCCATAATGTATTCATTAAAAATATTTTAAACATTTTATATAAATCCAAACAATGTCAAATACAGTATTTCAACTAATGCAAGAATTGGAACATGAGCAAGTCGTTATTTGCAATGATCCTCATTCAAAACTTAAAGCAATTATTGCTATTCATAACACAACACTTGGTCCAGCACTTGGAGGTACCCGTATGTGGAATTATGTTTCTGATGACGATGCGATGATTGATGCATTGAGGTTATCAAGAGGGATGACCTACAAAGCTGCTATATCAGGATTAAACCTTGGCGGTGGCAAAGCGGTGATTATCGGAGATCCTTCTTTGAAGAGTGAAGCATTGTGGCGCAGGTATGGCAAATTTGTCAATTCACTCAATGGTAAATATATAACTGCAGAAGATGTAAATACTTCAGCAACGGATATGGAATTTATACATCTTGAAACCAAACATGTAACAGGTATTCCTGAATATATGGGTGGTAGTGGTGACCCTTCTCCCTTTACTGCTTATGGTGTGTTTGTTGGGATGAAAGCATGTGCACACAAACACTGGGGCAATGATAGTTTGGAAAATAAAAATGTATTGGTACAAGGTGTAGGCCATGTAGGGCAATACCTTGTAGGCCATTTAGTAGAGGCAGGAGCCAATGTATTTATTACAGATATCAATGAAGCAAAAATCAAGGAAACAGTCAATAAACATCAAGTAACCTATGTAGCTCCTGATAAAATGTTTGACCTGAAATTAGATGTTTATGCACCTTGTGCTTTGGGAGCGACCATCAACGACGACACTTTACCGAAATTAAATTGTCCAATCATTGCAGGTGCTGCAAATAATCAGTTGGCTGTGGAAAAAATACATGGACAACAATTGATCGATAAAGGTATTTTATACGCACCCGATTTTTTAATTAATGCAGGCGGTCTGGTGAATGTGGCTGCAGAGGCAGGTGGTGCTTATAACAGAGAGAAAGTGACTAAAGATGTTGAAAAAATTTATAATCGCATTTTAGCTATTTTTTCAATGTCAGAAGATGAAAAAATTACAACCCAAGAAGCTGCTATGCGTATTGCGCAAAAACGTATTGATGACGTAGCTCATGTGAAATCACGGTTGTAATTTTTTTTATACTTACTTGTATGTATACAAAATATTCATGCACGATGTGATGATTGATTATACATACCTTTACATTCAACATCAACAATATGGCACGAAGAGGAAATAGGGGACAACATGACGAAAAAGATGAATTACCCAAAGTAAAACTCTCATGGACAAATATCAAACGCTCTTTTCGCTTATTTACTTATTTAGGTAGTTATAAATGGCAGTTTGCGCTTGGTATGTTTTTTCTGATTGCCACTGCGGGTGTGGGTTTATTATTTCCATTGAAAAGTGGTACCATGTTTGGTTATTTTGGCGAAAGCAACAAACCACAAGCAGAAATGGTACAAGAGTTGTATCAACTTGGGGGTCTTTTATTACTGATTTTATTGGTTCAGGGATTTTTTTCGTTTGGCAGGGTTTACATGTTTACACAGGTAACCGAAAATCTTTTAAGCGGGTTGAGACGTGATGCCTTTAGCAAAATCATACAAAAACCGATGTTGTTTTTTTCTCAACATCAAGTTGCTGAATTGAGCAGTCGATTAGCAACTGACATTAATGTGATATCAGAAGCTTTTACATTAAATATTGCGGAACTCATACGACAAAGTATAGTAGGTATTGGTGGTTTAGCATTAATGATGTATTATACTTCATGGGATATAGCAAAATGGTTTTTAATAATTATTCCACCCATCATTGTGATCGCCTTACTTTTTGCCAAAAAAATTCGGGGGTTTTCAAAAAATTTTCAAGATAAGATTGCCGATGCAAATGTAATCGTTGGTGAATCATTAACTGGAATTAGTAATGTTAAGTCGTTTACCAATGAACAATTTGAAATGAAACGATATAATAGTAAAGTGCTTGAAATTAAATTGTTTGGTATCAGGTATGGTATTCTGAGGGGTTCGTTTTTTTCCTTTGTCATCACCTGTGTATTTGGGGCTGTTTTTTTTATTTTATGGAAAATGTTATTGCTCAAAACCACCGGTCATATCACGGCAGAAGAATTTGGTCGTTTTATGATGCTTGCTTTATTTGTGGCAGGCTCATTAGGAGGATTACCCGAGCAAATTGCATCTATTCAACGTGCTTTAGGGGCTACTGATCGGGTATTTGAATTGATTGATGGTGATATTGAACGGCTGAATGAGGTTGTTATACAGGAACCACAATCAGCGATGCAAGATGGCAGTATCGATTTTAATCAGGTTTCCTTTAATTATCCTACAAGGCCTGATTATGATGTATTAAAATCGGTTTCATTTCAAGTGGCCAGTGGTGAAACAGTGGCCTTGGTAGGTGCGAGTGGCTCAGGTAAAACCACCATTGCATCATTGATTTTAAGATTTTATGACATTCAGCAAGGTCACATCCTAATAGGAGGGAAAGACATTCAACAAATTTCGTTGACCAGCCTTCGCGAAAAAATTGCGTTGGTTCCACAAGAAGTTTTATTATTTGCAGGCACCATCAAAGATAATATTGCTTATGGCAAACCCAATGCTACGGAATCAGAAATTGTAGAAGCAGCAAAAAAAGCCAACGCATTTGATTTTATACAGTCGTTTCCCGAACAAATGAATACATTGGTAGGAGAGCGGGGAATACAACTTTCGGGTGGTCAACGACAAAGAATTGCCATCGCACGTGCAGTATTAAAAGACCCACTCATATTGATATTGGATGAAGCTACTAGCAGTTTGGATAGCGAAAGTGAAAAATTGGTACAGGAAGCCCTCGATCAATTAATGATTGGGCGTACAAGCATCGTTATAGCTCACCGATTTGCCACCATTCGAAATGCCGATAAAATAGTTGTGTTACAAAAAGGAGCCATTCAGGAAATGGGAACACATCAGGAATTAATGCATTTGGAAGATGGGTTTTATCAAAAATTAAGTAGAATGCAATTTGAAGCATAAAAAGATTGGTAAGTATATATTATCGCATCCTGTATGCTTCAATAATTGGGCAAAAAATGCCAAAAAGTTAAAATATTTACATTTATCGCTTATGCAACAATGCGATTAACGATTGAATCTGTTTCATCAAAAAATCCAAAATAATTATTATTTGAGCATTATATTTACACCTTGTTAAGATGAATTGCAAACGATTCCAAAATAATCATCGTCTATACACTTATTACAAATTATTTTAAACATAAAACAACAATTATTATGATCATGAAAACACAATTCAGACAAATTTTAAAAGTAATGTCTGTGGCTTTAGTCGCTTTAGCCATGATTGGCTTACAATCATGTTATAAACGAGATTATACCACGGTAAACAATACGACCACTTTTGACAATAGCAATACAGTGACCACCTCATTATATGGTATAGTACAAGATGAAGCAGGGTTGCCTGTTGTAGCTGCAGTGGTAAAAGCCAGTGGATATACTACCTTAACAGATGATAACGGATTGTTCTTTTTCAATAATATTACTACACCATCACACGCCACTACAGTGGTTGTAACAAAAGATGGTTATTTTAATGGTTCAAGAACTTTGTCTGTAAATGCAAATGATAAGCATACCGTTAAAATTTCTATGTTAGCCAAAGGCACTCCAGAAGTGTTTTTTGCAAATAATGGAGGCACGGTAAATTTTGCAAACGGGGTTAGTCTTACTTTCCCTGCAAATGCTATTGTCAACAAAACCAGTGGCTTACCCTACAATGGTCAGGTATATGTGTATGCTAAAAAAATTGATCCTACAACCGATTTAGGCAAAACTTCAATGCCAGGCGATTTGAGAGGAATAGCCTCTTCAGGTATTGAAAGACTTTTACGTACTTTTGGTATGATGGTAGCAGAATTGTATGATATCAATGGCAATCCATTACAAATAGGTAATAATTTAGCGGCAACTATGTCATTAACTGTACCTGCTTCATTACAAGGTGTAGCACCTGCCACAATGGTACTTTGGTCATTTGATGAAACAAAAGGCATGTGGATAGAAGATGGTAGTGCTGTGTTAGAAGGCAATAAATATGTAGGAAAAGTAAAACATTTTAGTTTTTGGAATTGTGATACTCCTGAAGCAGCTGTTGACTTACAAATGACTTTAAAAGACCAAAATGGCAACCCATTACAAAACTATATGGTAAAACTTACCAATACTGCAAACCTCGATTCTCGTACTGGATATACCAGCGCTACAGGTTGGGTTGGCGGTTTGTGTTATTCAAACGCTGTGTTGACATTAGAAGTTTATGACAACAATATTTGTGGATTTGCTGTTCCTTTATATTCAACAACCATTACTGTAGGTGCTGCAAATACCAACTTGGGTATTATTACTGTCAATTTAGCATTAGTAACTGCCTGCGATTTCAATGCAACGATTCAAGATTGCTTAGGTGCACCAATCACCAATGCGAGTGTTTATATAGCTCCTTTAAATTTAATCTTAACACCCAATGCGCTTGGACAAATAAGCTATAGCTTACCTTGTACACCAGCTGCACCAATTACATTGATTGCTTATGATTTAACCAACAATGTATATGGTTCTTCAACGTACACACTGGTTGCAGGTACCAATAATATTGGCATTTTAAATGCCTGTGGTAATGTATCACCATTTTTAACAATCAATTTTACCAATACCGTGACGATGGCTAGTGCTTCTAAAACTTACACTTTACCTGCGAATACATTATCATGTTACTTACAAGGCCCTGCTACTTATATCAATGCAAGTGATGGTGTTTCAAACTTGTATATGGGTGTTGATGGTATCACCATTGGTACATTTAATGTTTCAGCAGCCAATGTGAGTGGCCTTGGAGCATTCACTGATACCATTTATAATTTAACAGGTATCAATAATGCAACCTTTACAGCATTTCCTGCATTTCCTGGTGATGTACAAGGCACCTTTAGCTTGAATTTCGTGGGTGTGCCTTCAGGTGATACTTACACAGGTGTAGGTACTTTCCGTATACCAAGAAATAACTAAACTACATTTAATAAATTGCTTTAAAGCAAAGTATATTTAATAAATTACAGAAAAACCGTTTCATTGTTGAAACGGTTTTTTTGTATATATTTGAAAAAAAATCTATGATACTGGATGGCCTATTGTTGATACTCTGTATCATTGCATTTATCAGAGGTTGGAAGAAAGGTTTGCTTTGGGCAATTGTTTCTATTATTGCCGTATTGATAGGTATAGTCATCTCTCTTAAATGTGCCCACTTACTGGCTGATTATTTATTTGATAATAATATATTAAATAATCAGTACACTTTATTGCTTTGCTTTATTCTGCTGTTTTTAGGTACAATATTCATCTTTAGAATGCTTGTCAAATTCATAGAAAAAATATTAGAATCTGTCTTTTTAGGGTGGGTCAATAATGTCTTAGGTGGCTTATGTTATTGCTTTTTCATTCTTTTTTTATGCAGTACTTTTTTATGGCTTGGCAATAAGGCTCATTTAATAAAGCCTGAAAATAAATTAGAGTCTAAATCGTATGAATATATAGCACCTTTAGCCCCCAAGACCATTGCCTATATCACCCCTTATATTCCTTTGTTTAAAACTTTGTATAGTGATATTGAGGCCTATTTTGCAAAATTATCAAAGGGGCAATAAAACTTACTAATACATTCATCAAAAGAGTTAAGAAATAGAATTAGTAAGAATCATACCTGAATTATTTATCAATTATTGTTAAGCGCCAATCTAATGAATACCTTCATTGATTAAATCGTGTATATGTACCATGCCTATATAGTTTTCGCCTGAGGTAACAATCAGTTGCGATATATTGTAATTGCGCATGACCTCTAAAGCATTTACTGCCAGGTCATCAGCATCAATTGTTTTGGGTTGAGTATTCATGATATCCTGTGCACTCATCTTGTTGAAATCAGTATTTTTTTCAAGCATTCGACGTATATCACCATCTGTTATAATACCCTTTATATGATTATTTTCATTTAAAACAACCGTTGCTCCTAAGCGTTTATGGGTGATTTCAATGATAACTTTTTTTATGGAGTCAAATTCATATACTTGGGGTTTTTCATGAATATTGCTAAGCGATTGCACTTTTAAATAAAGTTGTTTACCCAAGGCTCCACCTGGATGATATTTTGCAAAATCACTGGCTGAAAATCCTTTCATCTTTAATAAACAAACTGCAATGGCATCTCCCATTACAAGTTGGGCTGTGGTACTGGTTGTTGGCGCGAGATTGTTTGGACAGGCCTCTATCGCTACAGTGGTATCTATAAAAAAATCTGACTGTGTTGCTAAAAACGATTTTTTATTACCACAAATGGCTATGAGTGTGTTGCCAAAATTTTTAATGAGGGGAATTAGGACCTTAATTTCTGCACTTTCACCACTTTTTGAAATCACGATGGCAATATCTGCTTGTTGCATCATGCCCAGGTCGCCATGGATCGCATCTGCAGCATGCATAAAAACAGCAGGTGTACCCGTACTATTAAAAGTAGCAACTATTTTCTGGGCAATGATTGCGCTTTTACCAATACCACTAACAATCACTCTACCTGTACATTGGTGTAAACACTCAATCGCAGAAGCAAATCCATCGTCTATAAAATTTGATAATTGTTCAATCGCTGTTTTTTCTAATTGAATCGTTTCGAGTGCAGTTTGTTTGATGAGTTGATTATCCAAAACCTATTTTTTACAAAAATAAGGATTTGCTTCTTGTTTTTAATAAGAAATGCATATTCAGTGAATGTTTTTTAATTCTTATATTTTATACATTTATCTTGCGTATAATTATATTTACAACATGAAAATGGACGAACTGTATAAAATTTATTTGCAACATCCTCATGTGCAAACGGATACTCGTAAACTGCAAGAAGGAGATTTATATGTTGCTCTGAAAGGGGCAAATTTTGATGGTAACCAGTTTGCCAAACAAGCTCTCGATATGGGTGCATCGTATGCCATCATTGATGACGAGACCTATTATATAAACGAAAAAACCATTTTAGTACCTGATGGGTTGAAATGCTTACAGGCTCTGGCACATTTTCATCGTAAACAATTTGATATTCCTTTTATTGCAATTACAGGAAGCAATGGTAAAACCACTACCAAAGAATTGATTCATACCGTCTTGAAAAGTAAATATATTACTTATGCCACTGTGGGGAATCTCAATAATCATATAGGGGTGCCATTAACTATTTTGAAAATAAAGAAAGATGCCGAAATAGCGATTATCGAAATGGGGGCGAATCATCAAAAGGAAATAGAGTCATATTGTGAAATCGCTCTTCCAACTCATGGCATCATCAATAACTGTGGTAAAGCACATCTCGAAGGTTTTGGTGGTATTGAAGGTGTTCGAAAAGGAAAGGGGGAATTGTATGATTTTATTAGAAATTCGGGAGGGACTATATTTATCAATGCCGACTTTGACTATTTACTTGAAATGGCAAAAGATATTCAACATCAAATTTCCTATGGTTCCAATCAAGCAGATTTTATCGGTAAAATAGCAAGCAGTCAGCCATTTTTACAAGTAGCAATTTTAAACCATCAAAAAGAATGTGTAATCAAAACACAACTGGTAGGAGCCTATAATTTTCCCAATGTAATGGCAGCTGTAGCCATAGGAAGCACTTTTAATATAGCGATCGATGAAATAAAAAAATCGATTGAACAATATATGCCTGATAATAGCCGGTCACAATTAATTACAATCGGTAGCAACACGATTATTTTGGATGCATACAATGCAAATCCAACGAGTATGCATGCTGCCATTGTTAATTTTGCACAAGCTGATTTTCCCAATAAAGTCATCATATTAGGTGCTATGATGGAGTTGGGGGGTGATAGTTTGAAAGAACATCAACAAATCATTCAATTATTGCAACAAAGTAATTGGAATCATGTAGTGTTGGTTGGTGGGCATTTCAAAGAGGTGAATCATTCATTTCTCTATTTTGAAAATGCAATGGAAGCAGGGACCTGGTACAAAAATCAAGCATTTACGCATACTGCTTTTTTGATAAAAGGTTCTAGGCATTTTGCCATGGAAAAAGTATTGCAATAAATAATTTCAATACTTCTTATTTTAAAAATACTTTTGTAGTTATGAAGAAAAAAATATTAGTGACAGGTGGTACTGGTTACATAGGTTCACATACTATTGTAGATTTGTTGTCAAACGGTTTTGAGGTTATTAGCATAGACAATTATTCCCGTTCTGATAAAAGTGCATTGCAAGGTATCGAAACGATTACAGGGGTAAATGTGCGCAATTATGCTATTGATTTATGTCACTATGAAGATACTCGAAAAGTGTTTCTTGAAAATAAAGATATCTATGGCATTATTCATTTTGCTGCCTACAAATCAGTACCAGAAAGTGTTGAATTCCCATTGCGTTATTATGAAAATAATATGTTTTCTTTGATTCATATTCTGAAATGTATGGAAGAATTTGATATTAAACATTTTGTTTTTTCTTCTTCTTGTTCTGTGTATGGCAATGTTACCAGTTTGCCCGTAACAGAAGATACCTTATTGTCTAAACCCGAATGTGCTTATGCAGCCACCAAACAAATGGGTGAACAAGTGATACTTGATATGGCAAAAAAAAATCAGACATTCAATTTTATTTTATTACGTTATTTCAATCCAGTGGGTGCTCATCCATCAGCAGCAATTGGCGAAATGCCTATTATGAAACCCAATAATTTAGTACCCCTGATTACCCAAACAGCCATTGGTAAACTAGATAAAATGTATGTTTGGGGCAATGACTATCAAACCAAAGACGGTTCATGTATTAGAGATTATATTCATGTGATGGATATTGCAGATGCACATACCAAGGCCCTCCAGTATATGATGAATCATGAAAATTCAGCGAACTATGAAATTTTTAATCTAGGTACCGGTGAAGGGGTTTCTGTGTTGGAAGCCATCCATACCTTTGAGAAAATGAGTGGGGTTAAACTCAATTATGAAATGGGGAGTCGTCGTGATGGTGATGTAGAAGCGGTATATGCCGATAATCAAAAAGCAAAATCGCTGCTTCGATGGAATATTCAATATTCTATTGAAGATATGATGGATACGGCATGGAAATGGCAATTGAAACTGGGTAAATGATGCTAGATTAAAATTGATTTTTCCACATCATACTTTCCACCGGCTTATTAGGTTGTCCACTGTATTTTGCCCCTGCCTTGTTGTTGTATTTGATTTCAATTTCACCATCCACTGGAAAATAAATGAGTTGACCAATGGGCATGCCTGCATATACACGTACAGGTAATTTTACTGAAATCTCTAATGTCCAGTTGCCACAAAAACCTACATCACCTTTGCCTGCCGTTGCATGTATGTCTATTCCTAAACGGCCCGTGCTTGACTTGCCTTCTAAAAAGGGCACATGTTCATGGGTTTCGGTATACTCTTCTGTTACACCTAAATAAAAATCACCAGGTTGTAACACAAACCCTTCTTCAGGAATATCAAAATGGGCAATGGTATTGTGCTTTTTAGCATCTAATGTTTTGTCAACATATACAGCAAGGCTTTTTCCTAAATGTACATCGTAAGAATTACTGCCTAAACAATTTCTATCGTAAGGAATGATTTTAATGCTTTCTTTAGCTATCTCTTCTAAAATTCTTTTGTCTGATAATATCATGTAACTACTTTATTGGGTGAATGCGCACAAAGGTAGTCTACAATTTGTAGTAATCTAGTAGCATGGAAAACTTGTGATTATTTTATATTAATTTACATTGTAATGTATTTATTATTATTTTTACCGTATTAAAAACGTCGAGTAAACTTTCATGCAGTATATGGGAGTAGCGTTATAGCAGTTTTTATTAAAATTTTCAATATGAAAAAAATTGGATTCCTGATTTTGTTTAGCCTTATTTTCTTTGTTACCCATGGAAAGCAAAAATTTGGCATTGATTTAGGCATCGGAATGAAAGGGGGGATAAACTTTAATAAAATACAAGGTTTAGGTTGGCAAAACACTTATTATACTGATCCTCATGGTGGTTTTTTTGTTCATTTAAACAAAAGACATGTGGGGTTTCAGCTTGAAGCTGTTTGGTCGCAAAACCATATTACAACCGATAGTAGTTTTAAAGGATTATACAATCAATATATTCAAAATTTTGATGATAGTCTTACTGGAGAATCCTTTAAGTTTAGTAGTATCTCATTGCCCTTTTTATTAAATATAAAAGTAACCCAGTGGCTATGGTTACAAGCTGGTCCTCAATTTAATGCCAATATTAATGTTGCAGATAAAAATAAAATTATCAAAAGTGGATTAAACATCATCAATCAACAAAGTTATAGTGCTGTGGGTGGTGTTTGGATTCAATTTGGCGGTAAAGCTCCTTTGCTCAGGGTCAATATGGGTGCTCGATTTATTGCTGGTTTAAATAGTTTGAATGCCCTCTCCAAAACGCAGGTATGGAAAAACCAATTGATTCAAGTTCACCTGGGCATTAGTTTTTAAACGTAATTTGCAACAAAGTTTATTTTTTTCATGAACAAAGACAATTTTTTTTTAGGTGTTATTGCTGGTATAGTGGTTCCCATATTGGGTATATTGATGCTTTATGTATTTAAATACATCCCGCAAAATGTATCCCTGGATGATTTTATTTATTTAGTCAAAACCAATAAAAGTAATATTCCCAAAGTGATTTCTTTAGGTTTGATAGCTTGTATTCCACTTATTGCTTATTACAACAATAGAAAACGATACAGCACACTGAAAGGAATCTTTTTATCGATTATGATATATGCATTGTTAGCCGTGGCTTATAAATTTCATATTTTTTAATACCATGAAATATTTTATCATTGCAGGAGAGGCAAGTGGAGATCTTCATGGAGGCAATTTGGTCAAACAACTACGACTTAAAGATGCCGATATAGAAATTACAGGGTGGGGTGGAAATCATATGAAATTGGCGGGAGTAAACATTTTGAAAAATATCAGTGAATTAGCTTTTATGGGTTTTGCAGAAGTGTTGATGAATATAGGAACCATCTTGCAAAATTTTTCTCTTTGTAAAAAACAACTTTTAGAGGTGAATCCTGATTTGGTTATTTTGATTGACTACCCCGGTTTTAATCTGCGTATGGCTAAATGGGCTAAAAAAAAAGGATTTAAAGTAGCTTACTATATTTCTCCTACTGTATGGGCCTGGAAAGAAAATCGTGTAGAAACGATTAAAAAATATGTCGATCGGATGATTTGTATACTACCCTTTGAAAAAGCATTTTATGCTATGCGAAATTGTGAAGTAGATTATGTAGGGAACCCAACCGTTGATGTAATTGAGGAAGAAAAATTGAAGCCTAATCAACTCATTTATAAAAATGTCATCGCATTGTTGCCAGGAAGCAGAAAACAAGAAATTGAAAAAATGCTACCATTGATGTTGGCTTCAGTGGCAGATTTTAAAGATTACAAAATAGTCATTGCGCAAGCGCCTAATTTGGATAAAAATATTTATTTGCCTTTTTTGGAAAATACAGATATAGCGTTGATACAACATCAAACCTATAATATATTAAAACTCGCTAAATTGGCCATTGTCACCTCTGGAACTGCTACGCTGGAAACCGCTTTATTTCAAGTGCCTCAATTGGTTTGTTATATAGCCAATCCCATTTCATATGCCATTGCCAAACAATTAGTAAAGGTAAAATACATTTCTTTAGTCAATTTGATTCTGGATCGTAATGCCGTAGTGGAGCTTATACAAAATGATGTAACGGTACAAAATATTCAACAAGAGATGAAGCGGTTATTGTTTGATGAAACAAGAATCCAGGGCTTAAAAAAAGATTATGAAGCTTTAAAAAACATATTGCATGAAGGAAATGCGAGTGAGCGAACCGCTGAAATAATGTATCAATTAGTGCTTAAACAATAATCGATATATGATCACACAAACCGCGAATAAAAACATGAATATAGAAATACGATTCATGCCATGCATAAATTTAATATTGGTATTATGAGGGGTATCAGCATCTCTTTTTTTAATATACAAGTACTGTAAAATTTGCGTAAAAAAGGAAGGTTGTTTCATTCTTCAAAAATACTATCTATATTTTAAATATCTAAACTATATTTGCGCAGATTTTAAGCATGTGTAACTGTATTGCTATACATTTTAATATGAGCAGTCGGAAAGGACATCGGTTCTGATTCGGTTCGGATCTTTAAAATAGAAGGGGGATTAGCTCAGTTGGTAGAGCGTCCCGACATTAGCAGTCGGGAAGGATATCGGTTCGGATCTTTAAAATATAAGGGGGATTAGCTCAATTGGTAGAGCGTCCCGACATTAGAAGTCGGGAAGGACATCGGTTCGGATCTTTAAAATAGAAGGGGGATTAGCTCAGTTGGTAGAGCGTCCCGACATTAGCAGTCGGGAAGGATATCGGTTCGGATCTTTAAAATATAAGGGGGATTAGCTCAATTGGTAGAGCGTCCCGACATTAGCAGTCGGGAAGGACATCGGTTCGGGTCTTTAAAATAGAAGGGGGATTAGCTCAGTTGGTAGAGCGTCCCGACATTAGAAGTCGGGAAGGACATCGGTTCGGGTCTTTAAAATATAAGGGGGATTAGCTCAATTGGTAGAGCGTCCCGACATTAGTAGTCGGGAAGGACATCGGTTCGGATCTTTAAAATAGAAGGGGGATTAGCTCAGTTGGTAGAGCGCTTGCATGGCATGCAAGAGGTCATCGGTTCGAATCCGTTATCCTCCACAAATCAGAATAAGAGCGAAAATGAATTCAATTTCATTTTAATATTTCAAAACGGCTCTCAATATTTCATCTAATTCATTTTCAGTGTGTACCATGAGTTCACGTGGTTTGCCTCCCGTGCTTGCGCCTACCACACCAGCAGCTTCCAATTGATCCATGATGCGACCTGCACGATTATAACCTAAGTTGAAACGTCGTTGTAACATTGAAGTAGAGCCACTGCCAGAACTGACCACCAATCGTGCACATTGCTCAAACATATCATCTACATTAGTCAATGATTTTGAGTTGCCACCTGCCAAATCACCTCCATCAGCTCCATCATATTCAGGGAGTTCAAAGGCTGAAGGATAACCTTGTTGATTACCAATAAACTCTACTATTCGTTCTACTTCAGGGGTATCGACAAAAGCACATTGCAAACGTACGATCTCACTGCCATTTGAAATGAGCATGTCACCTTGACCGATCAACTGATCAGCACCGCCCGAATCTAGAATGGTACGGGAATCGACTTTTGCGGATACTTTAAAAGCAATACGAGCAGGGAAGTTGGCTTTAATGGTACCTGTTATCACGTTTACCGATGGACGTTGGGTAGCAATGATGAGATGTATACCTACAGCACGTGCTAACTGGGCAATACGTGCAATCGGCATTTCCACTTCTTTACCAGCAGTCATAATCAAATCGGCAAATTCATCTACTACCAATACAATAAAAGGTAAATATTTATGGCCTTTATTGGGGTTTAGTTTTCGTTGTATAAATTTTGCATTATATTCTTTTATATTTCTAACACCTGCATTTTTTAATAAATCATATCGATTATCCATTTCGATACAAAGTGCATTTAATGTATTAATTACTTTTTTGGTATCTGTTATAATGGCATCTTCTTCATTAGGCAATTTAGCTAGAAAATGTTTTTCAATAACCCTATAAATGGAGAGCTCAACTTTTTTAGGATCAACCATCACAAATTTTAATTGAGATGGATGTTTTTTATATAAAAGAGAAACAAGAATGGTGTTAATCCCTACTGATTTACCTTGCCCTGTTGCGCCAGCCATCAATAGATGCGGCATTTTAGCTAAGTCTACAATATAGTTTTCGTTGTCAATTTTTTTGCCAATAGCAATAGGTAAACTAAAATCGTTGTGTATAAATTTATCTGACGAAATCAGAGTACGCATTGACACGATTTGTTTTTTTAAATTGGGCACTTCAATACCAATGGTGCCTTTACCCGGTATTGGTGCAATAATGCGTATACCTAAAGCAGACAAACTCAAGGCGATATCATCTTCAAGATTTCTGATTTTTGAAATGCGAACCCCTTCGGCAGGTACTATTTCATACAAAGTAACTGTAGGGCCTACGGTTGCAGATATTTTCGCAATAGCAATCCCAAAACTTTTTAGGGTATTGATAATTTGGTTTTTATTTTGTTCCAATTCATTTTTATCAATCGAAATATCTTCAACACTTCTGTTTTCAAGAAGGTCTAAGGTTGGAAATTTATAATTACGTAATTCTAATGCCGGGTCATAAGGTTCATTGCCTGCAACCACCGTATTAGAGTCATCTATTTGTGCAATATCTTCTTCTTTTTTAAGCACTTCAAGGGTTAAATCATCGGTTTTGGTCATCGGTTTTGATACTTGGGTTGGTACCACTTCTAACTCAAATGTATCCGTGTTCGATGTTTCTAATGTGGTGTCATCTATGGGTTCAATACCTTCATCCTCTATGACAAAGATTTCATCCATTGATTCTGTAGGTTCATCATCGGCAAAAACAGTGGCTTCAAATGGGGGTGCTTCTTGTGTGAATTCAGGTTGAACAGGCACTGATGCGGTGTTAAGATTGTCATTTGAAACATCACTGGGTGTTGTATTGTTATGAAATAATTGATGCCAAAAGGGGAGTCTAAAAATGGGATTAAAAAATAAAATAACGAACATCAATAACAATCCAATGATAATAAACAAAGTACCTAATTCGCCAGCCATTAAGTTTAAACGTTCAATAAAAGTATTGCCTAAGGCTCCGCCATAAGAAAAATTTGCCTTTGAAAAAAAATAAGCAAGAATTGGAGATAGAAGCAAGCTAAAAACGGTGGTATAAAAAATGGTTTTTAAGGTGGAATAAATTCGATGGCTTAATAGCAAATTGAGTCCCCAAATTCCAAAAAGAGGAATAAACAATAACGAAGCAAGCCCCAAGCCCTTATAGATTAGTTGATGTGCGATGTAAGCACCTAATTTACCTGCATTATTGCTTACCCTTATTTCATTATTCGTTAAAAAATGCCACAAATTTGGGGCATTAAATACTTTATCTTGATCAGTTTGCCAAGTATAAAAATAGGAAAAAAAGGAAACGAGTAAAAAGAGACAGCCTAATAAGAATGCCAAACCAACTATTTTTTTAAATCTTCCGTCTTTGATAAAAGATAAGATTGAAAGATTGCTTTGTTTTGAACTTGCTTTCTTTTTAGCTGTTTTTTTTGAAGTGTTTGTTTGTTGTTTTGCCATTGTTGGTAAGTCGCACAAACCTACATTAATTTGATGAAATAAATAATTCTTTGAAAATGGAAGTTTTGATATTTTTTATTAAATATACAATCTGTCATCTTCTATTGAAATAAATTGTAGAAAATAAAAATATTAACTAAATTTGAACTTTATATAAATGCAAGGGAATTATATTTTAGGATTGAAGGGTAAGAATACATTAAGCAGACTGTTTTTTGTATTGGTGATAATGGTATGTAGTTTCACAACTCAGGCCCAATTAACGGTTGTTGGAAGTCAGACTGCCAATGACTTAGCGCAAATGCTTGCTGGTAATGGGGTAACTGTTACCAATGCTGTTTTTAGCAATTGTGAGTTGGTGGCGGAAGGCAAATTTTGGGTGACTCCACCTAATGTAAGCAATTTAGGTATTGATAGCGGTATTGTATTAACTTCTGGAACTGCCCAAACAGGTGCACCAGGTATTGGTGTAAATTCACCTGCGGGGGTAAATACAACTTCGCATATTTCTAATTTTTCTGATGTTGATTTAGCAACTTTAGCAGGCTTTCCAAGTAGAGATGCTTGTGTTTTAGAATTTGATTTTATTCCTTTGGGAGATACTGTAAAATTTGATTATGTATTTGGTTCTTGCGAATACCCTGATTTTACATGTAGTTCTTTCAATGATGTGTTTGGCTTTTTTATCAACGGTCCAGGCATTACAGGTCCTTTTACCAATAACAGTAAAAACATAGCGATTGTACCTACCACAACAAACTGTCCGGTAGGGGTGAATACAGTCAATTTGCCTACACCGGGTGGTAATTGTTGCAATACCAATACAATTTGCTATAATGCAACGCCTCCCTGTGCTACCTTAACTGCAGCACAAATGGCTGCTTTTTTTGTATGTAATGGCGCTGGTACAACTGTTATGTATCCTGGATTTACCTCTGTTTTTACTGCATACGCTGTTACCGTTCCTTGTTCAACTTATCATTTAAAACTGGCAGTATGTGATGCATCTGATCAGGCTTTAGATTCAGGAGTGTTTTTAAAAGCAGGTAGTTTATCTTCAAATTCAATTACAATTAGTGCCATTTCAAATTTGGTAACTCCTTATCCATATATTGTAGAAGGATGTGCCGCAGGTTTTATTAAAATACAACGTTCTGCTGCTACCCCTTTTCCTTATACTTTTAATTATACGGTAGGTGGTGTAGCAACTTACCCAGCTGATTATAATGTATCAACCATTCCGCCGGGTGCTCCATTTGGGCAAGTAACAATACCTGCAGGTGACAGTGTCGCTTATTTAGCCATATCCGCATTGCAAGATGGTTTAAACGAAGGATTAGAAGAAATAAAAATATACGCTTATGCGCCGTGTTCCAATAATATTGTAGATTCGGTAAGTTTGTTTATCAATGATTCTATTATCATGAATATCATAACACCTGACACTGCAATATGTGCAGAAGACAGCGTACATATTTTAGTAAATGGTTCTGACTCATTGCAATATACCTGGACTCCCGTTACCAATATCAACAATCCAGCGATCAAAGAACCTACTGTTAGTCCTAATTTTAATACAAGCTATGTCGTTTGTGCGACCCTACCTTTAGCTGGTTGTGCACCTACTTGCGATACCATTGATATTACCATCAATCAGCCACCAAATGTATTTATTTCAAACGATACCATTATTTGTAAGGATATGGTCATTCAATTTAACCCCGTCATTACACCTGCCCAGACCTATACTTATACTTGGGGTGGCACCGGTGTCGGTTTCTTAAGTGGTAATAATATTCCAAATCCAATTGGCACATTTACCAACCAGGGAAATTTCGACTTGACTTTACATGTTGAGCCACAAGCTGCAGGTTGTGCGGGTGATGATACCATCAATATTCGCGTACTACCTAACGATATTACCCTTCACAACGGCGATACAAGTATTTGTAAAGGGGGGGAAGTTCAAATAAATGTTACTGGGGACCCTTTATTTTCTTATAACTGGACACCATCTACATATTTAAATAACCCAACCCTAGAAGATCCATTATCGATTCCTGATACATCTATTGTTTATACTGTTACAGCCTCATTTCCGGGTTGTATTCCAATGATCAAATCGTTTAGTATTGATGTACAACCAAATCCAATTGTGAATGTAGGTCCAGATCGTGAAATCTGTGACTGGGATACCCTTCAATTGCAAGCTACTGTAATACCTGCAGGCTATCCTTTTTATACTTTTACATGGACACCGGCTTTAGGTCTTACCAATCCCAATACCCAAAATACCGTTTTCAATGGACATTTATCAGGTAATTATCAATTGATTGTTTCTACACCGGTAGGTTGTAAAGACAGTGATATGTTAGCAATTACAGTTCATCCAGTAGAATTTGCATTTATCACACCAGAAGAAAGTAGAATTTGTCCAAACAATGTGGTTCAATTTCAAGCCAATGGGGGCGTGAGTTATGTATGGACCCCTGGTATTTATTTAAGCGATTCTCTTATTGGGAATCCAGTTGCATCTCCCATTGCTGATATAGATTATACTGTTTATAGTACAAGTAATGTAGGTTGTACAGACACTGATATTATCCGAATTCAAATCGTATCAGATGCCTTAATTGATGCAGGAGATGATGTAACTTTATATCCTGGTGAAACTACCCAATTATATGCTGCCGGAAATTGTTCCTTTTTTACATGGACACCAACAGCATTCTTGTCTGACAGTAAAATTCAAAACCCTATTGCAAATCCGCCAGTCACAACGCAATATTTTGTGACAGGAACTACAGAATATGGATGTGAAGCAATAGATTCTGTGACTATTAGGATTTCTCCCGAATCTATATTAGATTTGCCTAATGCTTTTAGTCCAGGAGCTGGTACAAGTATCAATGATGAGCTGAGAATTATCGTCAAAGGCATTGCTACACTCAATTATTTTAGGGTGTACAATAGGTGGGGAGAGTTGGTATTTGAGACAAATGATATCAATAAAGGCTGGAATGGTCAGTATAAAGGCAAGTCACAACCTATGGGTGTTTACGTTTATGTACTAGATGCGTTTACATCAACAGGTAAAAAAATATTTAAACAAGGCAATATAACTCTAATAAGATAAAATGTTAAACATCATGAACATACAAAAATTCACACGTAAAATAGCTGCAACTTTAGCGATTACAGCAGGTGCATTTTCAATGCAAGCACAAGATATGCACTTTTCGCAATTCAATGGCGCACCTATGATTTTGAACCCTGCTTTGACAGGTAATTTTTCAGGCATGTATCGTGTAACGGGTATATATAGAAATCAATGGTCAAGTGTAACTACACCTTATGTTACATTTGGTGGATCAATCGATGGTCCTATTAAAAAAGACATCGCGATAGATGATTATTTATCAGGTGGTGTAAGTATTTATAATGATCGCTCTGGCGACGGTAATCTTGCTAATTTATCTACATTGGCTTCTATTGCTTATCATAAATTTTTAGGTGAGGAATCTAAAATGGCTTTGTCAGTAGGTTTACAAGGCGGATATACCCAAAAAAGTATTGATTTGTCACGTCTTTATTGGCAAGATGAATTTAAAAATGGGGGATTTCAACCTGGCACAACTGGTGAACAGTTGAACCCTAAAGTGAAATATTTTACAGCAAATGCTGGATTGAGTTTCCAACATGCAATTAGTGAAAATTTTAGCTACCAATTAGGAGTAGCTGGTCATAATTTAAATCAACCAAACGAGTCATTACTTAAAAAAGCGAATAATGAAGTTGGTTTGGGTATGCGCATCAATGCCCAATTGGGTGCTATCATCAAAGGTGGCGAAAGATTAAGTATTCGACCTGCATTTATGTATCAAACACAAACTTCTGCTACAGAAATGATTGCAGGTAGTGAGTTTTTATATATTGTAGGTGAACCAGATATCCAATCAGTTGCTACAGGTGTTTTTGTAGGAGGCTGGTATCGTTTTGGAGATGCTACTTTAATTACAGCAGGTCTTGAATTTAAAGGATTCAGAGTTGGTTTTGCTTATGATTATAATATGTCAAATCTTAAAGTTGCATCAGGTGGTAATGGCGGTTTTGAAATAGCATTACGCTATATAATGCCTAACCCATTAGACTTTGCAAAGAGAATTGCATTCCCTTGTTCAAGATTTTAAAAAAAAAAATCGACAAGGTTTCCTTTTTTAAATAATTACATATATATTTACGCTTATATATAAACATTTCAAAGAAATGAGAAGAAAACTTTTGATACTATCGTTGATTACCGCATTATTTTGTATAGGATCGGTAAATGTACAAGCAGCCCCTAAGGATGATCCTGCTGCAAAATTGCCCTTTAAAAAGAAATTAAAATGGGCAGATGCACTATACAAACAAGCAAGTTTTTATACAGCTGTTGATTATTATTATCAGTTGAAAAAAGAACAACCTCGTAACCCCTATGTAACTTATATGCTTGCTGAATGTAGCTGGATGATGAGAGACTATCCACCTGCTGCTGAATACTATGCAGAAGCATTTGCATTGGCTCCCGAATTATACAAAGAAGCTCCTTACAAAGAAGGTTTGATGAGAAAGCAAAATGGGGAATATGAAAAAGCCATTGAAAGATTTACTTATTATAAAGTAAATTATAAAGGAAAGAACAAAAAAATGAAAGTATATGCACAACGTCATATTGAAGGTTGTCAAATGGCTATCAAGTCATTAGACGATCCGGGTAGAGCGTTTGTGAAAAATGCAGGCCCGAACGTAAACACTGCTTATACCGAATTATCTCCGATGCCATTGGGCGATACCGCATTGCTTTTTGCTACGATGGATCAAAACAAAATTATTGATCCGAAAGATACAAAAAGAAAAGATTGGGTATCTCGTTTTATGTGGGCACCAAAAGAATTTGATAGAACCAGAATCAAAGATAGTTTTGAAGTAAAAATGAAATTTGAAGATGGTAAATACAATGACCAAAAATACCATGTTGGTAACGGTTCTTGGAGTCCTGGTGGTAGTCGTTTTTATTTTACCAAATGTAAAGAGGATAGTCTTTCTACCAAATGTAAAATTTATGTAACCTCTTTTGATAAAAAAGGTATTTGGGGTACACCAAAAGAAATGGACGAATTTATCAATGACCCAGAGTCAAACAATACGCAACCTTATTGTACTATGATTGGTAAAAAAGAAGTTCTTTATTTTGTGTCTAACAGAAAATTACAAAGCGCTGGTGGTTATGATATATGGTATACTGTATATGATTCTGCACGTAAAACATACAGAAGACCTCAAAACTGTGGTAAAAAAATCAACTCTTATGCAGATGATATGACACCTTATTTTGACTCAAGAAAAAATAAAATTTATTTCTCTTCTAATGGTTGGCCTAGTTTAGGAGGATTCGATATCTTCTCTGCTGATGCAAACAGTCCTTCAAGATATTCAAACCTTACCAATTTAGGATTTCCAATTAACTCATCTGCTGATGATATGTATTATGTACAAGACCCAGGTAAGAAAGACAATGCATATGTAGTGTCTAACAGACTAGGAAGCTATTTTGTAAAAAATCCTACATGTTGCGATGATATTTGGAGAATCATTAAAGAACCTAATTTCTATGTAAAAGGAATTGTGTTGGATGAAGTGACCAATCAGCAAATTGATAAAGTAGTCGTAAAAATGAAAGATGAAGCTACTGGAAACTTAAAAGATACCGCATTCTCAAAAGAAGGTAATTTCTTATTCTATACACCAATGGGTAAAAATTACAGCATCACAGCCGATAAAAAAGAGTATATTTCTGGTAGAACTATTGTAAGTACTACAGGTAAATCAACCATGGATCCAGATGATACAACTATGGTTACAATTTACATGAGAAAAATCACCAAAGATTTTGAATTTCATGTAAACAATGTTTATTACAATTTTGATAAAGGTGAATTTCAACCTGATTCATATGCTGCTTTAGATTCAATGGTTAGATTCTTAACTGATAATCCATCTTTAAGTGTTGAGATTCGTTCTTATACTGATAGCAAAGGTTTAGAGTCATATAATGATGAGCTTTCAGTAAAACGTGCACAAGCCGTGATGAGTTATATGGGGTCAAAAGGTATCGACAGAGGCCGAATGATCGCAAGAGGAGAGGGCATGAAAAACCCAATTAAACCAAACAAAATCAATGGTCAAGATAATCCTACAGGTCGTCAATACAATAGACGTACTGAGTTTAGAATTATTGGTGAATTACCAGACTTAAGAATTATTTACGATCAAAATAAACCTGAGTATATCGACAAATCAGGTAATGAAGGTCGCAATAAAAACTTACAAATAAACAATGATGAAAATGAAGAAGGTGGCGCTCCAGACCCAGAAGTTAATCCTGGTAATAGAGTTGGTGGATAATAATTTCAATCATTTATAATATTTAAAAAAAGGCTTTCACAACGAAAGCCTTTTTTTATGAACATACATAATGTACTTTTTTATTTAGATTAATGCTTTAGCTAAATGATACCTAATTCACGAATACGGATTTGAAATAAAGAATAGGCTAATGTTCTTATTTAATTGAACATTAAATATTTTTTCAATCGGCAAACCCTCTGTAATATTTAATAAAAATGGTATAATATATTAATCACTGAGGTATAATTGATTTAAGTATTATTATCTAGCCAATACATGTATCATTTCTAACATATCGTTTGAAATTGGTTTTTGTAATTTTACACAAGCAGTAAATGGTGTATACACTATTTCATTATTCACTAAACCCACCATCTCCTGGGTACGACCTTGTATTATTGCTTGTACAGCTGCAAAGCCTAGTCGGCTGGCGAGTATCCGATCGAAGCAACTTGGGGCGCCACCACGTTGTATATGCCCCAATACAGTCACCCTGGTTTCAATATGGGGAATTTTCGATTGAATAATTTTTGACAACTCGAGTGCACCGCCAAATTCATCCCCTTCTGCAACAACAATAATATTTGTCAATTTTTTCCTTCCCTGATCGTCGCAAATGGTATCGATAAGGGTTTGAATGGATTCGTTTTTTTCAGGGATAAAGATATGTTCGGCACCACAGGCAATACCACTATGCAAGGCAATATAGCCAGCATCACGTCCCATAACCTCTACTAAAAAAAGGCGGTCATGAGAAGCCGCAGTATCTCGTATTTTATCTATTGCCCAAACAGCAGTATTCACGGCAGTGTCAAACCCAATGGTATAGTCAGTGCCATTTAAATCATTGTCTATCGTGCCGGGTAAACCGATGGCTGGTATTTGGTATTGTTTAAAAAACTCAACGGCACCTTTAAAGGTTCCGTCACCACCTATTAATACAAGCGATTGGATATTATTTTTTTGTAATTGTTGATAGGCTTTTTCCATACCGGCAGCTGTCATAAATTCTTTACTTCGAGCTGTTTTTAAAATGGTACCTCCTCGTTGAATGATATTAGAAACATCGGTGGTTTTTAATTCTACGATATGTCCATCTATCATTCCTTGATAGCCATTCATAATTCCCATGGGCTTGATGCCATGTTGTATTGCAGTGCGCACAATGGCTCTGATAGCGGCATTCATACCTGAAGAATCTCCTCCAGAGGTCATAATGCCTATATTTTGAATTTGATTCATAGTAAGTTCTTTTTATTGTAAACGATCTAATGCAGCTTTAAGCTTTTCAAGCATGATGGGAATTTCATCGATTGGGCAAGTTCCCACACTTAAACGATACCATTCACTTTCTTTATTGGCACCAAATGCCGAAAATGGAACTATGGCCAAAGATGCATACTGCAACAAAAATGAGGTCATTTCAGCGGTATTTGATATCAGATTACCTTCAGGGTCTTTTTTGTTTTTGATTGAAAATCGAAGGGTTAAATACATTGCAGCCATTGGCGATATAGCATCTATCGGGTATCCTTCCGATTTTAATTGTTTGATACCTTCATATATTAAAGTAAGTCTAGAGGCTAATTTATTGTTGGTACTTGCTAAAAAAGTATCGACCGCCTCTTCGTTTTTTAAAAAATTAGCTGTGGCAGTTTGTTCAGCCATAGGACTCCAGGCACCGATATGACTAAGAATACCTTTCATTTTGTCGATCACTTCTGACGGGCCATATGCCCAGCCAACCCTGACTCCGGTGGCGCAAAATGACTTGCTGATGCCATCAATATAAATGGTATAAGCGCTTAATTCAGGATACAAACCTACAGGGTGATAATGAATGGTTTCGCCATGCGTCAAGGTCCAGTAAATTTGATCGTATAATATATAAAGGGGCTTTTGTTGTGAAGTTCTGTTCTTGTTTTCTTCAATCACAGCCTCACAAATTTTAATTAATTGCTCTTTGGAAAATACTGTTCCTGTAGGGTTTAAAGGGGAACATAAAGCCAGCAAAGTGGCATCTTTAAAATGAGGAATTAATGATTCGGCGGTGGGTAAAAAATTATTTTCCACTGATGTTTCAATGCATATATGTTTACCATCTACAAAATGTGTGTAATGATTATTGTTCCATGAGGGTACAGGATATATAATTTTTTCGCCTGCATCGCACAAGGTTCTATAGGCTGCATAAATAAGCGGACGACCACCCCCTGAAATAAGAATAGAACCAGGGTCATAATCTAAATTAAGCTTTCGTTTAATCCAGTGCGAAACTTCTTGTCGCAATTCGCTGATGCCATTTGCAGGTGGGTAATTGGTTTTTTTATGTTGATAGGCTTGTATGATTTCTTGTTCCAGCAAGGTGGGTATGGGAAATATGCTGGGATCAAAATCACCTATGGTAAAATTATAAATTTTGTTTCCTTGTTTTATCCTTTCACTGATTTCATTGCCCAGTTTAATGATTTCAGAGGGAATTAAGGTATTGGCTAGTTGTGATACATTGCTCATAATGCCAAATAAATGTATTTTTTTGAGATTTCATAATGTTTTAAATTAAATTTAGTTTACAAGATTCCATTTTTGGGTATTGCAAATGGGATTTATCAGACAATTATCCATTCCTCTATGTGCAAAAGTCCTAAATTGAATGTTGGTTTATTGAATATATTTAGGCTACACATTTTAAAAATGCAACCTATAAATGAGTATCATTTATGGTCACTACTTTGTATACAGCGACCAGCAGATGATAAACGTTACGTTTAGTAGCTTTTTTAGGTCATTCATTTTTTTAAGGTCAACAAAATTATTTTTTGATGAAGAAAATGAATTAATTTCGGTAAAAAATAAGGTATGTTTAAATTCATGATTCAATGTTGTTGTTTTAGTTTGCTTTGTATACAAGCAGTTTCGCAACATCAAACCGTAAAAGCAACCGGTGTATTTAATGGTATTTATTCTGAACCTCTTTTTCTTTCTACATCAAAAAGTGACATTGAAAAAACACAGTTTCATTATTCTTTTCAAAGTTTATATTTAAAAGGGAAAAGCAGTATTCGTCAGACAAGTGTATTGAAAAATCAAAAAATGTGGAAGAAATTATCGAATGGAAGTCCAGGTGAAACGAACGGTCAGGCAAATAAAATTACCGCTATAACGCCCAGTATTGGCAATAACTTTAAAGGGAATGAACTTAAAACATGGACTCCCACTGATAATGCCATTGCCATATCAAATGGAGGGATTATTGTAAGTTGTGTCAACTATGGGGTTGAATATTATTTAAGTAATGGTACCCCACTGCTTCAAAATTTTACATGGAATGATTTTGTAAATAATGCATTATTAGATCAGGGTAAATTTGACCCAAGGGTCATCTACGATAACCAACATGATCGTTTTATCATTGTATTGTTACATGGTTTTTCCTCTACCACCTCTAAAATATTGGTCTGTTTTTCAAAAACGAACAATCCCATGGATGGGTGGAATATTTATCAAATGTCAGGAAACCCTTACCAGGAAGGGGCATGGAGCGATTATCCAACCATAGGCGTCAATAATGATGAATTGTTTATTAATTGTAACCGTTTTGGCAATGCACCGAATTATGACTTTAAAAAAACATTTATTTATCAAATTGGTTTAGCTGAAGGTTATGCTGGTAATGCCTTACAATACGGACTTTGGAATCATATCTATACACCCGATAACCAGGATGGGCTTACTTTGTGTCCCGCATCAGATGGAATGGGGAATAGTTTAAGTGAAAAAATGTATTTTGTACAAATGATGCCTGATTCAGGGAGTTTTGTTTATTTATATGAACTACAAGGCAAATTATCTTCACCCAATAAAACATTTACCGCATCGCAATATGCCATACCCCATTTTGAAGTATGTGCCAATGCATTGCAAAAAGATCCAAGCACTGGCTTTCTTGATTCGTTGAGCACTGGCAATGCTTGGGTTCAAAATGCTTTTTATCTCAACAATACCATCCATTTTATCAGTGATGCTGATATTGGTAACGGTTGGTGTGGTATTCAATATGGTAGAATTTATTTAGATTCTGCAAAAGCAGTCGTTACACAGTTTGGTGATCAGGGTACGGATTTAGCTTATCCGGCTATTGCGTCTTTTGCCCATGATATAAACGATGCAGGTGTGGTTATAGCTTATACCCAATCAGACAGTACTATCACTCCTCAATGTGGCGTTATAAGCGTAGATGATGGCATGAACTGGAGCTCATTGCAAACTGTGAAAACGGGTGATACCGTTGTGAATATTTTATATCCACCTAATTATGCCGTACAACCTGAACGTTGGGGCGATTATACCGGTATTTGCAGGAAGTATAATGCAACACAACCTGAAGCATGGATGGGTGCAGCTTATGGTGCCAATACGCCACCACGCTTGGCATCGTATGGTACTTGGATTGCTCAATTGATCAGCAACGAACCAGCATCATTGCTCACAACCAAACAAGAAGAATTTAACATCAACATGTATCCAAATCCTGCAACAGATATGTTTACCCTTGAATTTGACAATACCCAAGCAGGAATTGTCAAAGTGTTTTTACGAAATGCTGAAGGTAAACTTGTGAAATTATTATTGAATGATTACTTGCGGGTTAGTAAAAACACTGTGATGTTTAATAAGTTAGCCTTACCCAACGGTGTTTATTTTGTAGAAATTCAAATGGGGGATCAACAATTAATAAGTAAAAAACTCATCATCAACCATTGATATTGAACGTATAATTAAAGGAAAAAAAATGTATTTGGTATAAGTACGATTCAAATTTCATTTTTTTTACTAAATGTATTAGTTTTGCACATGGCTACAAATTCTAAAATTTTAAAAGAAGGTCTTACCTTCGACGATGTATTGTTGGTACCTGCATATTCTGAAGTGCTACCCCGTGAAGTTTCAATACAAACGAATCTTACCAAAGCCCTAAAAATTAATATTCCCTTAGTTTCTGCCGCTATGGATACGGTAACGGAAGCGCAATTGGCTATTGCCTTAGCTCGTGAGGGAGGCATTGGTATTTTGCATAAAAATATGAGTATTGAGAAACAAGCTGAACAGGTCAGAAAAGTAAAACGTAGTGAGAGTGGGCTGATTGTAGACCCTATTACTTTACATCCAGATGCGACGATTGGAGATGCTTTAAAAATCATGAAAGAAAATAAAATTGGGGGTATTCCGATAATAGATAGTAATAAAAAATTAGTAGGAATATTAACCAATAGAGACTTGCGATTTGAAAAAAATGTCAAACAAAAAGTCAGTGATGTAATGACTCGCGATAATCTGGTTACAGCCCCTTTAGGTACTGATTTGCTTAAAGCAGAAAAAATATTACAACAATATAAGATTGAAAAATTGCCGGTAGTTGACAAAGCAAAACGATTAATTGGCTTGATTACCTATAGAGATATTTTACAATATAAAAGTCATCCGGATGCAAGTAAAGATGGAATGGGGCGTTTAATGGTGGGTGCTGCCATAGGTATCACTGCTGATATTTTACAACGGGTAGAAGCCTTGGTTTTTGCTGGTGTCGATGTGGTAACCTTAGATAGTGCTCATGGACATTCAAAGGGTGTTATAGAAGCCGTGAAAAAAGTAAAAAAATCTTATAAAGATTTACAACTCATTGCAGGGAATGTAGCTACTGCAGCTGGCGCAAAAGCTTTGGCGGCTGCTGGTGCAGATGCTGTAAAGGTTGGTGTGGGACCAGGTTCCATTTGTACCACACGTATTGTGACAGGCGCCGGAGCTCCACAACTAACAGCGATTATTGATGCAAGTGAAGCCTTGAAAAAAACAGGAATTCCTGTGATTGCTGATGGAGGCATTCGTTATACTGGTGATTTGGTAAAAGCACTGGCAGCAGGTGCTTCAAGTGTGATGGCCGGTTCGGTATTTGCTGGTGTGGAAGAAAGTCCTGGCGAAACCATCATCTTTGAAGGTCGGAAATTTAAATCATACAGAGGTATGGGAAGTATTGAAGCCATGCAGGAAGGGAGTAAAGACCGATATTTTCAGGATGTTGAAGACGATATTAAAAAATTAGTTCCTGAAGGTATTGTGGGTCGAGTGCCTTACAAAGGAACTATCAGTGAAGTGATACATCAGTTTATTGGTGGTTTAAGAGCGGGCATGGGTTATTGTGGGGCAAAAGATATTAAAGTGTTGCAACAGGCAAGCTTTGTACGGATGACCAATGCAGGTATGAAAGAAAGTCATGCCCATGATGTAGTGGTTACTAAAGAATCGCCTAATTATTCACGATAATCCAATTGAATGAAAAAACGTTTTCTTTTACCATTATTGCTTTTTACCTTTTTCTTTTCAAATGCATCCTTTGCACAAGACTCTTGTGCGCTTCGTATAAGCGTGTTGACATGTGGGGTAGGGGAAGAATTATATTCAAGTTATGGACATAGTGCCGTTCGTATTATTGATTCTTGTAAAGCAACTGATATCGTATATAACTATGGGACCTTTAATTTTGGGGACCCTGACTTTTATATGAAATTTACAAAAGGCAAACTGTTGTATTACCTCAACGACGAAGGTTTTGACGACTTTATGGGTTTATATGTTTATGACAAAAGGAGTGTTATAGAACAGGTAATCAATGTCAATCAACAAGATGCTGCTTTGATTGCTGCCTTTCTTCAAGATAACTTAAAGGAAGCAAATAAGTATTACAAATATGATTTCTTGTTTGACAATTGTTCCACACGGATTAGGGATTTGTTTGCCAAGCTTTTCAAAGATAGGATCCATTTTTCCCAAATCATTTCAAATGACAGCGTTACCTTTCGAACCTTATTAAATCATTATGAACGAAATGTACATTGGGAACGAGTGGGTATTAATTTGCTCATGAGTCATGTTGTAGACCAAAAAATGAAAAGTTATGAAAGCATGTTTTTGCCCGATTATCTTATGAAAGGGTTTGCCTTAGCTACATTAGATGGTAACAAACTTGTGGGTGAAACAAAAATTTTATTAGCTGATGGTCAGTTTACCCAAAATAAATTGAACGAACCACGATTGTATTTATGGTTGTTGACAGGTATTATATTCCTGTGTTCGTTTTCGAAAAAAATGGAGATCCCGTTGCGTTTTTTTGATGTGTTGTTTTTTATGCTATTGGGTTTGCTTGGTTGCTTGATGTTGTTTATGTGGTTTGGTACCGAACATAAAGTTTGTGCGCGTAATTTAAATTTACTATGGGCTTTTCCTTTGCATTTAATCGCTGCATTTATGATACCGCGCAACTGGAAACATACTGCCACTTATGCTAAATATACAAGTTGGTTACTCATCGGCGCGGTGTTTTACAATTTGTTTGCCGATCAAAAATATATTGTAGAAGTGACCCCAGTGATTATATTAATTTTATTAAGATTAAATCATTATTCCAAACAAATGAAGTATCTTTCATTTAAAAAATATGCATAAAATCTTATTAAATAGCCCGCGTTTTCAACAATGTTATTATTTCAAAGCGGGTAATGGCCCACTTGTAATGTTGGTGCATGGGTTTGGAGAGCACAGTGGTATTTTTAAACATCAAATTACAAGTTTAGAAAATAATTTTACAGTGCTTGTTCCCGACTTACCGGGAAGTGGATTGTCTACGTTGCCCAATGAACTTATGAGTATGGAGTTGTTAGCCGATTATTTATATGAAATAGTGATGCAGGAAGCCAATCCACAAGTGATTATGCTTGGTCATTCTATGGGGGGCTATGCAACCCTTGCATTTGTGGCTAAGTATGAAAATAAGCTTTCTGCTTTTGGATTGATACATTCTTCAGCATTTGAAGACGATGAAGCTAAAAAGGAAAATCGTAGAAAATCAATCAAACTCATTCAAAATAATGGCAAAGAGGTGTTTTTAAAAGCGATGATACCTAATTTGTATAGTCAACAATCAACGATAACAAAACAGGAAGCCTTGCATTTTCATCTTTCAATGGCTTTAACCTTGTCTTCTGAAAGCTTAGCAGCCTATTATACTGCTATGATTAATAGGGTTGATACAACGACTCAATTGAAAAATACTAAACTACCTGTTTTATTCGTTATTGGTAAAGAAGATCAGGCCATTCCGTATAAAGATGCTCTTCAGCAGAGTTTGATGCCACATGTAAGCAGTGTAGAATTATTGGAAGATATTGGTCATACAAGTATGCTTGAGTGTCCTGAAAAACTAAATGTTATACTAAATAAATTTTGTAAATATGTTTTAGATAACAAAATTGCTTAATTTTACATTATTGGCATGAGAAAACTTTTTATATTCATTTTTATATTCACTGCTTTTTATACAAAAGCTTCCCATATAGTGGGAGGAAATTTTACGTATGTTTGTTTAGGCAATAATACGTATGAATTTACTTTGAGTATATACCGCGACTGTTTGCCCCCATCTCAAGGAGGAGGTAATCCGGCAGCGCTAACTTCAGACGATCCAGCATTCATTAGTATTTATAGCGGCAATAATTTTTACTCTTTTGATTCTATTTTTTATACAAGTAATTTTACCATTCCTACAAATTTTGCCAATGACTGTATTAATAATCCACCAGCTACATGTTTGAACCGATTGCAGTTTAAGTTTATCAAATTTCTTCCACCGAGTGCAAATCCTTATACCGTAGTATATCAACGTTGTTGCAGAAACGAAACCATCAACAATGTTATTAACCCTGGTACTACAGGTGCTAGCTATACTTGTATTGTGCCTGGAAACAATGTAGTTTGTAATAACAGTGCCGATTTTGTCAATTATCCTCCTCAGATTATTTGTGTGAATAATCCTTTTGTGTATGATCATAGTGCAATTGATGCCGATGGCGATTCGCTCAATTATTATTTTTGCGATGCTTTTAAAGGTGGCGATGCCAATGATCCCAAGCCATTATTGATTGGTGGCTTAATTCCCTTTTTCTCATCTGTTAATTATCGTTCTCCCTACAGTCCTGCCAATCCTATGGGAGGAAATCCAGTATTGAAAATTGATCCCAAAACAGGCATTATTTCTGGTACTCCTAATATTCAAGGTCGGTTTGTAGTGAATGTATGTTGTGATGAATGGCGAAATGGGGTTGTTATAAATACCACCAAGAGGGAGTTTCAATTTGTGGTTACCAATTGCTCAAAGGCTGTTGTAGCCAATATACCCCAATATTCTGATGAACAAAATACGTATATAATCAATTGTAAATCGTATGATGTTCATTTTGTGAATCAAAGTACTGGTGGGTTTACGTATCTCTGGGATTTTGGAATACCAGGTATTTCAACCGATACATCCAGTTTGTTTGAGCCTAACTTTACCTATCCTGACACAGGTACCTATTTTGTAAAATTAATTGTCAACAAAGGCACCACTTGTCCGGATAGCATCATCAGAATTGTGAAAATTTATCCGCTCTTTACTGCCGATTTTGATTATAAAGGTTTGTTATGTCCCAATACACCTATTAGTTTTATAGATCAGTCAACCTCTACCTTTGGATTGATTAATTATTGGAAATGGGATTTTGATGATAATTTATTTAGCACAGATCAAAATCCGACCCATTCATATGAAAACATTGGTAAAGATTTTAATGTTACCTTGATATCAGGTAATAAATATGGTTGCCGCGATACCGCAAGCGAAGTGCTCAAAGTGCCAAAGGTCAATGTTTTTGCAGGGAATGATACTGTGATAGTTAAAAATTCTCCTTTCCAGTTTAATGGTACGGGTGCCCAAAATTATGCATGGTCTCCAGCAACCTATTTAGATAATCCTTTTGTCAATAATCCGAATGCGGTATTTCCTGATACTGGCTCATATACTTATAATTTGCAAGGTATAACTTCTAACAACTGTTATGGCTACGACGATATCAATATCATTGTAGCAGATGGTCCTTATTTGACTGTACCCAATGCCTTTTCGCCAAATGGTGATGGCAACAATGATTTTTTTAAAATATTATCAGCCGGATATAAAAAATTAAAAACATTTAAAATATTTAATAGATGGGGTGAGCAATTGTTTGCAACGTCTAATTTCAGAGAATCATGGGATGGAACCAATGGAGGCAAACCTTGCGAAATAGGCACTTATTTTTGGATAGTGACTGCTGTTGATGTCAATGATAATGAGAAATTAATTAAAGGAGATGTAATTTTAATCAGATAAGAATGATCAATAAGAAAAATGTATTTATTTCAGGAGCCACATCAGGAATTGGAAAAAGTTGTGCTTATGTCTTTGCTTCTAATCATTATAATTTAATACTTACTGGACGAAGAAATGATCGGTTAATGGCCCTTAAACAAGCATTGGTTGACGAATTTGGCATTCATGTATGTACGCTATGCTTCGATGTGACTGATTTACAGCAAACGCAACAAGCAATTGCATCTATTGATAAAAATAGTTTTCCAACGATAGATATATTGATTAATAATGCAGGATTGGCTTCTGGTTTGAGTAGCATTGATGAAGGCAACTATGATGATTGGAATATCATGATTGATACCAATGTAAAAGGACTTTTACATGTGAGCAGAGAAATCATTCCCATGATGAAAGCTCAAGGCTTTGGTCATATCATTAATATCAGTTCTACAGCCGGTAAAGATGCCTATCCCAATGGAAATGTTTATTGTGCAACCAAACATGCTGTTGACGCATTAAGTAAAAGTATGCGTATCGATTTGTTACAATATGGTATTAAAGTAACTGCTATCAATCCTGGGGCTTGTGAAACTGAATTTTCATTGGTGCGCTTTAAAGGAGATGAAGAAAGGGCTAAAAAGGTGTATGAGGGTTTTACCCCCTTGACACCTGCTGATGTTGCTGACAGCGTTTATTTTACTGCAACCTTGCCCAAACATGTTTGTATCAATGATTTGACGATTACCTGCCTGACCCAAGCCAATGCACATTATAATGTAAAAAAAATAATTTAAATTTTTAAAAATGTATATAGAACAGCTTTATACAAATTGTTTATCAGAAGCCACTTATTTTATAGAATCGAATGGTGAAGTGGCGGTGATTGATCCCTTGCGTGATATCGATAAATATATTCAATTAGCTGAACAGAAAAATGCAGTCATCAAGTATATCTTTGAAACGCATTTTCATGCCGACTTTGTTAGTGGACATATCGACCTCGCTAAAAAAACAGGGGCTCAAATTATTTATGGCCCTGATGCTGAAACCGGATTTGAAAAATACTCAGCAAAAGACCAAGAACGCTTCACATTGGGGAATGTTCAATTTCAGGCGATTCATACACCAGGGCATACATTAGAGTCAACTTGTTATTTACTCTATGATGAACAGCAACAACCACATGCACTTTTTACAGGCGATACCTTGTTTGTAGGAGATGTTGGCCGTCCTGATTTGTTTAGCGGTAATCTAAGCAAAGAAGCATTGGCAGGATATTTGTATGAGTCATTACAAAAAATAAAACAATTAGCTCCTGAAGTAAAAGTATATCCTGCTCATGGGCCGGGTTCCAGTTGTGGTAAAAATTTAGGACCTAATACTTTTAGTACTATAGGGGAGGAAATAGCTACTAACTATGCATTACAACCACAAACGAAAGAAGCATTTATAACAGCAGTCACAGAGGGGTTGAGCACACCGCCAGTATACTTTCCCGTGAATGCAGCACTCAATAAGAACGGATACGAAAATATAGATAATATCATGAATAAAGGATTGACAGCACTGAGTATCGAAGCATTTAAAAAAGAAATAGAAGATGACGCCATTATTTTAGACACCCGAAATGCAACTGAATTCACCCAAGGATTTATACCCAATGCTATCAGTATAGGACTTGAAGGACGCTTTGCAGAATGGGCAGGCGTTTTATTACCATTTCATCATAAGTTGGTATTAGTTACTGATATCGGTAAAGAGGAAGAAACCATTACCCGATTAACACGTGTAGGTTTCGATCAGATTATAGGTTATTTAGCAGGTAGCTATCAAGCATGGGTAGATGCTGGTGAAAAAATTGATTTAATCATTGATGTGGAACCCGATGAATTGAAAATGGATATGAATTATGATACCCGCTTAGTGATTTTGGATGTAAGAAAAGAGCTTGAATTTGAAAGCGGTCATGTGCAAACAGCTGTTAATATTCCTTTACAAACCATGAATGATGTAGCGGTGTTGAGTAATATTGAAGACAATGACAATGTGTATATTCATTGTGCAGGCGGGGATTGGTTAGTCATTTTGGGTTCTTTTTTTAAAAAACAGGGATTTCATAATATCCGAAATGTGCTGGGTGGGTATGATCAAATCAAATTAGTACCAGAAATGCCTTTGGTAGCAGCCAAGGAAGTTTTGAATTAAAATAAAACAACTACATTATGATATCTCAAGAAAAAGCCAATGCGATAGCACAAAGATGGGTGGATTTATGGAATCATAAAAGTATAGATGAGTATTTGTCTCAATATAGAGATGATGTGGTATTGGTTTCCAGTATGGCATTGCGATTGTTTCCTGATAGCAAAGGCACCCTGACCGACAAAAAATTGCTACATAACTATTGGAGTTTGGTTAGAGACCGGTTTCCGAATTATCTATTTAAAATCTCGAATGTAACTACGTTTGAAAATAAAATTGTCATTTATTATACAACTTTAGATGAGTCTACCAAGTCCATTACGATTTTGACCATTGATGAGGATGAAATGATTTATAGGGTAGAAGTGAGTTATGTATAAATGACTGTTACTTTTTGCCTTACAAAGTATATAAATAGACGATTTTCAAGCTTCTGTAGTATTAGATTTCATTTTTTGTTTAATTGACATTAACTTGCCATGATGTCTTTACCCATTGAAAAAGTAAGTGTTCACGCAGCCTATACCATGGATGAGGAGTCCTATCAGTTTTTTCTTAAATACCAGCATGAAGATATTGCAGCTCTGTCGTTGCAATTAAAACCCAACACACAGCAAAAAGCATTATTTCAACAAATAGCACATAGGCAAAAAATAGCCCATAAACTCCCTTCTTTTTACAAGGAGAAACAAGTGTATTATCCGCCTCAATTGTCATTAGAACAATGTTCATCTGAAAAAACAGCCTCTTTTAAAAGTACATTGTTTACCGGAAATACCTTTATTGACTTAACAGCAGGAATGGGTGTCGATAGTCTTTATTTTAGTAAACACTTTCAAAAAGGGATTATGATTGAAGCCAATAAAAGTCTTGCTGAGATTACATCTCATAATTTAGCCTTATTGTCAGATTTGCAATCACTGTATATAGCGAAAGGGATTCGTGCGGCTGATTTTTTAGACTTATATACTGAAAAAGCTGACTTGATATATATTGACCCTTCAAGAAGAAATGAACATGGAAATAAAGTATTTCGTTTGCAGGATTGTGAGCCGGATGTAATATCATTATTGCCAGCGATGTTTCGTATTTCCAATAACCTACTAATCAAAACATCACCCTTGTTAGATATTAGCTTAGCATGTAAAAGTTTGAAACATGTAAAAGATGTCTATGTTGTCTCTTTAAACAATGAATGTAAAGAACTCCTTTTTGTTTTGCAAAATCAATACGAGGGCGATTTTCAGGTACATGCGGTGATGTTGGATACTGATAAAAAGTTTTCGTTTTATGCTGCTGACGAAAAAAAGCAAACTTCTACTTTTAGTTTACCACTCAATTATTTGTACGAACCTGATGTTAGTATCTTGAAAGCAGGGGGCTTTCATGCCATACAATATCAGTATCCTGTATACAAACTACATGTTCATTCTCATTTATATACATCTCAAAATTTAGTTAGTGATTTTCCGGGTAGGGTATTTAAAATTAATGCGATTGTAAAACCTTCGAAGAAGGAATTAGCTAATAAATGGTTTGACAATCAAGCAAAATCTGGTATAAAAAAGGCTCATATCACCATACGCAATTTTCCTGCAAGTGTAGCTGAACTTAGAAAAAAATGGGATATTGCAGAAGGCGGTTCCGATTATTTATTTGTGACCACACTCAGTAATGGAGATAAAGCTGTGCTGATTTGCAGTAAGTGATAAAGGTTTTTTTTAAACGAATAGAAGTATTTTTATTTCTTGTACACCTTGTCACAAATACTTTCATTATGTAAACAAAAAAATATTTGTATTTGACTTCATACATTGCATTTAATACCATCGACACATTAAAGAGAGTCCATTTGTTATGTGCTTAGATGAAATGTGTTGTAGAATTATCATACTCAATGAAAGATCATATACGATATTCGTTTTACATTCATTTTTGAAAGTGAAATGTAAAGAAAAGCATTAAATGAAGTGCTAAATATTAAAGTCCTTTGCTCCAAATAGAAGGCTGAGAACCATTGCTACCGTATTCGTTTACAATGCCTAATTTGTTAGTTACCTTGTAATAAACAGTTAGTATCGCATGTTGGTAATAATGTTGTTGTAAAGGGTTGGTATCCACTACATAACCCCAACCTTCCACGATTGTGCTATCAGGTAACATTTGATTTGGTATCGTTAAAGTGTCTAAATAAGTAACTGCTGTAACTGGGTAGTCTTTTAAGGTATTTTGTAAGTTTTTAATCACCACTTCATTAATTTTTGGACCGTTTTCAATACTTACTGAGTATTGTGCAACACCGCTAATTGTACCATCTTCATTAATATTGTAAATACCTTTGAATTTGTCTCTTGTCACTGTTTCGCAATGCTGGCCTTCATAACCTACCTGACATAAACAAACACCCTCTTTGCATGTGCCAGAATAAGCACAGTTTACCTGCTTACATTTGTCTGTTTTGCAGGCATTAAAAGAAATCGCAATAAATAATAACAAAGTTGATAATGCTGTTATAATTATTTTTTTATTCATAGAATTTTTATTTTCTTGTTTTCAATTGTTTTAAATGAATTTACACAGAGGGTACGATAAATTCAATAATTTAGAAGGTAAATATAGTTTAATTTTTTAATTTCAAAATCATTTTGCCGTTATTCTTTTATACAAACTTATTCCAAATCCAATTATCATAATGATCGTTCCAATCCATAAGACGTTGATATAAGGAAAAAGGATAGCTTTCATGATCACATAATCATTCATTGAATTGGGTTGTTTAAAGGCAATTTTTACCGCATTCTCGTCTGGTATTATTTGTGCAAGCTGCACGTAGAGGTTCATCGCTTGCAAAGTGTCTTCTATTTTGTTTTCTTGTTGATTTCTAATATAGTAGGTAGGGTGTGCACTAAAAGTATCTCTATTCATTGCATACACTTTTAGCTTAGCCGAAACAGCCACATCGCCTGCTTGTGCCAGGTAGTTTTTATGATGTGTTTTTGTTTCAAACCCATTAAAAATCATAAAACCATTGGCAAAATAAATGGTATCTCCTGTTTTGACAGTTTTAGTATCATAGGCAGTTGTATCCGTTATTTTTGATTTATCAATAGTTGAAGTGATATAAGTAAACACATCATGCGTTAAGTAATGACGTGTATCTGGACTAGCGACTAAGCCCATTTTAGGGTTAATCTGCGCATTGGGAAGCAATATAAATTCTTCCTGAATGCGACCGGTATCGTTTTGACGAACCTGATATTGTATTTTATAATAATGGTTGGGTCCTGACACGGTATCTCCTTTATAAGTAACCGTATAGCCTGCCATGGAAATAGGAATATCTCTGAAAAGCATCACGTTTTCCCTGCTTTCCTTCATGTTTTCTTCTTTTGTTTCTTTCCCAAGATTTAATTCCACGCCTAATCGATTGACAGAAATCACTTGTTTGTTGTAAGATGATAAGATAATGCCCACAATCATCAGACCAAAGCCAATATGAGCTACTGTACCTCCCCATTTGATTACTTTAAATTTAATCGTTTGTATGATATAAAATAAATTGGCTACGGCGCTCAATACTGCTGCAAACATCAACAAAATAATAGGTACCGATCTTAAATCCTGAAGATAGCAAATAAGCCCGGTAAGTAAAAGAGAGAGAATAAGTGGTAGGAAAAGCTTTTTCAATACCTCTTTCATTGCTGACTGTTTAAACTTCAAATAATATACCGTGGAGGTGCCCAGTAAAATCAATAAAGTAATCCATATTTGAATTTTATTATAATGCGTTACAGGATCTGTTACGGTGAGCTTGGTGCCAAACATTTTGTTCCATACAGGCATGGAAGTGGTATAGGTAATTTGTATTACTGAAATCATCATTACCAAAGCGCCTATAAACATCCAAAATTCGCGAGAAGAAAGCGCTTCCTCTTCTTTTTTTGAATCTGGAATACTTTGGTAGTTTTTGAAAAAAAGAAACAAGGCTGTCCCTAAAAACAAAAACATGAAAATAAGTAAATGATAAAATAAAGAACTGCCTTCACCAGTAAATGCATGTACAGAAGTATCGCCCAATATGCCTGTGCGGGTTAAGAAGGTAGAATACAAGATTAAAATAAATGAAAAGATAAAAAAGATGAAAGTTGATTTTAATGAATACCCCGTTGACTTATAAATCATGGTGGTGTGTAAGCCGGCCAGCATCACTATCCAAGGTACAAGCGATGCATTTTCAACCGGGTCCCAGGCCCAATAACCACCAAAGTTTAAACTTTCATAAGCCCATGCTCCACCCATCATGATGCCTGTAATCAGTATCATACATGAAAATACTGCCCATTGCAATAATGGACGAATGAGCTCATCATAGTTGCGTTTCCACAAGGCAGCCACCGAGTAGGCAAACGGGATAAGAGTAGAGGCAAAGCCTAAAAATAAAATGGGAGGGTGTATAACCATCCAGTAATTTTGAAGCAAAGGATTTAAACCATTGCCATCTTGTATCAAACTTAAATAGTTGGCTTGTTGAAATATAGGTGCACCCGCCATTTGGTCTCTCAACAACATAAATGGGGTAGTGCCAATTTTTAAATCACCCCAATGAATACCCAATAATGTACTTGCTAAGAACACCTGTGAAAAAGCGATAATCGTCATTACAGGGGCAACCCATTTGCTTTTTTGATGTAGAATAAATACTGACAAAAGGCAGTTCCAAATGGTCCAAAGTAAAAAACTTCCTTCTTGTCCTTCCCAAAAACAAGACAATAAATATTTGAAAGGTAATGCCTTGCTTGAATGAGACCAGGCATAAAAATATTCAAAATAATGATTGAAAATAATATAAAATAAAATACTAAAAACAGAAAATACACTGATGATATGGGCGTAAAATGAAACTGTAGCAATTTTTTTCCAGCTGAGTTCATTGACAATCAGTTTGCTTTGCGAAGCCATGAGGTAGGCAACAAAGGAAAGTAAAGAGGCTACAAAAGATAAAACGACAAAAAATTGACCGATTTGTCCAGGTAATAAGTGTTCATTAAGAAATTGAGTCTCCAATATAGTTATAAGTTTAAGAAGTACATTAAGTAGTGTTATTCTGATTGCTTTTCAACAGGCTAAAGGGTATGAAATAGATCAATAGTCTGCTAACTGGGGTTGCCTACCACGATTTCATCATTATTGTATTTTGAAGGACATTTCATCAAAATTTTATTACATCTAAACTCACCATTTTCCATTTTACCAGTCATGGTAAGTTTTTCACTTCGTTCAAAATCTTGTGGTTTGGTACCATTAAAGACCACTTTTTTGATCAATCCCGATTCATCTTTGGCATAAAAAGTAAAGTGATTGGGGTCTTTGATAGGGTCATAATGCATAGGATTACTTATTGTATCCAATTTGGCAATGATCTGAAATTCTTTACCTGGTTTTTCTTCGGCAGAGGCAAAGGTTTGATAACTGCTAAAATCGCCCACCATACTGATAATGGCAGCTAAAGTACCTGCAATGACCAACAACAACACGATGTTTATTTTTTTCATTTAAAATGATATTTTTTGCAAAATTACAATACGAAAAGGGGAGTACCAATTTTAATACTTATGATGTAATATTTATACGTGATTTATTTTCAGCAGAGTTATAAGTAGAAAGTAGAAAGTAGAAAGTAGAAAGTAGAAAGTAGAAAGGAGAAAGATAATAGCCAGAAGCCAATTGTAAATAGTAAATATGAAGGCTCCCCTTTTTTAGTACGATTCAAAAGTAGAATTTATTATTCATTAATA